>Ga0256826_1002596_pt1 | contig 10951 bp, 7 predicted proteins | sample CV79metaG_FD_185975 | JGI IMG/M metagenome (GOLD analysis project Ga0256826, IMG submission 185975) | Hydrothermal vent microbial communities from East Pacific Rise, Pacific Ocean - CV79 | ecosystem: Environmental > Aquatic > Marine > Hydrothermal vents | place: Pacific Ocean: East Pacific Rise... | reverse complement strand
TACTACAGCGTTCCGTATTCTTAATTCACATTATATTTAAGCCCTTCATTAGCAATATTTCCCTACTCTACATGTAAATAAATTATTAAGAGAATATTATGTCAAACAGATTAGAAAAAGAAGATAGTCCATACCTACAACAACACAAAGAAAATCCAGTAGATTGGTGGCCTTGGTGTGATGAAGCTTTTGAAAAAGCAGAAAAAGAAAATAAAGCTATATTTATAAGTATTGGTTACTCATCTTGTCATTGGTGTCATGTTATGGAAGAGAGTGTATTTGAAAACCAAGAGTGTGCAGATATTTTAAATGAGCATTTTATATCTATTAAAGTAGATAGAGAAGAAAGACCAGATATTGACAAGCATTACCAAGAGGTACACATGCTGCTAAACCGTCGTGCTGGTGGTTGGCCAACTAGCATATTTTGTACACCGCAAAATAAACCATTTTTTGCTGGAACTTACATACCCCCAGAATCTCAACAAGGTTCTATTGAGGGGATGGGGTTTAAAGAGCTTACAAGACTAATAGGTAATAAGATAGCTTCAAATGATGAACAAATTTATAAAAATGCTGATGAAGTTGAGGGTTTTTTAAATCATGAAGAACATCCAACTCAAGCTAGTGTTTTAAAAGAAGATTTTGTAAAAAACTTCATGCACCAAGTAAAAAATAATTATCAAACAAAAGATGGTGGATTTTCTGTAGCTCCTAAGTTTCCACATGCTTCTACTTTAGCTACACTTTTAACTATAGATAAACTTTATGATGATAAATCAGCCCGTGCTATGGTTGAGCATACGCTAAAATCTATGGCAAAAGGTGGAATGTATGATTTAGTTGATGGTGGTTTTTGTCGATACTCAGTAGATAACGAGTGGGTAGTACCTCATTTTGAGAAGATGCTTTATGACAATGCCCTACTTTGTGAAGTTTATACAAACGCTTACTTAACTTATAAAAATGAACGCTATCTACATGTAGCCAAAGAGATAGCTGACTTTTGGTACAACTTTATGAGTGAAGATGAACTTTTTTACTCAGCAAGTGATGCAGATAGTGAAGGTGAGGAAGGTACTTACTTTATCTATGATTATGATGAAGTTTATAATATTTTAAAAGATAATAATTATAAAAACATTGAAACTATTTTAAAAAATCTATCTATTACAAAAAATGGAAACTTTGAGGGTAAAAATATTGTACGATTTGAAGATGGTGAGCTACTCGATGGTTTTGAAGATATTAAAATCTTGTTATCTAGTATTCGTGCAAAAAGAGAGTATCCGTTTATAGATAAAAAAGTACAAACATCTTGGTCTGCAATGATGATAAAATCACTTTTTACTCTTTCAAATATAGATAATAAGTACAAAGAAAAAGCTATAAACTCTTTAAATGCTCTTTTAAACACCATGTATATTGATGGTAAGCTTTACCACACTGCACTTATACATAAAACTCCAAAGATTGAAGCTTTTTTAGAAGACTATGCTTACCTTTCTTTGGCACTTACAACTGCTTATTCTTCAACAGGTGAAGAGATTTATCTTATTCGCGCACAACAATTAGTAAACACTGCTTTAGCAAAATTTTACAAAGATGGTACTTGGAAATTTAGTACTGGAGAGTTTAAAACTAAAGCAGAAATATCAGACAATACTTACTCTTCATCAGTAAGTGTTATGCTTGAAGTATTAATATCTCTAAGTACTTTACTAGAAGATGACAAGTACGAACATTTTGCATTTAAAACACTAGAATATAATTCATATGAACTTGGAAGAAGACCAGTTTTATATCCTTATATGCTTCGTCAAATGTTAAGACATATAAAGGGTGATAGAGTTATAAAATCTAACTCAATTAAGTTAGAAGAAAATAGATTAAAAATTGCTTCACTTCAATACCCATTTATACTTAAAAAGTCTACTCAAGATAATAACTTTATAGTTTGTGGTAGTAAATCTTGTTTTGCAAATACAGAAGATATAGATAAAATAAATGATATAATCCAAAAAACTTTTTAAAATAACTTAATAAACTTCTTGCATAACCTAGATCCCCAGTCAAGCTGAGGATGACAACAACTCGATAACTTCGTCACTCTCAGCTTGACTGGGAGTCTGGTTTTTAGGGTTATGCAAGAAGTATAATAAAATAGGAATAAATTTTATATGCTAAAAATACTACTAATGATGGTACTCATAGTTTTACCATCCTTTACTTATGAAATCATTATTGATAAAAACTTAGATGAAAAACTATACCATATGGTTGATAGAGTTGTAAAATCTGATAAAGTCATAGATATTAGAAATGAAAATAAAAAGGTTTCTAAAGCAAAAAAAGTATTAACAAAGAAAAAAACTCATACAAGTAAAACATATTTTTCTTTAACGGTAAAACCTACACCATCAAGTGCGAGAGTATATATAACAAACATTAAACCTGTATATCATGATGGAATGAAGTTAAAAAGAGGTACTTATAAAATTAAAGTAGTTAAAAAAGGTTATAAAACTAAACTAAACACAATTTATCTATATAGTGATTCGACTAGGTATATAACTTTAGAAAAAGAATCTAACCATTCTAATAAAGATAGATGTTATAAATCTGGAAAACTAGTACCAACATGGATTTGTGAACCTAAGTATAGAGGTTATATAACTGAGGTTGGTAGACATAGGAGATATGCAAGTTCAGATAAAAAGATAACTGATACAATAAAAAAAATGTACATAAAATTTGCAAAACACAATGCTATAATAAAATTATCAGAAAAACTTAAAAATAAACCTAAATATAGATCTATAAAATCAAGTCAAATACGACAGTTAAAAAAATGGATAAGTAAAGATGAAAAATACTTCTATGTTTTAGTAGGTATAAAAAAGGAAAATAATAAATGATAAAAATACTAATAACTATAATTACAATAGTTATATTTATAGGTTGTGGTGGTAATACTCCAAAGGCATCAAACAATTTAAAAACATCAAATGTAGACTTTGCAGTAGTTGTTGACAAGATTTTAAAAACTTCTATGCAGTATTATAAAAAAGCACCTAAGGAGATAAATTTACGAAGAGGTGAATTTGAAAAAAGCATAGATTTTCAAGAAAGAGTAAAAAAAACAAAAGCAAAATATAAAGAAGATGTTCAAAAATATACAAAGAATTATTTATCATACAGAGCGCGTGTAAAAAAAGAAGCGATTAAAATAGCACTGCAGTACACATGGGGAAAACCAAAGATTACAAATCTTAAATATGATGCAGACAGAAGTTATTTTATAGCAGATATTAGTTTTGATATGAAAAAAGATTTTCAAAAAAAAGTAGCTATAAAAGTTAATAACGAAGAAGCAAAAAGTTTTAAGAAAAATGTTAATAAGCTAAAAGTACAAGCTATATTTGAATTTGAAAATAATATTATAAAATTAAAAGATATAAAAATTCCATATAGAGGAAAAACATATTTAGCACAATTTACAGACTTAAGTATTGACGACACTCGGGTAGCTGTAAATATTTCTGACGATATAAATAGTGCAATAGAGATAAATGATGCTGTTATTCTTACAAAAAATAGTGTTGATTCATTTGATTTTGATAGCTTGAAAAATCCAGAAGAACTTGATAATTTACTTAAAAATTCTAAACAAGTTAAAACCGATAAAACAAAATGGTTGTTTGTTATAGGGATAGAAAATTATGAATACACATCTAATATAAGCTATGCAAAACGCTCTGCAGAGATGTTTGCAAAAATTGCATATAAAAAATTAGGTGTTAAAAAATCAAACAGTTTTATAATGATAAACAACGGAGCAACCCAAGCAAAAATAAAAACAAATATGAAAAGAATGCTTCGCCGTGTTAAAGCTGGAGATACTATCTACTTTTACTATAATGGTCATGGTATACCTATCCCTTCACTTAAAAATAAGCCCTTTATGTTAGCAAGTGATTCTGAGCCAGATTTTGTAGCTGATGAGAAGTTTTTTAGTCTTCAAAATATTTATAATCAATTAAGTAACTCAAAAGCAAGTAAAATTGTTGCCATAGTAGATAGTTGTTTTTCTGGTGTTACTGATGCAAAACCAATTTTAAGAGGGGTAGCAGCAACAAAAATGGTAGCTAAGTCTGTAACATTTAACAAAGAAAAGATGGTAGTACTAACGGCAGGAAAAGGAAACCAATATTCCAATGGTTATGATAAAAAATCCTATAGACTTTTTAGCTTTTATATAATGAAAAATATTCTAAAAGGCAACACAACTATAAAACAACTTTATAAAGATACAAAAGAAGAAACATATAATACATCAATAGAAGAGTATGGAGATAATAGAACTCAAGAACCAACAATTGATGGTAATTTCAGACTTAATTTATAAAATTTATTTTTCTTAAAAAAGAATATAATGATTATTAACATCCAGGCTATCGTTTAGATAAGCATAAAATACACATAATCTAATTATGATATACTATTACAATTAGAAAAAAGGGCTAAAATGAAAAATTTATTAAAAATATTTTTAACATTAAGTTTAATGAGCGCTACTATTTTTGCAAATAATGGTGAAAATGGTACTATGGATAAACTAACAAATGATACTGCATTTGCAAATACTGAATCTCTTTTTAATGAAGCCACATCAGATGAATCAGATTCAACTGCTGCTTTAGTAGCTGGTATTGTTACTATTCCTGCTGCAGTTATAGAGAGTGTTATATGGGTAGTTGTTCTTCCTTTTAATGCAATTAAAATGGGGATGCAAGATTAATGATTAAGTATTCAATTCTCGCTATAGACGATGAACCATTTAACCTAGACCTAATTGAAGCAGCTTTTAGTGATTTTGATAATGTAGATATTACTTATTCTCTAAGTGGCATAGAGGCACTTGAACTTCTAAAAAATTCATCATTTGATGTTGTTTTATTAGATATTAGTATGCCAAATATGAGTGGCTTAGAAGTGCTACAAAATATCCGAAAAAATGAAGCACTTCAAACATTACCAATCTTGATGGTAACAGCAAATAAAGAAAAAGAACAAGAAGCTTTAGAACTTGGTGCTAGTGACTTTATTGCTAAACCTTATGATATTGATGTACTTTGTGCTAGAACTATCAACTATGCTAAACTAAATCATACTACTCAACAAATAAAAAATCAAAATGCAATTTTAGAAGAAAAAGTACTACTACGAACAAAAGAGCTACAACATGCACTAAAAATATCAAAAGAAACTGAGTTTGAAATATCTACAAGACTTGGTAAGGCAAGTGAATCAAGAGATCCAGAAACTGGTGGTCATATTAAGAGAATGAGTAGATATTCACAACTTCTTGCAAAATTAGCTGGCTTAGATGATGAAGAAGTAAAACTTATACTTTACGCTTCACCACTTCATGATATTGGAAAAATTGCTATTGCGGATCATATACTTTTAAAACCTGGGCGCTTTGAAAAAGAAGAGTTTGAAATAATGAAGACACACGCTCTTTTAGGTGCTAAAATGCTTGATGGTGCAGATAAATATCCAATTTTAAAAGCTGGTAAAATCATTGCCCTAGAACATCATGAAAAATATGATGGAACTGGCTATCCAAATGGTATTAAAGGTGAAAATATTCATCTTTATGCTCGTATTGTTACTATTGCTGATGTTTTTGACGCATTAAGTTCAAAACGCTGTTATAAAGAACCTATGCCATTAGAAAAAACTTTACAAATAATGAAAGAAGATTCTGGCACACATTTTGATCCAAAACTCATAGAACTTTTTCTAAAAAATATAGATGATTTCCTAGTTATTAGGGAAAAATATTCAGAATAAAATATAAAGGCATTTCAATATGAAACATATTTCATTTATTTACAATGATAAAAAAGAGACAAAAAAAGCAATAGAAGTTGCTTCAAAAAAAACATTTAAATCACAACTTCTTCAAGTTTTCACATCTTTGACAAATAAAGATGATATCTCTAAGGTATTAAAAAAACTTTCAAAATCTTTTCCAAATGCTATTATAATTGGAACAACAACAGCAGGAGAAATTTCTCATGCTAAGATTCATGATAATTCTACAATTATAAGTCTTTCTTTATTTAAAAAAACAACTTTAAAAACTCATTATGTTAAAAAGAACACTAAAAAATCTGGTCAAGAAATTTCTAATGCAATATGTTCTAAAAATACAAAAGCAGCTATTGTTTTAAGCGAAGGTCTTAATGGTGAAGATTATGAAGGTTTTATAAAAGGGATTAAAAAAGAAAATCCTGAACTAATCATAGCTGGTGGTTTAGCTGGTGATAATTTCAAATTAAAAAACACATTTATCTTTTTACAAAATAAAATTTACAACTCAGGTGCCGTTTCAGTATCTTTTACTTCTAAAGAATTATTTGCAAATAATGAGTACAATCTAAACTGGACACCAATTGGAAAAGAGTTTAAAATTACTAAAGTTAAAGATAATGTTGTTTCTAAAATAGATGATGAAGATGCTGTAACTCTATTTAAACGATACCTTGGTAATGAAATATTTGCAAATAATGCGGCTGCGCTTCCAGATTTTCAATTTCTTTTTAAAGAGGGTGAAACAACGGTAGCAAGAACTCCGCTTGCTGTTGATGGTAAAAAAATTATTTTTGCTGGTCCAATAAAAGAGGGACAGGTTGTTCAGTTTGGTTTTTCAAATGCCTCTGCTGTAATAAATGGTTCAAAAGATATTGGTAAAGATATTTTAAAAAAACCAGCCGAAGCTATTTACATTTATTCTTGTATTGCTAGAAAAACTCTTTTGGGTAAAGTGTTAGAACATGAGTTTTCAGCCTTTGAAGATGTAGCACCTACTGCAGGATTTTTCACTTATGGAGAGTTTTATTCTACAAGTGCAAATAATGCTTTACTTAACTGTACTACTACTATTTTAGTTCTTTCTGAGAGTAGCAAAAAATCTAAAAAAAGAAAAAATACAAAAATAGTAAAAGAAAATACTTTAGATAGACTAACATTTAATGCACTATCTCATTTCATAGAGCAAACTGCAGTTGAACTTAGCTCAAATATAAAACTTCTTAAACAATATAGAGATGTTGTAGATAGTTCCTCAATAGTATCTAAAACAGATGAAAATGGTTTCATAACCTATGTAAATGATGCCTTTTGTAAAATATCTGGTTATAAAAGAGCCGAACTAATAGGTAAAAATCACAATATTGTAAGAGATCCTAGTGTATCTTCATTTACATTTAAAAAACTATGGGATACTGTTCATAGTGGAAAAGTATGGCGTGGTACATTTCCAAACCAAGCTAAAGATAAGTCAATTTATTATGTTGAAGCTACGGTTATGCCTATATTTGACAATAAAAGTAATATTAAAGAATATATTGCGATTAGAAGAGATGTTACTAAACAAATTAAAGCTAAAAAGCGTTTACAAGAAAAAGAGAAACTTATTAAAGCTATTTTAGACAATCAAGAAAGCATCGTTATTCATGCATCTAAAATAAACGGTATGCAAGCAGTAAATAGAAAACTTTTTGACTTTTTTGAATATGACAATTTTGAAGAGTTTAAAGATAAAAATAAATGTATTTGTGACTTATTTTTAGAAGAATATGGATATGTGTATCCTAAAGATATGCCTGATTGGCTAAATACAATTGCTGAGGATGATGAAAATACTTATAAAGTAAAAATGATTATTAAAGATGATTCAGTTCATACTTTTAATCTTGCAATTAAAAAAATAGATTCTGATTATATTATAAATCTTTATGATATTACAGAGCTTGAAGAAGCTATAAATAAAGCGCACTCTTCGGAACAAGCAAAATCAATGTTTTTGTCTAATATGTCACATGAGATACGAACACCGCTTAATGGTATTTTAGGTTTTACAGATATTTTATCTAAAAAGAAACTAGATAAAGATACACAAAAATATATAAATATTATTCATAAAAGTGGTCAGACACTACTAAATGTTGTAAATGATATTTTAGATTTTTCTAAAATAGAGAGTGGTGAGCTATCTCTTTATGAAACAGATGCAAATCTATTTGAAGAGATGGAAGCAGCAGTTGCAACTTTTTCATCTCTTTCAAGAAACAATTCTATAGAATACTATACTTATATTGATCCAAACATACCAAAAATTTTAGAGTGTGATATACAAAGACTAAAACAGGTTATGAACAATCTTATTAGTAATGCTATGAAGTTTACTAAAAAAGGTGGAGATATTACAGTTAGGGTAAGTTTAGAAGAGATTAAAGGTGATTTCGCAAATATCAGTTTTAGTGTCCGTGATAGTGGAATTGGTATAGCACAAGAAAAATTACCAACAATTTTTAAAGCATTTTCTCAAGCAGACAATACAATAAGTAGGGAGTTTGGCGGTACTGGTTTAGGTCTTGCTATATCAAATAGATATATAAATATGATGAAGTCTTCAATCTCAGTAAAAAGTAAAGAGGGTGAGGGAAGTGAATTTTTCTTTAATGTAGAATTTCCAATACTAAATCATGAAAAAGCCCTTAGCAAAAGTAATAATACATCAAACCTAAAAATTAAAATTTTATATTCTAAAGATGATAATATTTGCCCTATAAATAAAAATATATCTACTTATTTAAATAAATGGCAATGTAATTTTGAAGAGATTTATAAACTAGATGATGTCAATGAAGAAACAGACATAATAATAGTTTGTGCAAAACTTTTTGATCAAGATAAATGTGAAGTTCTTTTAGATAAGTATACTAAACTTCAACTATTTTATATAGAGGGTATTGAAAACAACTTTAACTGTTCACACCCTAAATTTCATCTTATTGAGCAACCATTAACTGGCTCTGCAATCTTTGATAAACTCATCTCTCATACAGCAATTACAGGTAGTTGTTTACTTGATGAAAAAGAATTAATACAAAAAATGGAAAATAAATTTACTGGAAATATATTAGTAGCAGAAGACAACGAAGCAAATCAAATGCTTATATCAATAATGCTTGAAGATAGAGGGCTAAACTATAAGATTACAGACAACGGACAGATGGCTATTGATGAAGTACAAGAAAATGATATTTATGACATTATATTGATGGATATAAATATGCCTATTTTAGATGGTATTAAAGCTACAAAAAAACTTAGAAGTGATGGATATACTAAAACTATTATCTCTTTATCTGCAAATGTTATAGAATCTGATATAAAGTCATTTTATGAAGCAGGAATGGATGAAACATTAAACAAACCAATTATTCCAACTGAACTAGATATGGTTTTAGCAAAATATCTTAATGATACATCTAATGAGGTAAAAAAAGAACTACTATTTGATAGTGTAGATTTTGAAAAAATTGCAAAAGCTACATCTATTAAGGATGAAAAAATTATTTTAAAATTACTTATTTCATTTGCAAAAAGTACAAATAAAATAATTCAAACACTTAATACTCAAGAATTATCTGCAGATATATTACACAATATAAAAGGTATGAGTGGTAACTTACGCTTTGAAAATCTATATCAATTTTCACAAGAGCTTGAAGAAAGTGTAAGTAAATGGGATGAAAATGAGGCTAAAGAACATAAGCAAAATATGTTACTTCATCTAAAAAATATAACTAAACAAATAGATACTTTAGCAAGTTAAATATTTTCACATTAAATTCACACTTTTTTTATGTAAACTTTTTTATCAAAAGGAGTTTACATGTTTTTAAAAAAAAGTTTAACTATTTTAGCATTATTATCTATGACAATTATGCAAGCAGATATAATTGAAGTAAAACCTTACAAAATTACTAGTGAAAAAAATCTTCAAACTAAAGAAGAAAACAAGCAACTAAAAACTGGGGTAGCACTTGATATAAAAGCAAAACAATCAAGTAATTTTAACTACACACTAGCATATGAAGGTGACTACATGTTTATGAATAATTATCTAAAAGAAGAAAAGCAAATCAAAAAAAATAATTATTACATAGGTATTGGGTATAAGTTTTAAAGTCTTTGTGGCATTTCATCCTTAAAAGCAATACTTTCTGCTTTTTTCAATAATTCTAAGGCTCCATTATCTATCATTTTTTCTGCTATTTTAGAGCCTAAGTTTTCACACTTCTCTACATGTAGAGATACTTTCTCGTTCATAACATTTGTTCCATCTGGAAAGCCTAGCATTATGCGAAAAGTTATCTCATCTGCATTTTTTACAGCATTACAAGCTACTGGTGCTGAACACCCTGCTCCAATTTTACTTATAAAATCACGCTCTATTTTAGTACAGATGAAAGTATCTTCATCTTTTAAAAACTCTGCAATCTCTCTAACTTTTTCATCATTTTGAACTATCTCAATTCCAAGAGCTGCTTGACCCATTGGTGGTATCATCATATCTAGTGAGAGTTTATCTGTGTATGGAATATCTTTTAGTAAATCAAGACGATTTAGACCTATCCAAGCAAGTATAATAGCATCGTACTGACCCTCTGCTAATTTTCTAAGTCGTGTATTTACATTTCCACGCAAATCTTTTACTTTTAAATCTGGGCGTTTTTGAAGTAGTTGCATTCTTCTTCTTAAACTTGTAGTTCCAACTACTGCACCTTGTGGTAAATCATCTAAAGTTGCATAGTTGTGCGATAAAAAAACATCACTTTGATCTTGTCTTTTAGTAACTGCTACAAGTTCTAAACCATCTGGAATATAAGTAGGAACATCTTTTAAACTATGCACAGCCATATTAGCATTGCCAGCTAACATCTCATCTTCAAGCTCTTTTGTAAAGTGACCTTTTCCACCAATTAGTGCTAATGGTTTATCTAAAACCTTATCACCATTACTTACAATCTTATTTAATTCAACTTTTACATCAGGAAAGTTTTTCTCAACTCTATCTTTTATATGATAC
>Ga0256826_1002595_pt1 | contig 10952 bp, 11 predicted proteins | sample CV79metaG_FD_185975 | JGI IMG/M metagenome (GOLD analysis project Ga0256826, IMG submission 185975) | Hydrothermal vent microbial communities from East Pacific Rise, Pacific Ocean - CV79 | ecosystem: Environmental > Aquatic > Marine > Hydrothermal vents | place: Pacific Ocean: East Pacific Rise... | reverse complement strand
GTTACATTATAAGTCACCAGTTTGGTAGCACCTTCTCCATCACGAACCAACTCTTTAGCTAAAAAGTCCATCACCTGAAAAAGAGCCTCTTCAAAAGCCTCATTGTCATAACACGCTGAACGACCATTGGACATCAAAAAGACGGTATCATTGGTTGACGTATCACCATCTACACTAACTGCATTAAACGTCTTAGCATTGACACGCTCTAAGATCTCTTGCATCTTGATGTAGTTGATCTGTGCATCAGTAGTGATATAACAGAGCATCGTAGCCATGGCAGGATTGATCATTCCTGCACCCTTTGCCATCGCACCAATCGTAAAGGTTTTACCATCTTCAAGCTCTACATCAACTGCAATCTCTTTAGCAAAACGGTCTGTTGTCATGATAGCCTCAGCCGCAGCATGGGGGTTTTTAACACTTAGATCAAATGTTTTAATACCATTAACAATCTTCTCTTTAGGAAGACGTACTCCAATGACACCCGTTGAACTCATCAAAGGAGAGACAATCTGTGAATGCTCTTCTTTAGCCGCCAATAAAATCTCTTCAAGATCAGCCATACCTGCTTTACCCGTCATTGCATTAGCATTTTTAGAGTTAACAACTACAAAGTTAGTCTGCTTAACATCTTTTGCATGATGAATCGGCGCAGCTGCCATCTTGTTAGTTGTTAAGACAGAAGCTAAGGCACAAACCGTATCACTATAGACAAATGCCATATCTTTGGCACCATCTGGTTTAAGACCTGCACTAATACCATCAGCATAAAAGGCTAATGGTGCACAGATCCCTTCACTATTACTTGTAATCTTATACATATTTTAAATCCTCTGGTTTGTGACGCTTTTTAACGATCTCTTTGATCATTGTAATACCACGTTCTTTTCCAATAACTAAGAGTTTTGACTCACTTGTTACCAGTTTATTGCCATCTGGCATTGCTAAAAACTCACCATCTTTTTTGGTCATACCCACTACGGAGACGTTAGCGATCTGTCTTAGATGGGTCTCTTTGAGCTTTCGAAGTACCATCCAGCTGTATTTAGGAACAAAAATCTCTTCCATATCGAGTGGATTATCTGACTGGTAGATAAACTCTTCTAACAAGTTTTCCATGTCAGGACGTGCCGCCATCGCTGTAATACGTTGTGCGGTGAGCTTTGTAGCAGAGACAACAGTATCTGCCCCTAGTTTTTTAAGCTTATCTACATCATCTTGTGACTCAGCTGCAGAGATAACATTATAAGGCTTGGGAATATAGTGCTCTTTCTCAAACAATCTGACCGAAGCAATAATAGCAATGTTATCTGCAATAGAGCTAGAGAGTGTGATCAAGCCATCTGCTGAACTCAGATGAGACATCAACATACTACGCTCAGTATGAGGCTCTGCTTGAATAAAATAGGGATACTTATGTACCCGTGCGATCTCTTCTATATCTTCACGTGGATCAACCACCACAAAAGGGATATGGTTGGCACGCAGCTGCTGTGTCACCTCTAATGTGTAATCATTATGATAACAGATCACAAAATGCTTTTTAAGTCTTGCAACTTTATACAACATACTACGCTCCTTCAAAGTTCTGATAAGATGGCCTCTATTTAACTCATTGACCATAATACCCACTGCCATCGAAAAGACAGCAAACCCCGTAATGATAAGGGTGATCGTAAAGATCCTACCTGCATCTGAGATAGGGGCTATCTCACCAAATCCAACCGTAGTAAAGGTGATTCCAGTCTGATAAATTGCATCCATAATCGTAAAATCATCAATGATAATATAGCCCATTGTACCAATAAGCATGGTCATGATAGTAAAGATAATCGGTAATCTAAAAGCGTGGAGGTTTACGTAGAAGTTGGGTAAGATCGATGGATCTGGTTTGGGAGCTGCCTCCCAGTGTAAAAACTTTCGAATCCTCTTAATCAGATTCAAAATATAACCTGTTGGTTACGAGTTTTTCTTAAGTGTACGAAGCTCTTTAGCAGAAATTCTGATCTTCTTAGTAGTACCGTCTTCAAGTGTGACACGTACTGTTCTAAGGTTTGGCAAAAAACGACGCTTAGTTCTGTTTTTTGCGTGAGATACATTATTTCCAGCCATAGGGCCTTTACCACTGATTGCACATTTTCTTGCCATAGGGTATCCTTGCATATTTTTAAGTTGCGAATTATATCCTTGCAAAGCAAAAAATGAGCTTAAGCGTCATCTTCTCTTGAAGAGGTGACAACGTTTAACTAACTTGTGTTTAACTGATATCCATAATTCTTGCAAGGATTATAGCATAAGTTTCAAGGCTTATTTCGCTAAAATTGCACCAATAAACCCTCTACATAAGAAAATAAGCCTTATTTGTAGTTATTTCACCTAAAAAGAGTCTATATGTTAGTAGCACCAAGTGTTCTCTCTGCCGATTTTGGCAATTTACAACGTGATGTTGAAGCGATTTGTGATGCAGGCTGTGACCTCGTTCACGTAGATGTTATGGATGGTCACTTTGTACCCAACATGACAATAGGGCCTGTTGTTGTCAGTGCTATTGCTAAAGCAGCAACCAAGCCCTTAGATATTCACTTGATGGTTGAAAACAATACCTTCTTTGTTGATCTTTTTGCCCCTCTTAAACCAGGTTATATCACTTTCCATATGGAAGAGGAGAAACATCCGCACCGTTTAGTGCAATATATTCGTTCACTTGGGATCAAACCCGGTGTTGTCTTAAATCCTCATACACCCGCAGAGAGTGTTGAATACCTCTTAGGTGATGTCGATATGGTCTTAGTGATGAGTGTGAACCCTGGTTTTGGTGGTCAAAAGTTTATCCCTACCGTTGTAGAGAAGATCAAACGTCTAAAAGCACTCCGTGATAAGATCAACCCTGATTGTCTTATAGAGATCGATGGTGGTGTCACTAATGAAAATGTGGAGATGCTTCGCGATGCAGGCGTTGATGTCTGTGTTGCTGGATCATACGTCTTTAAACACGAGAGCTACGCTCAAGCCATTAACAACTTACACCTTTAAGGAGCTTTTGTGCGCGTAAAGATCTGTGGTATTACCAATATTGAAGATGCCCTTCATGCTATACAAGCAGGTGCTGATGCACTTGGTTTTGTCTTTTACCCTTCATCACCACGATATATCTCACCTGAAGATGCTGCTACGATCATCAAACAACTTCCCCCTTTTATCGAAAAGGTGGGTCTTTTTGTCAATGTAGATGCCGCTACAATCAACCGCCAAAGTAAAAGTAGCCTTATCACATTGGCACAACTTCACTTTGAGGTTGAACCAGCACTCTTAGCTGCTTTAGAGGTTCCCTATATCCAAGTAACCCGTGCACAAAAAGAGTCTGACATTAAACAACTTGATGGCCAATACCGTCTTGTAGATGCTTACTGTGAAGCTTATGGGGGTATGGGAAAACGACTCAATCTCGAGTGGTTTAAAGACAAAGAGAACTCAAAGATCATCTTAGCAGGTGGTTTGAGCCCTGAAAATGTTCATGAGAGCCTCTCTTATGGTTTTTATGGTGTTGATGTCAGCTCAAGTGTCGAATCGGCTAAAGGGATCAAAGATCCCCTAAAGGTCACTACCTTTATAGCTAATGCTAAAGAAGCTTAATGCGTCCTCTTGACCATAAAATCTCTCATAAGTTAGCCCATAAAGGCGCAGATATCAGTGACATGCGTCCTTATCTCCAAGAGAACCTAGAGCTTGAGCTGCTTATGGCACCGGCACAAGGCCTTGAGATCCAATGTAAAAATAACCGCTACTACTTTAAAACACGAAACCAAGAGATTGATGATGCAACGTTCTGTATCGTTGACATTGAGACCAATGGCTCTAAACCAGACAGACATCAGATCATTGAACTCGGTGCGGTTAAGGTCAGAGGGGGCAAGATCATCGATCAGTACGAATCATTGGTGATGTGTAGTGAGATCTCTTCACATATCACAGAGTTGACTGGTATTACTGTAGAGATGACAAAAGAGGCCCCTACATTACAACGTGTACTTAATGAGTTTAAGAGCTTTATAGGCTGTGATGTCTTTGTGGCGCATGCGGTAAAGTTTGATTTTGGTTTTATCTCTTCTATGTTTGAACATCAAGGGATGCAACCTATGCTTAACCGTCATCTCTGTAGTATTGATCTTGCAGAGCGAACCTTCTCTTCGTTTCGCTATGGACTAAACTATCTTAATGATTCATTAGCGCTTTACCATAGTGCTACACATCATCGGGCACTTTCAGATGCTTTAGTAACTGCCGAACTATTTAAAAAATCACTCAAGCTATTACCCCAAGAAGTGCAATGTGTTGAAGAGTTGATCCACTTCTCTAAAAATTCAAAACGGCTTAAAAGGCCTAAACTTGATCCTATGAAAAAAGGTATAAAAGAGGGTTAAAGTGTGTAAAGAGGTCTCTCATCAGTGATGAGAGTTGTAGTTATGACACAAAGGTCTACTCTGAGTAGGCACCAATGCTAGTTAAACGATTATAACGCTTGAGCATACGCTCATCTTCTGTTAGTGTATTCAAATCTTTCACTGTACTTAAAAAGTAATCAGCGATTGCATCTGCAGCACCCTCTTTGTTACGGTGCGCACCAATGATAGGCTCTTCTATAATATCATCAATAAGATCAAGCTCTTTAAGATCAGCACTTGTGATCTTAAGTGCTTTTGTCGCTGCCTCAACTTTTGAAGGATCATTCCAAAGAATCGCAGAACAACCTTCTGGAGAGATAACACTAAAGACAGAGTAGCGCATCATTACCAGTTTATCTGCGACACCAATAGCAAGTGCTCCGCCAGATCCACCTTCACCAATAACAACTGAAACAGTAATCGTCTTAAGTTGCGAAAGTTCTAAAAGGTTTCTAGCGATTGCTTCTGACTGATTGCGCTCTTCTGCTCCAAGACCTGGGTAAGCACCCGGTGTGTCAATAAGCATCAAAAGTGGGATGTTAAACTTTTCAGCCAACTTAGCCACACGAAGTGCTTTACGATAACCTTCAGGATTTGGCATACCAAAGTTACGTTTGAGCTTGTTTTTAGTACCACGACCTTTTTGTTCACCGATCACGATCGTACGTTGATCACCGATATAACCCATATAACAGATAATGGCATTATCATCAGCAAAGTGACGATCACCATGAAGCTCGATCTTATCATGCATCATTAAGTTAATGTAGTCAAGAGCATAAGGACGATCAGCATGACGTGCTAACTGTAACTCTTGGTATGGAGAGAGATTTTTATAAGTCTTAGCTACCTCTTTTTCAAGGTCCGTTTGTAAGATCTCAGCGGCATGCTTGTCGTGACGCACCTCTGCAGAGATGATATCTTCTTGTATCTGCTGAATCTTTTTTTCAAAGTCGAGGTATGTTGCCACTGCTAATCCTTACTTATATCTTCTTGAAGATAACAACACCGTTGGTACCACCAAATCCAAATGAGTTACTCATCACACAGTTAAGTTCTGCTTTACGAGAAGCGTTTGGAACGATGTCGAGATCACAGTTCTCATCTGGTGTCTTATAGTTGATCGTTGGAGGAATAATACCATCACGCATCGCCATGATAGAGACAACCGCTTCAATACCACCCGCAGCACCAAGACAGTGACCTGTCTGGCCTTTAGTCGATGATATTGGAGGACAATTCTCTTTACCATTGAAGAGATCTTTAAGCGCTGCTGTCTCATTCTTATCATTAACAGGTGTAGATGTACCATGTGCATTGACATAATCGATCTTTGGCTCACCTGCCATCTTGTATGCTGCTTTCATTGCACGTGCTGGACCATCAAGGCTTGGTGTTGTGATGTGATTTGCATCACCACTCTCACCAAAACCAATCAGCTCAGCATAAATGTTAGCACCACGTGCTACTGCTGCTTCATACTCTTCAAGTACAACTGCACCAGCACCCTCACCCATAACAAAGCCATTACGCTCTGCATCAAATGGACGAGATGCTGTTTTTGGATCATCATTGTTTGTTGAGAGTGCTTTCATTGATGCAAAACCACCAATACCAACACCAGAGATAGCTGACTCAGCAGCTACCATCAACATTCTCTCAGCACCACCACACATAATAGTCTTAGCTGCTTCAGCAATACCGTGAGTACCCGCTGCACATGCTGTAACACATGAAAGGTTTGGTCCTTTAAGATTATGCGCGATGGTCACAAAACCACCAAGCATATTAACTAAAGCTCCAGGAATGAAAAATGGAGAGATACGACGTGGACCACGTTCGTGAAGTACAATAGAGTTCTTTTCTATTGATGGAAGACCACCAATACCAGAAGCTGCAGAGATACCAAAACGTTCCATGTCAATGTCATCACCGAAGTTTGCATCTGCCATAGCTTCTTGCGCCGCTTTAAGACCAAGCTGGATAAAACGATCCGCTTTTTTGACCTCTTTTGGCTCCATTACTGTTGCAGGATCAAAATCTTTGACCTCACCAGCAATTTGTGCTGCATGCGCAGATGCATCAAACAGTGATATGGTATCAATACCACAAACACCATCACATATCGCCTTAAAAGCGCTCTCTTTGTCATTACCAACAGCCGTGATCATACCAATACCAGTTACTACAACTCTTCTCACATTAATCTCCTAAATGATTAGTGTACTTAAACAGACGTTTTTAAAACAGCTGTTTAAAGACACAAAGAGGGCTAAGCCCACTTTATAATTACGCTTTGCTCTCTACGTAGTTAAGAACATCTTTAACTGTTAAAATTTTCTCAGCTTCATCATCAGGAATTTCGATATCGAATTTCTCTTCAAGTGCCATTACAAGCTCAACAACATCTAGGCTATCTGCACCAAGATCTTCAACAAACTTTGATTCTTCTTTAACCTCTTCTGGGTTTACGCTTAGTTGTTCAACAACAACCTCTTTGATATCATCTAAAAGTGCCATAATAGCTCCTATACATTAAAAATTTGGAGAATTATAACACAAATAGCTTAATTAATATGTGTTATAAAGGGTAAAGCCTGAGCGATATGAAGAGAAAATGAGTGATATTTACACATCTATATTTTCTTGTTATCACTTTAGCATTGTACAGTTGTAAGGAATTTAGAATAATATTTTAGTGGAGAACAGCTCTATGTACTCTATATACAAGAGCTGTTTAAAGTCGTTATCGATGATGGCTTTTTAAGCCATATTCATTCCGCCATTGACCTTAAGCGTCTCACCCGTGATATATGAGGCATGATCTGAAAGTAAAAAGGCTGCAGCTTCTGCAACCTCTTTTGGATTTCCAAAACGATTCATTGGAATCTTAGCAGTAAAACTCTCTTTGATCTCATCACTTAACTCATCTGTCATATCAGTCGCAATAAAGCCTGGTGTAATCGTGTTGTAACGAATACCACTTGTTGCTGCTTCTTGTGCAAAGCTCTTTGTCATGGCAATTACACCACCTTTAGATGCTGAGTAGTTTGTTTGACCTGCATTACCTGTCTCACCCACAATAGAAGCAATATTGACAACAGCACCAAACTTCTTCTTACGCATCGCTTTCATAGACTCACGACATCCTACAAATGCAGAGAGTAAGTTTGCATTGATGACAGACATAAAGTCTTCAGCTTTCATACGAAGTGCCAGTTTGTCATTAGTAATACCCGCATTATTAACAAGGTAAGAGAACTCACCATCCGCTACTACGATGGCTTTGATCGCAGCTACAAATGCAGCCTCATCACTCACATCAAAACCAACAACATCAGCTTCGCCACCCTTAGCAATGATCTCATCTTTAACAGCTTCTGCAGCATCAGCACCACTACGATAATGTACCCATACCTTGAGACCCATACCACCAAGAGTCTTTGCGATCTCAGCACCAATACCACGACTTGAACCTGTAACTAAAACATTTTTTCCGCTAAATTTCATACTTTTCCTTTTTTGTTATATTAAACTGTGATCCATCTCTGATGGTCGATCTATACCCATAAGCTTTAAGACTGTTGGCGCGATATTGTTAAGTGCACCTGATTCTACTTTACTCACACCTTCAGCTTCTACAAAACACCATACCTTACCTACTGTATGGTTGGTCAGAACATTGCCCTCATCATCACGCATCTCTTCACAGTTTCCATGATCAGAAGTCAATACAACAGCGTAATCTTCCTCTTTTGCCTTCGCTAAAAGACGCCCAAGCTCAGCATCAACCGTCTCAACAGCTTGAAGTGCCGCTTCGTAGATACCCGTATGGCCTACCATATCACCATTGGCAAAATTTACTACAATAAAGTCATAGCCTTCATCCATCGCTTTTAAGACTCCATCACCTACTTCAGAAGCGCTCATCTCTGGCTTCATATCATAGGTCTTCACATCTGGACTAGGAACCAAAAGACGGGTCTCATTTAGATACGGCTCATCAATACCACCATTAAAGAAGAAGGTCACATGGGCATACTTCTCCGTCTCGGCAGTATGAAGTTGACGTAGACCCGCATTAGAGATCACCTCAGCCAATGTATTTTTAGGAACCTCTTTACTAAAGAGTACCGGATAACTAAAGCTCTTATCATACTCTGTAATCGTAGCAATGTTAAGTGTCACTTGCTCACGTTCAAAACCATCAAAAGTATCACTACCTAAAGCAGTGACCATCTCACGCATACGATCACTTCTAAAGTTAAATGTCAAGACAGCATCACCCTCTTTCATACCGTCATACCCTTCAAAAGCAGTCGGCACTACAAACTCGTCAAGTTCCTCTTTTGCATAAGAGTGATCGATATAATCACTGACACTAAGATCACTCATTGGTGTTGCTTTAACGATGGCATCATAAGCTTTTTCAACACGATCCCAACGGTTATCGCGATCCATGCCGTAAAAACGTCCCCCTATCGTTGCAATCTTGATTTTGTCACTTAAATGTGCTTCAAGTTGCTCGATGTAATGTTTAGCAGAGGTAGGTGAGACATCTCTACCATCACTTAGAAGATGTAAAAAAACCATCTTTCCCTCTTGAGCAGCGATCTCAGCAAGGCCTATAAGATGTTCAATATGGGAGTGTACGCCACCATCACTCAACAGGCCAATAAGATGCAATCTTGAAGAACTGTCCAAGAGTGTTTTAAAAGCCTCATTATCTCTTAAAGTGTTCTCTTCAATTGCTAAAGAGATCTTGACAAGATCTTGGTAAAGTACACGACCACTACCAATACTCATATGTCCTACTTCAGAGTTACCCATCTGACCTTCTGGAAGTCCTACGCTCAAGCCAAAAGTATCTATGAGTGCATGAGGTGTCTCTTTAAAAAGTCTGTCGTATGTTGGTTTGGTCGCATTATGAAACGCGTTAGCCTCACTCTTAGGTGAATAACCTATACCATCTGTGATGATAAGTAGTGTCTTTTTCGCCAAACGTACTCCTTTAAAGGTAAAATGTAATGCGATTATATTAAAATGTCGCTTGTATTACGCCACCCATAAGATATACAGATACGTTTTGACGATATTGTTGTTGGTTTAATCACCCTATTTTAACTACTATTAATACAAAGTTCATTGGGCTTTGACTGGAAATGCATATGCTCTATTGGCTCTATAGCTCTTTTGATATCAACCTTTTACAATACATCTCAGTTCGTGCAGGGATCGCTTTTTTTACTGCCCTATTTTTGACCCTTTTTATCATGCCTAAGTTCATCCGCTGGGCACAACGTACTTCAAGTGTACAGCCCATCAATGATTGGGCACCGGACTCTCACCAAGCTAAAGCTAAAACACCTACTATGGGTGGTATTGTCTTTATCTCTTCTACCATCATCGCTTCACTTATTAGTGTCAAGTTTTTCAACATGTATGCAGCAGGTGGTATCTTAACGCTACTACTATTTTCACTCATAGGTTTTCAAGATGACTTCTCCAAGATCAGACAAAATGCCAACTTAGCAGGCCTATCTGCGAAAATTAAACTTCTATTTCAGATCATTGCTGCAGCAGGAGTCTCATTTTTTCTATGTCACTTCTCTGATATGAATACAGATCTTTATATCCCTTTTATAAAAGAGCCTATTGTTGATATGGGTTACTTTGCCATCATCTTTTGGACTCTTGTCATCGTAGGCGCTTCTAATGCGGTTAACCTGACTGATGGTCTTGATGGTCTGGCAACTGTGCCTTCTATCTTTGCTCTGCTAACCCTCTCTGTCTTAGTCTACGTCACAGGTCACGCCATCTTTAGTAGCTACCTATTGCTCCCTAACTTTCCTGTCGGTGAAGTGAGCATCATAGCAAGTGCACTCATCGGTAGTCTTGTCGGCTTTTTATGGTTCAACTGTCATCCTGCTGCTGTCTTTATGGGTGATAGTGGTTCACTGGCACTCGGTGCTTTCATCGCTTATATGGGTATCATCTCAAAAAGTGAGTTCCTACTGATCCTGATCGGATTCATCTTTGTTGTTGAGACCATCTCCGTCATCTTACAAGTAGGAAGTTATAAACTGCGCAACAAGCGGGTCTTTTTGATGGCCCCTATCCATCACCACTTTGAGATGAAGGATTGGGCTGAGAACAAGATTATTGTCCGTTTTTGGATCATTGCTATGCTCTCTAACCTACTCGCACTCATCACCCTAAAGTTACGCTAATGAGACTCTCACTCTTTGGTTATGGCATCACCACTAAAGCCATCGCAGCCCACCATGGCCCCCTAGACTTTTATGATGATAAGGTCAACAAACCCTTTAAAGATGAACACAACAACAAGCTTCACCCAAGCCATGAGTTTGATGAAAAATACTCTGACATAGAGGTGCCTTCACCAGGTATACCTCCAGAGCATCCTCTCATTCAAAGTGCTCAAAACCTCATGAGTGAGTATGATCTTTTTTTAGGCCAGAGTGCACCACTTGTTCTTGAAAAAAA
>Ga0256826_1002594_pt1 | contig 10952 bp, 6 predicted proteins | sample CV79metaG_FD_185975 | JGI IMG/M metagenome (GOLD analysis project Ga0256826, IMG submission 185975) | Hydrothermal vent microbial communities from East Pacific Rise, Pacific Ocean - CV79 | ecosystem: Environmental > Aquatic > Marine > Hydrothermal vents | place: Pacific Ocean: East Pacific Rise... | reverse complement strand
TTAAACTTTTTTACTAGTGTGGCTTCTGTAGCTATAGCTGTTTTGTCATCACTAAGACCGAGTCTATGGGCTACGCGAAATACATGAGTATCAACGGCCATTAGGTTGGCTCCTGTGTACTCTATCATCACTACATTGGCAGTTTTTTGACCAACCCCAGCGAGAGTCTGTAGCTCTTTTACATTGAGTGGGACTTCTCCCTCATAAACTTCCTCAACTCTACGAGCCATTGCTATTATATTTTTAGCTTTGTTATTAAAAAATGAACAAGAGTTTATGAATGACTTGACATCGTCTAAGTCTGCGTTTGCTAATTCTTTTGTTCCTGGGTACTTTGAAAAAAGTGGAGGCGTGAGAATGTTTACTCGTTTATCTGTACACTGAGCAGAGAGTGCAACAGCAACAACTAACTCATAAGCATTTGTGTAAGTGAGCTCTGTAACAGCTTCATCGTAGCGCTCAACGAAGAGTTGATGTATCTCTTTTATCTCTTTTTTTGTGGCTTTTTTAATCTTTTTATTCATGGAGACATTTTAGCATCCTTTATGATATAATCAAATAAATTAATTATTTAGGGGAATAAATATGGGATTTTTTTCACTCTTCTCACTAGGAAAAACTAGTAAGAATACAAATGGCGATATAGAACTAGACAAAGATTTTTTTATAAATATAGTAGATAATTCAAAGTCAATGATGCTTTATTTTTACGCGGGAAAGGGTTGGATTGGGGCTAACCAAACATTTCTAAAAGCATTTAATTATACAAATATAGAAGACTTTCGTTCTACTCACGATAGTGTAAGAGATATTTTTGCAAGCGAGAGTGAAGAGATCTTTACTGAGTCTGATAAATCTTGGCTAGATTATATTAAAAAGTATAAGTCTAAGGGTTACCGTGTAACTATAGTGCATGGGCATAAAAAGCGAGAGATGATTGATGCTAAATGTCACCAGTTTACAAAAGATAAAAACTTTTATGTTTTAGAGTTAGAAGATGTAACAGCAGTTTATGATGCAAATTTAAAAACAAAAGAAGTGGAACAGCTAAAAACGAAATTTTTAGCAAACATTGGCCATGAATTTCGTACACCTATGAATGGTATTTTAGGTTTTGTAGAGTTAATAAACCAAACAAACTTAGATAAACGCCAACATGAATACATAAGTATGATTCAGCACTCTTCTCGTAACCTTATGACAAATATAGAAACACTTCTAGACCTTTCTCAACTTCAAGGAGGAAGACTTGAAGTAAGCCCTCAGGCTTTTAATGTTCTCCCAGAGATGGAAAAAATAGCATATAATTTTTGTGTGACTGGTTCAGAAAAAGGTATTAAAGTTTTAAGTTTTATAGATCCTAAACTCCCTCAAGAGATACTAAGTGATAGTAAAAAAATAAACCAAGTGATGTATGCTCTAGTCCAAAATGCTATAAAGTTTACACCTCGTGGTGGTAAAGTCATTATAGAAGTTAAACTTCTCAAACGCCAAAGTAATGGTGACTGTAGTATAGGTTTTAGTGTTCGAGATAATGGGAAAGGAATTTCAAGTGAACAGATATCTAAAATTCATGAGCCTTTTACTTCAGGAAGTCAAGCCGATGAAAGACTTGGAGTAGGGCTTACCCTCTCAAATGGTTTAGTAGAACTTCTAGGTTCTGAACTTCGTATACAGTCAAGAGAAAACGAGGGTTCATATGTAAACTTTGTTCTTGACTTTAAAGGTAGTCGTGGACAAAACTATAAAATGATGCCGAAAAAGAAGGTAAAAGTACTTCTCCTTGATCAGAAAAAAGTAGAAGAGGCAAACTTCTTAACTATATATCTACGTTCATTCGCTCTTGATGTTGTCAAATCAAATCAGCTTGATGAACATGTCTATGATGGTGTTGCATGTCTTTATGTTATAGCCAACCAAGCTGACTCTTCTTGGATGCTCGAACTTGGTACATATGCTAAGAAAGCACCAGTAGTTTTACTACTTGATGAGAGTGAAAAGCTTCAGACTAAGTTAACGCATATTATAGATGATGTAATTCGTAAACCACTGCTTCCAAGTAGTGTAGCTTCACACCTATACTCTTTAAACTCTTTAGATATGAAAACACTTAAGTCTGATACTCTAGATATTAAAAAGGAAGTAAGTGCTTTAGTTGTTGAAGATAATCTTATTAACCAAAAACTAATTCAGATACTTTTACAGAATTATAATATTAGTGTTATGACAGCATCTGATGGTGTTGAAGCTATACAGAAGTGTTCTAAACACTCTTTTGATATTATTTTCATGGATATTGATATGCCAGAAAAAAATGGTATAGATGCAACACGTGACATTAAGATGAGCAATACTAGTAATAGATCAGTTCCCATCGTCGCATTAACTGCTATGGCAATGGAAGGGGATAAGGAGATGCTTTTAGAAAAAGGCCTTGATGATTATATCCCTAAGCCTTTAAATAGAGAAAAATTAGAAATAGTTTTAAATAAATATTTAAAAGTTATGGCTTAAGAGCCCAATTTGTTTAATAACTATTAGTTTATTAGTACTAAACTTCTTATTACATAAATAAGGAATACTAATGAACAAAGCAACAAAATTTTTATCTTCGATTTTACTTACAGTTGGTGTTGTAGCATCAGCGAATACACTTGTAACTGTAAATGGAACTGCTATCACACAACAAGAAGTTGACTCAGAGTTAATGAATGCTACACAAGGTAGATTTAACCAAGTACCAGCCGAAAAGCAAGCCGCGTTTAGACAGCAAGTATTACAACAACTTATTGGAAAAGAACTAATATTTGAAGATGCTAAAAAAAGTGGTATATTAAAATCTAAAGATTATAAAACAGAGTACAAAAAACTTGAGCAGCGCATGAAAAAAGAGCTAGCAATTCAAGTATGGCAAAAGAAAGTTGTAGATGGAATTAAAATTCCAGATGCTACTCTAAAAGACTACTATAACAAAAACAAAGAAGAGTTTAACGAAAAAGAGTCTGTTCGTGCTCGTCATATTTTAGTTAAAACTGAAGATGAAGCAAAAGCAATTATTATGCAGCTAAAACCTTTAAGTGGACAGAAACTTCAAGCGAAGTTTGAAGAACTAGCAAAAACTAAATCAACAGGACCTAGTGGACCAAAAGGTGGAGATTTAGGTTACTTCGCACAGGGACAAATGGTACCTGCCTTTAATGATAAAGTGTTTAGTATGAAAGAGGGAACTATTACGATGACTCCTGTTAAAACTCAGTTTGGTTATCATATTATTTTTCTTCAAGATAAGAAAGAAGCTGCAACTAGAAGCTTTAAAGAGGTTAAGTCTTTTATAGAGCAACGTCTTAAAATGGAAAAATTCAAATCTGTTATGAAAGCTAAAATGGATACACTTCAGAAAAAAGCTTCTATCAAGTAAGTAAAGATCTTTATGAAACTCTCTGTCATCTCTAAAATAACTTTAGAGGGACGAGAGTTCCTTGTTAAACGCGATGACCTCATAGACCCCTATTTAGCGGGAAATAAATACCGAAAACTCTATACACTTCTAAATACTCCTGCACAAGACTTAAAAAAAATCATATCTTATGGTGGCACACAATCAAATGCAATGCTCGCAATTGCAGCAATGTGCAAAGAAAAAGCTTGGGAGTTTGTTTACTATACAAAACCATTAGCAAGTAGTATGAAAGAGAATCCGGAGGGAAACTATGCAGTTGCACTTAGTCTAGGAATGACTCATAAAGAGGTCTCCTATGAACTCTATAGAGAGTTTATAGCTTCTCTTAGTATTCTGAATGAAGAGGGATCTTTTGTCTTACACCAAGGTGGCGCAGATGAGAGTGCCAGTCTGGGTTTAGAAGTCTTAGCTAGTGAGATAAGAGCCCAAAAGCCAGATGTAAAAGCCTTAGCTACACCTTCAGGAACTGGAACTACAGCTCTTTACTTAGCAAAACATCTCCCTGAGTACATAGTCTACACTATTGCTTGTGTTGGAGATAGCACATATCTTAAAGAGCAGATGCTTTCACTTGGAAAGATTCCTTCAAACCTTGTTATATTAGAGCCTGAAAAAAAGTACCGTTTTGCTAAACCATATGAAGAGTTTTTAGAGATATACCTGCGTTTAAAAGAGGCTGGAATAGAGTTTGACCTACTTTATGCCCCTTTGATGTGGCGAACACTCCTCTCTAGTACAGAAGGTAAGCTACTCTATATTCACAGTGGTGGTGTGACAGGAAACAAAAGTATGCTCTCACGTTACAAAAATAAATAAAGAACTACATAAGTAATTTTTATATAACATCTATTAAACCATTTAAAAGAGGTATAGATGTTACGAGTTCTTATAATCTTACTACTATCATATGTATATCTCTTCTCTAGTACTTATGAGATAGGCAAATCTCAAGATATTTACCTTAGTGTTTATAAAGATATAAATAGTTCATTAGATATTTCTGATGTTAGAGCCTTAAAAGCAGAAAAATTTAAGAGACTGACTACACTCACGGACACAAATTTTTTCTCTAATGCAAGTTTTTGGTATAAACTAAAAATTAAGAACAACTCAAGCAAGATAAAAGAACAACTTCTTATGTTAAGTGTCCCTTGGTTAGACAATGTAACATTCTATATATATGATCAAGATGGAAATGAGTTTATATCAAAACAAGGGGATAGAGAAGCTTTTCATGTTCGAACACTGCCTCATGTAAACATAAACATAAGTCACTTTTTTGAAGTAGGAGAATCAACTCTTTACTTTAAGGTACACACTCGAGACCCAGTAGTTGTACAACTCTATATATCATCCTTAGAAGATTTTTACAAAGGAGATATTCAAAAGGCTGCTTTGAGAGGTCTCTTCTTTGGTATTATTTTTGCAATGATAATTTATAACTTAATACTTTTTCTAAGTGTCCGAAATAGAATATATAGCTCATATGTTCTCTACCTAAGTTTTTTTCTTCTTATGGTCTTATCTTATAATGGGTATTTATATCAATATATTTGGCCAAATTCTCCTGAAGTAAATAATGATGCAATAAGTATCTTTATGACACTCTATATGATTTTTGGAATTATTTTCGCACAAAACTTTCTTGATTTAAAGAAAAAGCATAAGACTCTATTTGAAATAAGTAAACAAGTTATCTATGCTCTTATTGGAATAACAACGGCACTCTATATTTATGGCTCTTACCAGTACTTAATCGCGGGCTCCATCATAATGGCAGTACTCTTTGGGCTCTTTATATTTTACTTAGGCATAATCGCTTGGTTAAATAACAACCATTGGGCAGTATACTTTTTAGTTGCAACATCTGCTGGAAGTATAGGTACACTTACCACAGCTCTTTCTATAATGAGTATAATTCCTTTCTCTAATTTAGCTTATAGAGGTGTTGAGCTTGGTATAGTCATAGACTCCTTACTTCTCTCTTTAGCTTTGGCCGAACGAATGAGAATTACACAAGATGAAAAAATAGAAGTAGAGAGAGAAAGAAATGAAGAGATACAAAAAAATAAATTAAAAGATAAGCATATACTAGCACAGTCAAGAATGGCTCAAATGGGTGAGATGATTAGTATCATAGCACATCAATGGCGACAACCTTTAGGGGCAGTCTCAGCAGTCTCTGCAAACCTAAAAGTAAAATTAGAGTTAGGAGTTCTCTCTTTTAATTCACCGAGTGAAAAAGAAGAGTCTTTCATGTATATGCTAGATAAGTTAGACAAAATAAATGAGTATGTCAAAAACCTCACTTTAACAATAGATGATTTTAGAAATTTCTATAAACCAAATAGAGATAAAAGAGTAGTCTCTTTAGCGGAGATAATAGAAAAAACATTAAGTGTAATAGAAGACTCTTTACAAAGTGACAACATAGAAGTCATTTGTAAATACGATGACAAGATACCTTTAGAAGTATATGACCATGAACTGATGCAGGTAATACTCAATATTTTAAAAAATTCAAAAGATAACTTTTTAGACAAGGGTATAGAAAACCCTCAAATCATTATACTAGCAACAAAGAACTCTATAGAAATCTGTGATAATGGTGGCGGGATAGATGAGAGTATACTTGAAAATATTTTTGATCCATACTACTCCACTAAAAATGAAAAAAATGGAACAGGATTAGGTCTGTATATGTCCAAAATGATAGTAGAAGATCATCATAATGGCATACTAAGTGTAGAAAATATAGCAGACGGAGTCTGCTTTAAAATTAGTCTATAAAAGTAACAGACTCTTCGAGTTTAACACGTGCTGGTTGGTAAGAGTTAATCTTTGCATCTTTGTCTTCATAACCTAGAACTACACTATATAGAAGTGCTAAGTTTTCAGGAATGTCTAAAGCCGACGCAACTACGCGACCAAACTCTGTTGTACTTCCTTGTGGGCAAGAGTCTATGCCAAACTCTTGAGCTGCAAGCATAATACTTTGCATATATGCACCACAATCTAAAAGTACACCCTCTGCACCATCAATATTTGCTTTATCTGTAAATACAAATACAACTGTACTTGCACCAAACCATCTAAAGTTATCTTTCCACATCTCTATACGAGTGTTATTATCTTTACGATCAACTTCTAGTAGTTTGTAAAGACCTGCACCTGTAACTATACGGCGTTTTTTATATGGATTTGTCCATTTAACTGGGTAGTACTGGATAAATTGGTCGTTTTGTATACCTTCATCCATTTTTGAGATAATTGCATCACCAACACTTTTAAGAGTCTCTTCATTTGAAATAGCATATGTCACCCATGGTTGCATGTTCGCACCACTTGGAGTCATCGCTGCAGCAGTTAAAATCTGCTCGAGAGTCTCTTTTGGTATTTTCTTATCTGTGTACGCTCTTTTTGATGAACGATTTTTTAAAGCTTCTAAAACTGTTGGCATATATCTTCCTTTGCGCAATTATACAAAAATTTTATTAAGAAGATTATAAAAGTTAATATGCAACATAAGTAGCATTAAATAAATATGAAATAGACTATACTTACAACATATAAAAAAGAACACTATTAAAAGGAATAAATGATGAATAATCCAAACAATATTTTTGAAAAACTAACACATAACTTAACACAGGCAATAGAGAGTGCTATCTCTTTAGCACTACATAATAAAAACCAAGAAGTCGTGAGTGAGCACTTCTTGTGGGCACTACTCACAAATTCGGACTCTATTTTAAACCAGATGTTACGAAAAATGAATGTAGATAAGGTTGCAATGGAGTTAGATATAAAAAGTGTAACTGAAAAGTTGCCAAAGTCTTCAAGTGTAACAAAAGAGAGTATAAGACTTTCTAGAAATTTTGTAGAAAGTTTAGAAAAAGGTGCAGGGCTAATGGCTCAAAATGGCGATAGTTTCTTAGCAGTTGACACTTATATACTTGCAAACTTAAACTCAGAGCCATACTCAAACATACTTTCAAAGTATATAGATATGCTTGAACTGAGTAAAAACATAGAAGCTTCTCGCGGAGGAGCTAAAATAGACTCTCAAAGTGCAGATGAGACACTTGACTCACTCTCTAAGTACGGTATAGACTTAACGGCACAAGCTGCTGAGGGAAAACTCTCACCTGTAATTGGACGTGATGAAGAGATAACTCGTATGATGCAGATACTTATACGTAAAACAAAAAATAATCCTATGTTACTCGGTGAACCTGGAGTTGGTAAAACTGCTCTTGTTGAAGGTTTAGCACAGAGAATTCAGAGTGGAAATGTTCCAACATCTCTTCAAAATAAAAAGCTAATTGCTCTTGATATGTCGGCTTTAATAGCTGGTGCAAAGTATAGGGGCGAGTTTGAAGATAGACTTAAAGCCGTTATTGATGAGGTGCAAGAGAATGGAAAAATAATTCTTTTTATAGATGAAATTCATACTATTGTAGGTGCTGGAGCAAATGAGGGTGGCATGGATGCTGCAAATATTTTAAAACCAGCGCTTGCTCGTGGTGAGCTTCATACTATTGGGGCTACAACTCTAAAAGAGTACAGAAAGTACTTTGAAAAAGATGCAGCACTGCAACGCCGCTTTTTAGCTATTAACCTCGATGAGCCTACTGTAAATCAATCGCTTCAGATTTTACGTGGGATTAAAGAGAGATTAGAAACACACCATAATGTGACTATTACAGATAGCGCATTAGTCGCAGCAGCACGACTTTCAGATAGATACATCGCAGATAGATTTCTACCAGATAAAGCGATAGACCTTATAGATGAAGCAGCAGCTGAACTAAAGATGCAGATAGAGTCTGAACCTACAGTTCTCTCCCGTGCTAAACGCGAGCATTCAGAACTTATGGTAGAGAAAGAAGCTCTCAAAATGGAGAAAACTCCTGCAAATGAGAAACGTCTTTTAGAGATAGAAAAAGAGCTTGCAGATGTAGAAGAAGAGGTACAAAAATTAACATCTCAATTTAACACTGAAAAAGAGGTCTTTGAGAAAATATCTGCCATTAAAGGTGAAATAGAAAATAAACGCAGAGAAGCAGAAGTGGCAAAAAGTGCTAGTGACTTTAACAGGGCTGCTGAGATAGAGTACGGAGATATTCCTAAACTCATAGAAGAAGAGAAAACTGTCAATGCAAACTGGGATAGACTTCAAGCTGAGGGAACACTACTTAAAAATAGTGTAGATGAAGACTCAATAGCATCTGTAGTTTCACGCTGGACACATATACCTGTAAACAAAATGCTCCAAACAGAGCAGACTAGAATCTTACATGTAGAAGATGAGTTAAACAAAACAGTAATAGGACAAGAAAAAGCGACTCATGCAGTAGCTCGTGCTATTAAACGCAACAAAGCAGGACTAAGTGATGCCAACTCGCCGATAGGAAGTTTTCTCTTTCTAGGACCTACCGGAGTAGGAAAAACGCAAACAGCTAAAACATTAGCACAGTTTTTGTTTGATAGCCAAGATGCACTTATAAGAATAGATATGAGTGAGTATATGGAAAAACATTCAGTCTCTCGTTTAGTGGGTGCTGCACCTGGATATGTAGGTTATGAAGAGGGTGGACAACTTACTGAAGCCGTAAGAAGAAAACCATACTCTGTCATACTCTTTGATGAGGTAGAAAAAGCACACCCTGATGTTTTTAATATGTTACTTCAAGTTTTAGATGATGGACGTTTAACCGATAACAAAGGTGTGACAGTTGATTTTTCAAATACTATTATCATCTTAACATCAAATATTGCTAGTGATAAGATCATAAACAATCAACCGAGTCCAGAGTTAGATGAGATGGTTATGAGTGAGTTAAAGATGGCTTTTAAACCTGAGTTTTTAAATAGACTTGATGATGTTGTTATATTTAATGCTTTAGGTCAAAAAGAGATAGTTGGCATAGTAGATATCTTTTTTGAAGATATTGCGAAGAAAGTAAAAGATAGAGACATTACACTTACTCTAAGCCCTGAAGCTAAAGCACACATAGCAGAGGCTGGGTTTGATCCTGTTTATGGTGCTAGACCACTTAAACGTGCTCTATACGAGATAGTGGAAGATAGACTAGCAGACTTAATTCTCGGAGGAGAGATTCACGAGGGATCTAATGTTGCATTTGTTATGGATGCAGAGGAGATAAAAGTTAAACTTTCTTAACTTCTTCGAGGTGATTTTCTATAGGCTCAGGTTTTCCTAAGTGAAAACCTTGAGCATAATCAACTCCAATCTCTTTAACGACATCTAAAATCTCTTGGGATGAAACGAACTCAGCAATAGTTAGAATATGGAGTTTTTTAGCTAAATCTACAATAGTCTCAACCATAAGTCTTGAGTTTAAATCTCTATCTATATTTGAGATAAGTGTTGCATCAATTTTAATATAATCAACTGGTAAGTGAAGTATATGCGAAAAGTTAGAATACCCACTTCCAAAATCATCTAACGCAACTTTAATCCCATATGAACGTACTTTGACACAAAACTCATAGACTTCATCATAGTTTTTAAAGTCTTCTGTTTCTAATAACTCTATTGTTAGGAGTTCGTTGTATTTATACTCATCAAGGATGTTGAAAAAGTGTGTCATCGTTCTTTCATTTGAAATATCCATAAGAGAGATATTTAAAGAACAAGCTATCTGATACTTTGAAATAACTTCAAGAGTATTCTTTATGACAGCACGAGTCAGTTTATGGTAAATACGGTTTGCTTTAGCTACATCTATGAAACGAAATGGTGGGATGATAGTCCCCTCATTTTTTATTCGAACTAGGGACTCATACTTCATTGGTAAGTGCTTGTCTTGTATCGGAACTATAGGTTGAAAGAAAGAGAGTACTTCGTCCTTATCCATTGCACTCATAAGTCTTTTATGACAGGCTATATCATCTTTATGAATCTTTTCAAGCTCTTCTTCATCATCATAAATAGAGAGTTGAACATTTCTTTTTTTAGCATCTTTAAGTGCCATATCAGCATAGGCTAGAAGTCTTTTCTTTTTACCATATGCTATTCCTGCACTCATCATAAACTGGAATGTTTTATCTTCATAAAAGAACTTTTCAGATTTAAAACTTGCAAGAATTTTTTCTACTTTTGCAATGAAATAATCTTCTGGTTTATTGCTACTTTGACACACTAGGACAAACTCATCACCACTTATATGGTATAGAGAGAGGTGGGTTCCTTGTATTTTTTCTTCTAAGTATTTAGCACTAAGGGAGAGAGCAATATTTCCAATCTCTTCGCCATATACATCATTAAAAGACTGAAATTTATCTATATTTAAAATAGCGATTCTTGTGAACGTGTATCTTGCAGCATCCTCAAGAAGTTTATTTCTATTTGGGAGACCACTTAAGAAGTTTGTGTATATTTTTTCATGTAATTCATTTGATTTTTTTGTTATTTCATCTTCAAGGTCGTCATTATATTTTAAAAGTTGTGTCTGTGCGAGTTGTA
>Ga0256826_1002593_pt1 | contig 10953 bp, 8 predicted proteins | sample CV79metaG_FD_185975 | JGI IMG/M metagenome (GOLD analysis project Ga0256826, IMG submission 185975) | Hydrothermal vent microbial communities from East Pacific Rise, Pacific Ocean - CV79 | ecosystem: Environmental > Aquatic > Marine > Hydrothermal vents | place: Pacific Ocean: East Pacific Rise... | reverse complement strand
CCCTTTGTCAAACCAAAGTGACGCAATTATTCCCATAATTATAGCAAAAAAGAACCCATTTGCAAGTGAGAGTATGACCTCTTTTTTAATCGTTCTATAGGCATCATGTTTTGCAATATCACCAAGGGCCAATTGCCGTACAACAACTGTAAGAGATTGTGTTCCAGCATTTCCCCCCATAGAGGCAACAATAGGCATAAGAATCGCTAATGCAACAATGCTTTGCAAAGTCTCTTCAAAAAGCCCAATAACCAAAGAAGCACCAATAGCAGTCATTAAGTTTATGGCAAGCCAGATAGCTCTTGCTTTTCCTGCTTTAAAAATATCTTCATCTTCTTCGGCATCATCATTCACCCCTGCAAGGTGGTACATCTGATCGGTTGCTTGTTCATTCATAATGTCATAAATATCATCTGAAGTAATACGCCCTAGCAATACACCCTCTTCATTGACAACAGGCATAGAATTTAAATCATACTCTTGAAATTTTTGTACCACATCATTAATATTGTCTGTATCGGTTGAAAAGATGGGTTTAAATTTTTCAGGAGATTCTTCTATATTTTCTTTGAGTGTTTTATCAAAGTCAAATACCAATAAATTATCTAAGCCAATACCGTAACGTAGTACTTTTTTTGTATCTGTAACAAAAAGATAGTGAATATTTTCTAATTCATCTTGTTTACGTAATTCAGCAAAATCTTGTATGACATCATATACATTTTGTTCAAGTCCAGCAGTATAGACCTCAATTTGCATGTAAGCACCCGCTTCTTCTTCTTCATACTTTTTGAGTTGTAAAATATCAGCTTGGTCATTTTCATCAAGTTCATTGAAGACCTCTTTTGCCATTTGACTATCGACCTCTTCAAGTTCTTGAATAAAGTCGGTTTGGTCATCAGATTCGAGTTCAGCAAGAGATTCAGCAATCTCTTGAGGCGTAAAAGAGTCTACAACATCTTCAAAATAGCGGTCAGGTAATTCTAAAGCAACATCTGCAATCAACTCTTTAGGAATCGCTTGTACAGCATCTGAAAATTGTTTATTGTCTAAATCTTTGAGTAATTTGGCTATTTCGGAAGGGTGAAGTTCATCATAAGGATGGTCATTTAAATATTGTGTGAGTTTATCCATATCTATTCCCTTGCTATCGTTTTGGCATTATACTTTAATTTATTTAATAAGGGAACAAAGAAGTTTGTTAAAGAGAAAGAAGAAGATATTTCCAATATACTTGAAAATATCTAAATGAACTAAATGTCACATTTTTTTGTAATAATACAGAGTGGACAAAAGTTTGTAAGTCCAGCGATGAGTGGTATTACACCCAAAAAGAACAGTTTGCTACCTGTAACAAAACCTGCAGCAATAAGTCCAAGACCTAGTACTATTCTAAATGGTCTACATATTTTTCTTATTTTATTTACATTCATGAAATTTCCTTTAAATATTTTTGACACTATACACTAGGTAACTTAGAAAATTATTAAAAAAACAAATAAAAAAGTTTATTTCAACTTATATAATTTTCCCGTAAAGGAAAATTATAATTGTGGTCCAGCTGAGGCAAAGTTAAATTCTCCACCTTTATCGTCATAACGTTTAAAGTTTTCAATAAACATATTTGCAAGTTTTGCAAGACTAGCATCGTATTCAGATTTATCAGTCCAAGTATTTCTAGGGTTTAATACATTATTGTCTTTTACCCCATCAAGTTTCTTTGGAATTTGTAAATTAAATGTCTCAAGTGTTTCAAACTCTGCACTGTTAATAGAACCATTTAAAATACCATCAATACACGCTCTAGTATCTTTAATACTCATACGTTTACCTGTACCATATGCACCACCAGTCCAACCTGTGTTTACAAGATAGACATTGACTTGATGTTCATCAATTTTAGTACCAAGAAGCTCTGCATATTTAGTAGGATGAAGTGGTAAAAATGCTTCACCAAAACATGCTGAAAATGTTGCTACTGGCTCAGTAATACCACGTTCTGTTCCCGCAACTTTTGCAGTATATCCAGAAAGGAAATAATACATTGCTTGTTCTTTCGTAAGCTTAGACACTGGAGGAAGTACACCAAATGCATCTGCTGTAAGAAAGATAATATTATTTGGGTGCCCTGCTTGTAAATCTTCTTTATGATTTTCAATATGTTCTATTGGGTAAGAAACACGTGTGTTTTCAGTTTTTGAACCATCTGAATAGTCTACAACACCTGTTGCATCACATACAACATTTTCTAAAAGTGCATCTTTTACAATCGCACCATGAATTTCTGGTTCTGATTTAGGGTCTAAGTTAATCACTTTAGCGTAACATCCGCCCTCGAAGTTAAATACACCTTCATCATCCCAACCATGCTCATCATCACCAATAAGTGCACGTTTAGGGTCAGTTGAAAGTGTTGTTTTTCCTGTACCTGAAAGTCCAAAGAAAAGACATACATCATTCTCTACACCAACATTTGCAGAACAGTGCATTGAGAGCTTACCTTCTAGTGGTAACCAGTAGTTCATCATAGAAAAGATTCCCTTCTTCATTTCACCACCGTACCAAGTACCGCCAATAATTGCAACATTGTCTTCAACATTGAAAACAACATATACATCTGAGTGTAAACCATGTTCTTTATATTTATCATCTACAGTTTTACACGCATTATAGACAGTAAAGTCTGCTTCAAATGTTTCTAACTCTTCTTCTGTTGGACGAATAAACATGTTTTTAACAAAGTGTGCTTGCCAAGCTACTTCTGTAATAAATCGAACCGATCTTTTACTTGCAGCACTTGCACCAGTATATACATCTGTAACATAAATATTTTTACCTGAAAGTTGTGTGAGTGTTAAATCTAACAACTCTTCGTAAATTTCTTTTTCAATTTTAGCATTTACATCACCCCAAGCAATATGTTGGTTTGATGGTTCTTGATCTACAAAATACTTATCTTTAGGACTACGTCCTGTGAAGATACCTGTATCACACATTGCAGTGCCTGATGTTGAGATTTTACACTCCCCACTATTTACTTCGTGCGCTTGTAACTCATCATAACTCAAGTTATAGTAAACATCACCGATGTCATTTAATCCTAGCTTATCAAGTCCATTAGGCGTTTTGGTACTCATGGTATCCTCTTTATATTTCATTAAAATGTATGCTAAAGCATAAGATAAAAAAACATTTTTTTCTAACTTAAACTTTAAAGTTGCGAATGATAGAGTAAGAAAGCTTACTCTATCTTGAATTCTATTTAAAAATAGAAAGTAATACACCAGCTGCTACTGCAGAACCAATAACACCAGCTACATTTGGACCCATAGCGTGCATTAAAAGAATATTACCTGGTTTCTCTTCTGAACCAACTTTAGATACAACCCTAGCGGCCATAGGTACAGCAGAAACTCCAGCTGCACCAATGAGTGGGTTAATAGGCTCTTTAGAGAACTTATTCATAGCTTTTGCCATAAGAACACCAGCTGCAGTACCTGCAGAGAATGCTAATAGACCAATAACCATAATACCCATAGTTTCAGCAACAAGGAATTTATCTGCTTGAAGCGTCATACCTACACCGAATCCTAAGAAAATAGTCACAATGTTAATCAATGAGTTTTGCATCTCATTTGAAAGTCTATCTACAACACCAGACTCTTTTGCAAAGTTACCAAATGCAAATGAACCCATAAGTGGTGCAGCATCAGGAAGAATAAGTGCAATCATCATAATAACAACAATAGGGAAAACAAGCTTTTCAAGTCTGTTTACTTTTCTTGTTGTCTTCATTACGATAACACGCTCTTCTTTTGTTGTTAATGCTCTCATTATTGGAGGTTGAATAACTGGAACCAACGCCATATATGAGTATGCAGCAACTGCAATAGCCCCTAGCATTTCAGGTGCAAGTGCTGAAGCAATAAAGATTGATGTTGGACCATCCGCACCACCAATAATTGAAATTGCTGAAGACTGCTGAAGTGTAAAGTCAACCAAATCAGTGTATTGAGAAAGTGCCGCAGCTCCTACCAATGAACCAAAAATACCAAATTGTGCTGCTCCACCTAGGAGTGCCGTTTTAGGATTAGAAAGTAATGGACCGAAGTCTGTCATTGCCCCTACACCCATAAAGATGAGAAGAGGAAAGAACTCATTGGCAATACCCATTTCATAGATAATACCAAGCATATGCCCTGGTGCTGCCATATCGGCAATAGGTATATTGGCTAAAAGACCACCAAATGCAATAGGAAGTAAAAGTAATGGTTCAAAACCTTTACCAATAGCCAAATAGAAAAGTACAAAGATGATAAGGAACATAATCACACGTCCCCAACTTTGTGCAAAGGTAGATACCTCTATACCATGTGCATTTTTAAGCCCTTCAATAGGGTTAATAATGGCATCAATACCAGTAGTATGAAAGAAAGCTGTTATTAATCCTGTCACAGACTTAGGATTATAGTTTTCTTTCTCTTGTGCAATTAACTCTTCCTGTGTCATGGGAGCCGCTGTTGCACCTGCATGTCCGTTTGCCACTGCTACATTTGTAAAAAATGTAAAAGTGAACAATATTGAGAGTAAAAGGTGTTTGAGCTTCATGCTTACTCCATTGTGGCTAAAAGTTGAGCATCTGCAACTGTGTCATTCACATTTACATTAATTGATGCAATTTTTCCTGCTTGTGGTGCTGCAATGTCAATTTCCATTTTCATTGCTTCAAGAATCATAATGATTTCACCTTCAGCAACTGTATCGCCTGGATTTTTAAGAATTTTCCATACATTTCCTGGTGTTTGTGAGTTAATTTCAACTGAACCTTCACCACTTGGAGCTGCAGCTGCTACAGGAGCTGCTGCTGCAGTTGCTGGAGCAATTTGAATATCACCCTCACCCTCTGCAACTTGTACGCTATATTGTTTACCATCTACTACTACTGTATAATTTCCTGCCATTTCTGCTTCTCCGCTGTTGTTATTTTTACCTTTTCTAATCATGAGAGGGCCATCACCCTTCAAGAACGCAATACCTTTTTGATCACAAGCACCTGCAATGAAAATATTTTCATCTGATGTTTCTAATCCTTCTTCTTCCAATACTTTAGTCCAGTGTGCGATAGATTTTGTCTCATCACGATCAGCAATATCTAAAGGATTTTCTGTAGTTGGATCAAGTTTAAGCTTTTGTGCTGCAAGTTCAATAATCTCTTTATCTGCTTCAACTGGTGTTTTACCAAAGTATCCAAGAACCATACGTCCATATCCTGGAGCAATTTGCTTCCAAGGACCAAACATAACATTTGCATAGGCTTGTTGCCAGTAAAATTGACTTACTGGTGTCACTGAAGTTCCGTAACCACCACGTTCAACAACTTCTTTCATTGCTGAAATCACTTCATCAAACTTCTCTAAATCACCTGAATCTCTCATCATTTGAGTATTTGCAGTCAGTGCTCCACCAGGCATTGGTGAGAATGGAATAAGTGGAGAAACTTGTGTGGCTTCAGGTGGAATCATATATTCAGAAAGACACTCTTTGAGTCTCTCTTCATATTTTAAAACTTTATTAAGTTGAAGATCACCTAAGTTATAGTTTGTTCCTTTTGTAGCATGAAGCATTGTAAGAATATCGGGTTGTGATGTACCACCACTTACTGGTGATGCTGCCATATCGATACCGTTTGCTCCAGCTTCAAGTGCTGCAAGGTAAGAAGCAACAGAAACACCTGCTGTTTCATGCGTATGAAGTCTTAAGTGCACAGACTCACCAAGAAGTTTTCTTGCCATTGCAATGGTTTCATATACTTTATGAGGGTTTGCTGTTCCTGATGCATCTTTAAAACATACAGAATCAAAATCAATACCAGAATCTAAAATATTTCTTAATGTTTTTTCATAAAATGCAACATCATGTGCACCTTTACATCCTGGAGGAAGGTCCATCATTGTCACTACAACTTCATGACTTAACCCATGTTTTTTAATCATCTCTGCAGAGAATGCCAAGTTATTAACGTCATTCAGTGCATCAAAGTTACGTACAGTTGTTGTTCCATGTTTTTTGAACATTTTTGCAAAAAGGTCAATCATTTCACGAGAACCTGTATCTAACATTACGGTATTAATACCACGTGAAAGTACTTGAAGGTTTGCTTCTTTACCAACAATTTCTCTAAAACCATCCATCATTTTGAATGCATCTTCTTGAAGATAGAAGTAAAGTGATTGGAATCTTGCTCCACCACCAAACTCAAAGTGAGTAATTCCTGCATTTTTCGCTGCTTCTACTGCAGGGAAAAAGTCATCCATAAGGACACGACCACCAAAGACAGATTGAAATCCATCTCTAAAAGTTGTATCCATTACATCAATGTATTTTTTAGCCATTTATGATACCTTGTTTATTGATTTTTACGAAATTCAGTGACAGCGGCAATAATTGCTGCAACGTGATGTGCTTCTTGTGTAGCGTTGTTTGCTTTTGAAGTAGCGGGTACTTCTGGTGCTTTTTCTGGGAAATACTTGTTAATTAATTTAGCTTGTAGCTTCATTACTTGTACAAGAACTATAAGAAATGCAAAAACAATGAGCATTCCCAACACCATAAACTTTAGGCCTTCACCTACTAAACTATATTCCATACGGACACCTTCTTATTTAGTTTCCAAATTTTAAAACTGTTTTGCTTTGGGTTAGTTAAAAAAGGAGAATAATCTCTTAATAACTTTATAATTTTTCAAATTATCTACACCCATACCGCAAATCTAGCACTTATCTTCTTTTTCTACGTCTATTATTGTTACGTGATGCACGTTGCTCACCTACGTAATTATTCATCATTTCATCGACTGTTTCTTGGTCAAATCCAATTTGCGTACCAATATTTTGTTTCTCTTGCTGAATGAGTTTTGACATCAATTTTTCAAGAAGTAATGCTTTATCCATATCATCCATATACGCTACCATTTGAGCCGCATCGTTATGAATATGAATATCTCTTACTTGTTCTGCTAAGTATTCACGTCCTGCTTCATCAAGACCTTCTCCACCTTGAAGGGTTGCTAGACGCATCTCGGCTCCTACTTCTTTTTGTATACGTTGAAGTTCTCTAAACTCTTCTGTCGTTACAAGGGTAATGGCTTGACCACTTTTCCCTGCACGTCCAGTACGACCAATACGGTGCACATAAGACTGAGGGTCAAAAGGAATATGAAAGTTGAAGACATGGCTAACATCTTTGACATCAAGACCACGTGCTGCAACATCTGTAGCAACCATAATTCTTGTTTCTCCACGTCTGTACGCTTTAATCACCGTTTCTCTGTCTCTTTGCTCTAAATCACCATGTAAGCCTGCTGCATTAAACCCTAAGGCTTGAAGATGCTCTGTTACGCGGTCTACTTCACGTTTCATTCGACAAAAGATAATACATTTATTGGTCTCTTCAGTCTCTAGCAATTTAACCAAGGCTTCATCTCTTTGGTTTTCTTCTATCACGTAGTAACGTTGTTCAATGATATTGTTAGTGGTTTCTTCATCTCCAACAACAGACAAGAACTCTGGCTGATAGAGAATGCTTGAAGCAAGTTCTTTAATAGGCTCTGGCATGGTTGCTGAAAAAAGAAGGGTTTGTCTGTTTTGTGGAATATATTCAAAAATCTCTTTAATCTCTTCTAAGAAACCCATATCAAGCATTTCGTCGGCTTCATCAAGAACGACTATTTCAGGGTTAAATACATCGATTTTCCCTTTTTTATAGAGGTCTTTGAGTCTTCCTGGTGTGGCTACAACAATTTGTACCCCTTTGTGTATGAGTGCAATTTGACGACCATACCCTACACCCCCATAAACAGTAAGTGTACGAATGCCTGCAAAACGTCCTAAGTGGTAGAGTTCATCGGCTACTTGTGTTGCAAGTTCACGTGTAGGGGTAATAACCAATGCACGTTCTATTTCGCCTTTTGCCAACTTGTCCATCATAGGTAAACCAAATGCAGCAGTTTTACCTGTTCCTGTATGTGCTTGACCTACCATGTCTGAACCTGAAGCGATAATAGGTATTGCTTCTTCTTGAATAGGACTTGGCTCTTTAAAGCCTGCTATTTTTACACCCTTAGCGATGTCACGGTGAAAGTTAAATTCACTAAATTTCATAATTTGCCTTTTGCACCCCATACCATTGGTAGGGGTACATAAAAATTTGTTCAAATAATTGTTTGAACTTAACAGAGTTTCTCAATAGAAACTCTATAAATTCAACGTTTAAAGTAACACCAATAAAAGCATACCAAAAAGAATTCTATAGATACCAAAGGGAACGAATGAAAACTTTTGAATAAAAACCAAAAAGAGTTTTACTGTAATATAGGCAACAATAAATGCCACCAAAAACCCTACACCAAAGGCTACCCAGTTGGCATCTGCAAATTCATGATAGTGTTTGAGTAAATCATAGGCAGTCACTGCTCCCATGACGGGTATAGCCAATAAGAAAGAAAAGTCTGAAGCTGTTTTTCTGTCTAGCCCTAAAAGTAAGCCCCCAATAATAGTGGCTCCTGCTCTACTTGTACCGGGTATAAGAGAAAAGATTTGTGAAATACCTACGCCTAAGGCTTGTCTATAGTTCACTGCTTCAACCTCTTTAATGGTATTTGGTTTTTCTTCATAAAAATACTCTACGATTAAAAAGACAACACCCCCAATGATAAACATCCATGCCACAGTTTCAACCGTAAAAAGTGTTTTAATGTAGTCCTTGAAAATAAACCCAACAATGCCAAGGGGTAAAAAGGCAATCAGGAGTTTGACCCATAAGTCTATTTTTTTAAATGTTATTTTTTCTTTATAGATGAGCATTACTGCCATAATGGCAGCAAATTGGATAATGACTTCGTATGCTTTAGTCACGCTGTCTTGTTCTACCCCTAAAAATTGTGATGCAACAATCATATGCCCCGTAGAAGAGATGGGCAAGAACTCTGTAAAGCCTTCTATTATTCCAATAATAATTGCTTGAAAAATATCCAAAATATTCCTTATATCATCGAGCTAAAATAGCTCTCATCTTTAGACAGTAGTGCTTGAGGTGACCCACTATCTACTACTTCGCCATCTTCTAACACATAGATAAACTCTGCACTTTTAATGGTGCTTAGTCTATGAGCGATGGTAATCACTGTTTTATGAGACAAAAAGTCATCAAGAGCATTAAAAAGTTTGACTTCTGTATGTACGTCCAATGCTGAAGTAGATTCGTCGAAGACGACTACTTTAGGATTGAAAAGAATCATTCTTGCTATTGCCACACGCTGTCTTTGCCCTCCACTGAGCTTAATACCATCTTTACCTACGAGTGTATCAAGTCCCAAATCTAATCGTTCTATGACCTCTTCTAACTGTGCAATGTGTAAGGCATTTTCTACCTCTGCACGGCTATAGCTTTTGCCAAGTGTCAGATTAAACAGCATTGTATCATTAAAGAGTTTAGGATGTTGTAAGATAAGATGAATATTTTCACGTATTGTAGAAAGTTTTACGCTACGGTTTGTCACACCAGCGTAGCATATCTCGCCCTCTTGTGTAGGGTAAAACCCAACCAAGATGTTGGCAAGGGTTGTTTTACCTGAACCACTTGCCCCAACAATAGCCACCTTTGCACCTTTTTCAATATGTAGATTTATATTTTTTAATATGTTTCTCTCTTTTTGATAGGCAAAGGTAAGGTTTTTTACTTCAATGGCTACCGCTTCTTTGTTTAAAAATGGATTTTGTGCGTGCGTTACGGTTGGCTCTTGCTCAAGGCTGTAGATGCTCTCTATGCGTTTACACGCTGCTTTTGCGGTAGAAAGCACATACTGAAAGTTAATAATGTCTTGTATAGGATTTACCATAACCCAAAGGTAAGAAAATACTGCAAGCATAAGCCCTACCGAAAGGTCTGAGTAGGCTACGGCTAAAATACTCACCGAACGAAACACTTCATACCCTGCTAAAAAAACCAAGTAAGAGTATTTCATGGCTCGGTCACTCTGGTAGCCATAGTTTTGTGCATGGGTACGTAATTCATCGGCTTTTATGCGGCTTTGTTCAAAAAAGTACGCTTCTTTGTTGGCTGCACGTATCTGATGAAAAAGTTCTAATGTTTCTGTAATGCTAGACTGAAAAAGTTCTACGGCTTGGTTCTCTTCTTTTTTGAGTCGTCCTATGTTTCTAGCTAGTTTCACAGTAAACAGCACCACTACAGGGTTGGTTAGCAAAATAAAAATAGCCAACTGCCAATGAATGTAAAAAAGTACCACAGCAGAAAACCCTAAAATAAGCACTGCAACAATGAGTTTAGAGATGGTAGAACTTACAAAACCGTCTATGGTTTCTACATCGGTAACGAGTTTTGAGGTAACAGAACCTACCCGCATCATCTCATACTCTTTGAGTGAAACATCTTTTAAATGCATCAGAAGAGATGCTCTCATTTTGTAGGTAATATTTTTTGATATAAATACAAAAATTCTGCTTTGAACGATAGAAAGTAGTGTACTTACCACACGAAGAAGCAAAATAATGGCTAAAACAAAAAGGACATAGCCTTTCGTGTCGGAGGTAAAAAGGTTTTGACTCACCCACGCAATAAATCCGTGGGGTTTATGTAAAAGGAGTTCATCTACAAGTAGTGGAATAAAAAGTGGGATAATCACCACAAGAAGCGTGGCAATAATAGCAATTGCATTGCCTAAAGCCACCTCTTTTTTATAGGCAAGAAGTTGTTTTAGTATGGAAGAGATACTACAGCTTTGTCTTTTCAACTAAACTACCCAAGCTTCATTTTCAAAGACAATGTCATCGTTAAACGTCACTGTTTTGGTATCTACAAAAATATCGATATGAAATTTACCATCGCCTCTTTTGAAGCCTTCTTTTCCATACATTCCGTGTTTGCGTCCTAAAGAGA
>Ga0256826_1002592_pt1 | contig 10958 bp, 10 predicted proteins | sample CV79metaG_FD_185975 | JGI IMG/M metagenome (GOLD analysis project Ga0256826, IMG submission 185975) | Hydrothermal vent microbial communities from East Pacific Rise, Pacific Ocean - CV79 | ecosystem: Environmental > Aquatic > Marine > Hydrothermal vents | place: Pacific Ocean: East Pacific Rise... | reverse complement strand
AATAAACCATCTGTTGTGACCCTATGACCTAAAAATGTTACACTCTTTAACCATCTGTTATCTATTTTTGTACAGCTTGCATAAACTCCACCTTTTGGAAGATGACAATCATATACCTTTAAATTTAATGTAGGGACAAGCTCTTTTTTACCTAAACCTTGACCTTTTATAACTTTCCCACATATCCTGAAATTTCGACCTAAAAGCTCTTTTACTACAGACAACTCTCCATTACGTATATACTCTTTAATGGTTCTAGTATGAATAGAGATTCCCTTCTCTTTGACCTCATCAACAACAATAACTTCTCCATCAAAAAGCTCTTGTAAAAGCTTTGTATCTCCCTCTTTTTTATAACCAAAAGCAAAATCATAACCAATTACTATCGTTTTTAGTTTAGGAAAGTCATCTTGCAGTTTAGCTACAAATGCTTTTGCCCTTAAACGTTTTATATTGTCAAAGTGATAAAAGAAACAAGCTTTTTCAAGATACAACGAGCGTCTGTATCCTGCTGTTACAGAACCTCTGTTTCGTTCTATAATAACCACGGCTTCTACCTGATTTATTAATACCTTATGGGCTTTATGAATCCCATCAAATGAACCAATTGCTATTGATTTAATACTGTTTGTTAACTGCATGTTTTCCTAAAATGATAAATATATTCAATGTTTCCAGACTTTCCAGACAATTTAGAGGTTGTCTCATAAAGCAGACTCCACGCAAACTCTTCTGCTTTTTTCTCAAATCTCTCTTTTGCTTTTAAAATTGCCTCTTGGTCTACAACAACCCCTCGGCTATCTCGTTTTACATTTCGCCCTACTTCAAATTGGGGTTTCAAAAGCAGAATCATATCGGCTTTGGCTAATCTATTAATATCCTCCATAATTTGTAAAATAGAGATAAACGAGACATCACACGTTACAATTTCAAAAACTTCATTTGATTCAAATTTTCGTATATCCGTATTTTCAAAAACATTCACTTTTTTATTCTCTCGCAAAGAGTAATGAAGTTGGTCTGAACCCACATCTACAGCAGAGACACCCTTTACCCCATTTTCCAAAAGAATCTGAACAAAACCACCTGTACTAGACCCTATATCTAAAGCTCTCTTATCTTTTAAATTCATAGGATATTCTTCTAAAAACAGCTCTAACTTTTTAGAAGCACGGCTAACATAAAACTTCTCTTTGTCTATGTCAATATTTGAGTTCTCATCACATTTAGTAGAGGGTTTAGCTACTTTCCCATCAACAAAGATTTTTCCTCTTTTAATCGCATCTATGGCTCGGTTTCGGCTTTCGTAGTAGTTGTTTTCTACTAGGTATTTATCAAGACGTTGCATTTTTATCCTTTACTATCCAAGGTAGAGATACTTTACTTTTAGTAGAAACAACATATAAATTATGATAAATAGGTAATAATTTACGCTTTAATTCTAACTCTAGTTTATCTCTTCTAAAAAATGCCATTTGTTGTTTTGAAAGTTTTGAAGGAAGTTCAATATGACATACAATTATAAGCTTATTAATTTGAGAAAAATTTTGAGCTATCTCTTTTTCTGCTCTATCCTCTGCCATTAATCTCATAGGAACAATACTAGAGAGTGTAGATAATATCTTTTTAATTAAAATAGGTATTAACTTTTTATAATTTAAAAATTCTGTATTAGGGTGTTGATAATCTTTAACTTCAATTAAATAGCCTTGATTCTCTTTTATAGTAATAAAATCAACAGCAGAAATTTCATTATCAGAGATAGTTTGAAATTTTTCTCTATAATAATTTGTTTCATCAAATTTAATAGATAGAGAAGAGTTAAAATCAAAAACTAAATTATTCTCTATAAATTTCATCTATCGCTCTCTGCTCATAAATCTATCGCCTTGGTCTAGCTCTTCATCTAATAAGATTAAATCTTTTAACTCTTCAAGTTTTGAACTTTGAGATATTCTTAATTCTTTTTTATTATCAAATCCAAATGAGAAATATTGAATTTTATTCTCTTTTTTTCTTAATATTTCTATTTCGTTTATTAGGAATAGACTATGCGTTGCAATAAATATCTGAACACCTGCTCTTTCAAGTTCCAACATCATTTTAGCAACATACTTAATCACTTTAGGATTTAGGTTAGCTTCTGGTTCATCCCAAAAAATTACACTTCCTTTTTCTATTGTCTCATTTGCCAATAGATGAAAAATTGTTCCTAATTTTCGTAATCCTTCTGCTACAAGGGTTATCTCTCGTTTTGTTCCATCTTGCTCTAGCAAATAAAATCTATCATTGTCAAGAACTATTTTTCCACCCAAAATCTCTTCTAAATCTTTTAACATTTTTTCTTCAAAATTTTCATAATATCTATTTTTAGGAACAATTTTTCCTAAACTAGTAGCCAAATCATCAAAGGTTTCATCAAAAGAAGTTTGTCGATATATAGACCTAAATCCTGTATAAAAAGATAATATCTCTTTTGCTGGAAGGAAAAGAGCCTTTTTTTCATGTATTGTTATGTTGTTATCTTTTTCTATTTTAAAATTAACTGTTTTATCTCTGTGTATACAATATTCAATTTTATACTTATCTAGGTTTAGTAAAATTAGAGTTTTATTTCTATTTTTTGTTATGAGATTTTCAATAGATTCAGGTTTTAATATAGATTCTATTTCCTTTTGAAATAAAAGTTCAGTTTTTCCAAAACGAATTGGAAATTTAAGAGGAAAAAGATTGTGTGGAAGAATATTATTCCCCTTAATTAAACTATAAAGTAATTTTAATAACTGTGTTTTTCCTGTTCCATTTTCCCCAATAAAAATATTAATTCCACTAGAAAACTCTAATAGGTTTTTTTTAAATAGTGTAAAGTTTTCTAACTCTATTGATTTTATTATAATAGAGTCAACTGCCTTTTGCTCTTCAATATTAGATTTAATTTTTTCTATTAAATCTGTATCATTTATCTTTACAATAATTTTTTCAAGAACTTTTGTACTAGAAAAATTAATAGGCTTTTGAAATCGTTTCCATTCATCAACTACTAAGTATGTTCCATTTTTTTCATTTTCAATACAAACAGCATAATAAATAATTAAAGACTTATCTCCTAAAAGAAGAATATCCCCTTCTTGAACACTATTTACTGCATTAAAATGTTTTTCGGTAAAATTTTGCCAAAAATCATTTTTTATAAATAGTTCTGTTCTATCCATTTCAAACTTAGATTTAACCAACCAATAATTCATCCTATCCTCCTACTTTTTTTCCAACACATTTTTAATATCAGCCAAAGCTATATATTTAATCGTTCTTCCCTCTTTTAAAGGGGCTAAAAGTTTATACTCTGATAATTTCTTCAAATACTTTCTTGCTGTATTGTCTGATACTTCATAGGCATTGCTTATCTCTTTTACAGTAAAGACTCTACCTGGGTTCTTCATTGCTTTTTTTACAATATTTTTTTGAATAAAGTTTAAATAGTCAGAGAGTTTAGAGTTCTCTAGTAAATCAACAACATCTTCAAACTCTTGACTCTTCTCATCAAGATAGTTAAAGAGTTCATCCATTGCTCTTAAGATAATATCTGCTTGGTAGTATAAAAAATAGGTTAAGTCATTCTCGTCAATCTCGGTGTATAAGTATGCCATTCCATATTTAACAGGTGCGATTTTCAAGAGTTTTGAAATAGATAAATACTCAAAAAAAGAGAAACCATTTTGAAGCATAAACCAATAAAATATGGCTCGTGCTGTTCGTCCATTTCCATCTGCAAAAGGGTGTTCGTAGCCTATCATAAAATGTAAGATAATTGCTTTTACAATGGGGTCAATAAAAGGATTACCATTCTCTCCAGAGTGAATAGTATTTGCAAACTCACAAAGATTTTCTAAACGCTCCTCTATCTCTCTGTAGTGTGGTGGTTGATGCAATATTTCTCCATCGACTCCATCAGTAATCACAATATCATTATCTTCTCTAAATTTTCCAGGAATTACAGAATTTTCAGTTGTTTTATGCGTTGCTATTTTATGGAAATGACGAATCAAATCAATAGTAAGAGGTGCATCAAGCAGAGCTTTTACTTCACGCATTAAAAAGTAGTTATTTAAAATCATCTGCTCATCTTCAGAACGTGGTTTACGCTCTTCTACCAACATTTTTTTAGCCACCATTCTAGTAGTAGAAGCCCCTTCAAGTTGAGCTGAACTAATTGCCTCTTCTATCATTAGTGATGATATTAGAAATTTCTGCTTGATATTTGAACTAGAAGTCATCCCCTCGCCTGAGAGTTTAGCAATTTTATAAAACTTTGCTTGTAAAGAATCAGGAATACAATAATGAAACTCTTCTGCATTTTTATCAGATAAAGAGATAGGCTTACGTTTGGTAAAGCGACACCATTTTGTGACCAACCAAGCTTTTTTGACATCATGACCTCTCGTGACACGCCATTTAAACTGATCCCAATAGAGATAACGCCCCTTATTATCAGTCTCTCGAAAGTATTCCATCAGATAAGCTTCATTTTGCATCATGTGTAAAACTACTGCAAGATTATCAGGAGAGAAGGTAATGGGAGACTTTTCTATACGTGATTTAGACATCTTTTACTCTGTTTGAACTTTGCTAACGCAAAATATTATTTTTGCGTTATTGTAACATATTTATCAAAAAAATCATTTTTTAAAAAGTTTTTTATTATTTTTTGATTATCCTTTCTGTACTATAATAGATAGATTCAAAAAATTTATACACACTAGGAGCTTTAATGCCTGTTATTTTAACCCTTATACTTTCTTTCTTTCTACTTGGATGTTCTGTCCTAACTACACCAGACAGTGGTAATGATACTACAAAAACTACTAAATCTGACAATGATTCTCTTCCCGTCTCTCCACAAGTTAGTATGTGGGAAAATAGAACAGCTTATGAAGAAGACAAATCTATAGCACCTAATATATCAGGAGCATATGAACTTGAAACAGGTACAGACCATCATAAAAATGTTTCCAATGCCTATATGGTTATAGAAAAACTCAATGACCAAAACTACGGTTACTACTATGCTGTTCAAGATGAAAAAGCAACAGCAAATGCTTTCTTTGGGATTTTTAGATACAGAGAGGGAACATTTTTAAATAAAGTACTTGACGAAGGAAATATGACCACGCTAAATCATAATATTACACTTATTACAGAAGGTCAACGTTTAAAATTAATCGTTATAGGATCATTTGGAAAAAGAACCATTATTTGGTCAAGAGTTTTAGAAGATAATAAAACAGAAAACAAAATTTTATCCGAAGCCTTAGCCGATGCAAAAATAAGCTACACACAAATATATAAAGATAAATTTGATACATTTACAGAAAAAGAGGGGAATTAAGTCTCCTCTTTTTCTCTACTACATCAACGCTCTCATTGCCTCTTCGGTTAAAGTTTCTACCCCTAACTTGACGGCTTTGTTATATTTAGAGCCTGCATCTTCTCCATAAATCAAATAATCCGTTTTTTTACTAACCGATCCACTCACTTTTGCACCAAGACTTTCCATAAGCTCTTTTATAACTCCACGCCCTACCGACATTGTTCCTGTTAACACTACCGTTTTATCTTTAAATGGATTCTCTTTGGCTTCTATTTTTTCTTCGACCGTAGGTTCAATTTCATCAAATAGCTTCAATACAAATTCACGATTAACCCTCATAAACTCAACAAAAGAGTTTGCCATTTCACTACCAATACCATCAATCTCTATCAACTGCTCTTCATTTACATCAACTACAGAGAGTCCAAACTCTAAAGCGATAGATTTCCCTGCCACTACTCCAATATGCTCTATTCCCATAGAAGAGATAACTTTTGCTAACACTGTTTTTTTACTGTTAGCAATAGAGTCCAAAAGCTTATTTATTCGCTTCTCTTTAAAACCTTCTAAACCTTCTAAATCTTCATACTTTAACGCATACAGTCCTAAAATATCTTTTATCTTCTCTTGGGCTACTAAGATTTCAACAATTCGTGAACCCAAACCATCAATATTCATCGACGATTTTTTAGAGAAATGAATAATAGAATTAACCACTCTATCAGGACAATCCAAATTTTGACACTTAATCAGCGTTCCTTCATCAAGCACTTCACTACCACAAGTTGGGCAAGAGGTAGGTCGAACAATCTCAATTTCACTTCCATCACGTCTATCATCCAATACTTTGGTAATTTTAGGAATTACATCACCTGAACGAATAATAATAACAGAGTCGCCAATTTTTAACCCTTTTCGCTCTATCTCTTCAAAGTTATGCAGTGTAGCTCTAGCAATAATAGCACCATCTAAATCCACAGGTTCAACTTCGGCTACAGGGGTCAATACACCAGTACGCCCTACTTGAATCGTAACAGCATTCACTTTCGTTACTTTTTCAACAGCAGGAAATTTATAGGCACACATCCATTTAGGAACTTTTACAGTGTAACCTAACTGCTCTTGTTTAACGACATCATCTACTTTAATAACCATTCCATCCATCATCATGGGAATTTCATCTCGTTTACTAATTAAAAAGTGGTAAAACGCTTCTATATCCTCTAGGGTTTTACATGCTTTAGTAAACGGTGGGTTTAGAAACCCTAAACTGTAAATATATTCCATTTTTTCAGATAAATTACTCTGCTCTAAAGAGTTCTCTCCTAATCCCCAAGGGTAAAAAACCAAACGACGTTTTGCTGTAACAGCAGAGTCAAGATGTCGCAAACTTCCTGCTGCTGCATTTCTTGGATTGGCAAAGAGTGTTCCTCTCTCTTTTAACCTCTCTTTGTTAATCTCTTCAAAGTCATCTTTTCTAATAACAACCTCCCCTCTAATTTCAATTTGACTTTGATACGCAATAGTCAAGGGAACAGAGCGAATGGTACGAACATTATCAGTTACCTCTTCGCCTTCAACGCCATCTCCTCGTGTAATGGCTCGAACTAATCTACCCTTTTCATACAGTAAATTCATACTTGCTCCATCAAATTTTGGCTCACAGACATATGGTGTAGCACCTATGTTTTTAACCGTTCTATCTAACCATTCTTGAACTTCATCCTTGATAAAAACATCTTCCATACTCCACATACGTTTAATATGTTTTGCCTTAGAAAACTCATCGCGAACAATTCCACCTATTCTTTTAGTAGGAGAATCCTCTGCTATTTCACTAGGATTTTTAGTTTCAAAATCAAGTACTTGATGATAAAGTTTATCATACTCTTCATCCGTAGCTAGTGGATTGTCTTTAATATAATAGGCAAGAGCCCACTTTTTTAAAACTTCTATTTTTTCTTTGTAATCTATTTGAGTCATTAAGTATCTTTATAGGAAATATTTTTTATAATTTTAGCACTTCATGCTTATAGAAGCATAGGCTTTAAAAGTATGAGTTTTATTTATATATTACCTCAAAGTAGCTTTGTGACACATCTATTAATTATAATACTATATTTGTTACATTTTAAGTATTAATAAATATTTATTATTGTATAGTTCCTGAATTTTTCAAAGACAAAGGAAACTTCAATGGAACTTAAAAAATTATACTTAATAATTATATTAATATTTTTTTCAAATACTTTACTTCATGCAAAAAACCATAATAAGGGTTATACCAACATCTACATTGAATCCATAGCCAAATCAAAACTTGGCAAGAGATACAAATGGGGTGGGAATGGTCCTTATAGATACGACTGTTCTGGTTTTACAAAGGAAGTCTTTAGGCGTAATGGTATTTCTATTCCACGAAATTCGTGGAATCAAGCCAAGATGGGAAGGAAGGTCTCTAATCGTGCCTACCTAAGAAAAGGAGATTTGGTCTTTTTTACTTCCAAACATCATAAACGGGTCAATCATGTAGGTATCTATTTGGGTAAAGGAAAGTTTATCCATGCTAGTAGATTTCACCATCGTATTGTTATCTCTAAACTTAGAGAATATAAAAAATACTTTAAGTGGGGTTGTCGTTTAACTTAATCTTTATAAAAGACCTCTACTTTAGAGCCATAAAATTTAGGCTCTTTTCCTAAAATATGAATGTCTAAAAATGCTTTGGCTCTTGCCAACAACTCTCGGTGTTCCATGCGTTTTGCCCAAACGGTATTTTTGAAATCTTTCGCAACAAAACCCAATACCTTTTGATTTTTAGCATGAGCGATATAAATCGCTCGCTCTAAATGAAAACGTTGAGAGACAATAATATAATCTTCCAAATCAAAAATTGCCTCGGCTCGAACAATAGAGTCCAAGGTTCTAAACCCTGCATAATCTAAAGTAATATACTTTGAAGGAACACCATGAGCTACTAAATCATCGTGCATCATTGTAGGTTCATCGTAGCTTTTACTACCATTATCTCCTGAAACCACTATCGCTTTTACCTTTCCTGCTTTGAAAAGCTTAACAGCCGATTCAATTCTATATTTATAAAAGTAATTGGTTCGACCACCTGCTAAATATTTGGTTGTACCCAAAAGAAGCAGTGCTTTTTTGGCAGGGATTTTAGAAACATCCGAATAGATAAATTCGGATGCATCTTTGGCAACTTGATTGTTATGACGTAAAATCCAACCGTACAAAACAGCTCCAAACAAGAGCAAAAAAAATACCTTTTTTAAAAAGCCCATTAAGCTAGAAACTCTTCTACTAAGGTATAGATTTCATCTATCGCTTCTGTTGCAGGAAGATACAACTTTACAGAAAAATATTGATCATGATTCACATCGACATGCAAATTATTCAAAACAGAATTATCAACCAGTTGTGCAATGTATGCTGTGTCAATCACATTTCCACTTGTGCCAATAACCACGACCATCTCTGCTTCAGTATAGAGCCTTCGTAAATATTCATAAGCAGGAGCAGACTCTCCAAACATGACTACATTATGACGAATAACGCTTGAATCACATTTAGGACAAACAGCATCTCCTTGCTTTTTATACCCTATAGGAAAAACAAATTGACATCGTTCACAGCGTAAATCGGTTAATGTCCCATGCAAATGAACCACACCTTCACAACCTGCTTTTTCTAACATATTGTCCACATTTTGAGTTAACATAAAGACATTATTCGGATAATTCTTTTTTAGTTTTGCCAACTGTTTATGTGCATGATTTGGCTCTTTGGACTCCAAATCTGCTCGTCTATCATCATAAAATGTTGTTACTTTTTGACGGTCTCTCGCCCACCCTGCTGTAGAGCAGACCTCTTCTATACTGTAATTTTCCCACAAACCATCACTGTCTCGAAAGGTTTTTATTCCTGATTCAGCCGACAGACCAGCACCTGATAAAATATATACTTTTTTTGAATTCATATGTTTCTCTTTTGTTAATAAAAATTAATATTTAGTATATCATAGATTGAAGAGAAATGATAAAGAATATGTTATACTATAAATAAACACAATTCATAAGGAAAAACCATGTTACGCTTTATCTTACTCGCACTCGCCTCTCTATTTTTTATCTCTTGTAGTCAAGATCGTATCGTTCTACAAACCATTGGAGAAAAACCTCCAAAAGAATTAAATATTAAAACCATTTCCAAGGTAACCATCCCTGTGCAAGAAGAGGGATACAACAACTTCTCTACCATGCTTATCACTTCTCAAAAACAGTTCAATACCTTTGTATCAGAAATCAAATCACAAAAGGGTTGGAGTAAAAAAGATAACTTTTTAGCTTCTTTAGAGGCACAAAAAACAGACTTTACACAACACAATCTTCTACTCTATCGTATTAGTAAAGCATCAAATTCAGATGTTCTTTTGGTTGATAAGCCCAAAGGAGATAAAAAAAATATTACTATCAAAATTGGAGAAGAGAGTGAAAAAACAGAAAAAGCTGACGTAAACTATTATGCTATTGCCTATAAAGTTTCTAAATCCGTTAGTAAAATTACCTTTAAAAAAGGTGTTCAACAAGAGGTTATAAAAAATTCTGCGTCAGAAGCTAAATCCAAAATTCCAGAGAGTTGTCTAGAGTGGTTTGATGGATGTAACTCTTGTGGTCGAGTCGGTGCAGAAGGTGTTCCTGTATGTACCGAAATGGCTTGCGATAAATACAAACCATTTAAATGTACTAAATGGAAAGAGAGTCCCAAACAGCTAAAGCCTGAACATGTTCCTTCACATCATGACATCGAATTAGACTCGCTCCCCCGTTCTCCACAACTTTCAAATGAATAGCCAATGTTCCTGCCAACCGTTCTTCGGTTGGCGTGGATATAATCTTATCTATCATCGATTTCCGACTAGCCCCCACCAACACTTCGCATCCAAACTTTTTAAAGTGCCTCATGTTTCGTAAAAGTATTAAGTTATGCTCTAAGGTCTTACCAAACCCTATTCCCACATCTAAAATAATATCTTCTCGCTTCATCCCCAATGCTTCACATTTAGCTATTCGCTCTTCAAAAAATGCAGAAACTTCTACCATTACATCATTATAAACAGGATTCTTTTGCATTGTTTGTGGTCTGCCTTGCATGTGCATAATACAAAGCTTTGCCCCATACTCCACAGCCAATTTCAAAACCTCATCATCAGAAGCCCCAGTAATATCATTAACCAAATTAAATCCACTCTTCAATGCATACTCAATAACCACAGGCGTATAAGAGTCAATCGAAAAAGAGACCTGTTCATATAGTTTTTCAGCTTTTATCACATCACAAATAGGCTTTATCCGTTCTAACTCCACATCTACAGAAACCTCATCAGCATTAGGACGAGAAGAAACTGCCCCAATATCAATAATATCAGCCCCCTCCTCTATCATCTCTTTTATCTGCTCAACAGCATCACTAGCCATAAACCGAGAACCCGAAAAAAAGCTATCATCATTAGCGTTAATAATCCCCATTATCTGCACAGGATGTTCTTTTATTTTTAAAAACTGTTGCAACTCTT
>Ga0256826_1002591_pt1 | contig 10958 bp, 8 predicted proteins | sample CV79metaG_FD_185975 | JGI IMG/M metagenome (GOLD analysis project Ga0256826, IMG submission 185975) | Hydrothermal vent microbial communities from East Pacific Rise, Pacific Ocean - CV79 | ecosystem: Environmental > Aquatic > Marine > Hydrothermal vents | place: Pacific Ocean: East Pacific Rise... | reverse complement strand
GTCTTCAATATAGTGGATTTCTCTTGCTATAGGCAGTGTAATGGGACTTTGGTTACTCCATATATGTTCACAATCACTAAATAGAGTCTCTACCTCTTCTATGATGGTTGTGTACTCTTTAATGTAGCGTTCATATTCCAACGTGCTTTTTTCATCTGAGTGTGCAGAAAGAAGGGCAAGAAGCGAACTAAGCTGTTTATAGTTGTACGTGATGCTGTTCCAAAGGTTAGGATGTAAACCCATTTGTAGTGATGCACTACTTGCTTTGAGTTGAGAAGATGTGAGCTTTTGTTCTGTAGCTGTAATCTCTAAAAACAACTTCTCATCTTGAGTATCATCTTCAAGTGTTTGGGTAAAAAACTTCTGTTGGAGTGTTATTAACGCTTTTGCATCTTCTATAGTGGTGTCACTCTCTTTGACCGGCCATAAAAATAGCCCCACCAATGTATAAACAACAATACCAAAGACAGTCATAAAGGTACGATCAACGCCATAAAGAAAGACATTATCTACCTTACCACCATCAAAGACCATCATGATCATCATGGCACTCAACATAAAGACAGTGCTGTCGCCTTGATAGACGTTGTAGAGATAGGTGATGAACACGACCATTATAGAAACAACAATGAGGTAGGTCATACGTTCTTGAGGAAAGAGGGCAATAAGAGTGAGTCCTATAACGGCACCTATAATGGTACCAATAACCCTGATGGCACCTTTCATCACAGATTCGCCTACAACACCTGTTGTCGCTATCAACATTACTGTGATGGCTGCAGTACTGGGTTGACTCCATCCCATTGCCATGGGGATCATATAAGCGAGCATAAGACTCAAAGAGACTTTGATGCCGAACTTTAGTTTGTCAGAAAAGGAGAAGAAGACCCACTCCGCTAAAAACTTTTGCAGTGTAGCTAAAGGGGAAGTCTGAGTAATACTTTTAGCCATCAGATGGAGACTCTTTTTGTAGTTGTACTAGTCGAGAACTGACTAGAGTTGAGACAATGATGGCCATATAAAAGACACCTACTATTGTTTGAAGGTAGACAAAGAACTCAGCCAGGCTATTTTGAGGAGAGATGTCACCATAACCCAGTGTGGTTAGGGTGACAAAACTATAATACGCCACACGACTAAAGTTCTCTTGCCAAGAGAGAGGCTCTAAACCATTAAACGCATCGGGAAGAAATAGAAGTAGAAGTAGATAGATAAGTGTCCAAATAAGTCCTAAAAGTAGGTATAAAACTACAGAGCCTACCATTATGTTTTGGTTGACACTGCGTACAAGAAGTATCTGTTTATATGAGAGTAAAAAAGAGCCTACAAAAAAGAGTAATATAATTGTAAGATGGAGTGCCGTAGCCAATGTGTCTGGCAAAAACTCATGCAGAAAAAAGATACCAAGAAGTATGGTGAACATAGTTGCTACTGCCCAGATCCAATGACGCTGCGTACGAACGCTATATGTACCCATAACAAAAACACCTAAGATGGTGAGGTCTACCATGGTTTTGGCCCATTCTTGTTCTAAAACACCAAGAAGCGCTGTGGAGAAGAGTAGGGTCAAGAGTGCAAAGAAGAGATAGTTAAAGTTGTTTTTTGTTGATATCTTTGTCATGCTTTATACCCTTAAAGGTTACTTTGTCTCTTCTTGTACCGCTGCAAGTTCCTCTTTGACTTCTGCCTCAAGCCAAGTCACAAAAAGTTTATAAGAGAGTGCAAGAACAACGGCGCCTACAAAGAGTCCGATGATGCCTGACATGATCATACCACCAATAGCACCAAGTAAGATGACCAGCATAGGGATGTCGACACCACGTCCTAAGAGAAGTGGTTTTAAAAATGCATCCGACATACTAACAATTACTGCATAAATAGCAAAAATCACTGCCGGAGTCGTCTCTGCGTAGGAGAAGACATAAGCGGCTATTGGACCTAAAATAAGAATCGGAGGAAGTTGAATAATAGCAAGGAATAGGACAATGAATGCCCAAAATGGTGCAAATGGAACATCAATAGCCACAAGACCAATCAATGCGAGAGCAGACTGTATGAGGGCAATACCTAAGATGCCTTGAACAACACTACGTACTGTCATAGCAGAAAGGTTTGCCCACTCAACACCTTTTTCTCCAACAAGTCTACGTGCTATCGCTTGATAGACTTTAACACCACCTTCACTATTTGTTAAAAATACTGCTGCAATAATGAGTGCGACCACAAACTGTAATACTGCGCCTAAAGCACCGCCAATAGATGATGCTATTTTACTAGCATACTCTTTGAGTTGTGGCTGATAGTGCTGTAGTGTAGATTCTAAGTTTGTAGAAGCCTCAGTCCATAAGGCATGTGCTTTTTTACCTACAAGTGGCCACTCAGCAACTTTGTCAGAAGGTGGTGGTACAACAAGTGTTCCTTCGCGAAGTTGATGTGCTACATCTTGAGAAGAACTTATCATAGAGTCTGCAAGAAAGTAGGTTGGTACGACGAGGGCCAAGATAGCACTTAAAACAAGTGTCCAGACAATTTTAGAACGACTCCATGAAAACTTCTTATCCATTTTATCTATAAAAGGTGCCAGTGAAACAGCAATGATAATTGCCCAAATGACTAAGACAATAAACGGCTTTAAAATCATAAAGGCCCAATAGAGCACTATGCCCAGTAATAGTACCTTCACAGCGATCTCTATCGCAATACTGACTATCTCTTTTTTGTTTGACGCTATGTCCATCTTTATTCCTCGAGTAAATTATCCGCGATTATACTGCTTAACACAGATTTTAACAAACGAAGTATAGTTAGAAACTAAGGGCTATGTCTATCCTATAAACAAAAAAATGGTAGGCTACACGTATGAAAAAAAGAGAACAGTTAGTACCAAAACCCCTTGCAGAAGGCGAGGTATCACAAAAAGAGTTTTCAAGTTATCAAGAGATGGCAGAGCATGCACCAGATTGGTCACTTTTTTGTAATTACCAGCTAGAACCTCATGGTATGGATGGTAAGTATCAGATCTTAGAACTATCATCGATGCAAGTTGCACATAGTGACATGGTAGGTGGCTTTATGTTCAGTTTCGAAGCACCTAAAGACAAGGTCTGTTTTAGCATTATAGAACAGGTAGATGAAAAGGCCTGTTTTGAACAGATGAAACTTAGACCAGGTATGATCGTTGTTTTTGATGACCGTGATGTTTATAACTTTATGTCGAGTGCAAAAATAAAGCTTATTGATGTCAGCATAAACAAAAGCTTGGCTTCACCGCTTATTAAAAAATTACTCTCTTTACAACAGATGTATTTTACAGATACCAATAATGAGATGACCTATTTGTTGCAGGATGTTCTAAATAAGCATACTACAGATGTTAATAAAGAGCAGGCTATAGAGATTGAAACCAAGATTATAGAACAGATGTTGGATTTAATCGCAGATCAAGAACCTCAAGAATCTAAGTTTACAAAAGGTGAAAAGATAGCTATAGCGATTCGTGATCAAGTCTTTAAACATATGGATGGAACACTTAACACTAACACGTTAGCAGAACAACACCAAGTGACAACGCAGACACTTCAAAACAGTTTTAAGTCACTCTTTGGGTACACACCTCAAATCTTCTTACGACTCTTAAAGCTGAACCTTGTACATCATGAACTATATGAGTCTAATGAACGTGACACAACTGTTTCACGCATAGGACAGAAGTGGGGCTTTGATCATATGGGCCGTCTTTCTGGTTACTACAAAACACTTTTTGGTGAGACACCTTCTGTTACCCTCAAAGAAGAAGATTACGAGGATGATGGTATGCGTTTAGGTTGTGTCGAACGTAAAGAAGAACTAGAGGTAGATGTTTAGCATAATGTTATGCTCCGCTTAGCTACATAATCACGATACTTTTTTGTTTACAGGATAGACATAAAGCCATAATTTAACTATAATCAACCTACACTCAATTTAGGTCTAATAATCCATGTTTAAATACTCTCTTCTCTTTATCTCACTCTTCTTTATCGCCTGTAGCTCTCGTCCTCCTGCCCCTCCGACAGAACATGCACATGCTTTACCTTGGGGTGCATTAGACCTGGACCCGCATACCAATGCTCATAACTCTGTCAAAGTGAGTTTGGGGTCTGCTTTAAAACAAAAAGCGTATCGATATGGTGATAGTAATACCACCGTTCCTTATAATATTCTAGTACTCAGTGGTGGTGGTTCTCGTGGTGCTTTTGGTGCAGGTCTCATCTCTGGTTGGAATATACGTGGTGATATGCCTAAGTTTGACGTTATCACGGGTATATCTACAGGTTCTATTATGGCACCGTTTATATTCTTGGGTGGTCGTGAGCTTGAAAAGATGAACTATTTTTATACGGAAAAAACAACAGAAGAGGTCTTTACTAACACGTGGGAGCGGTTCTTTAATGGTGGTTACATCATGAATGCGAAACCACTTAAAAAGTTGTTTCTTAAAACATTTAACGAAGAGTTCTTGGAGAAAGTAGCAGCGGAACATAAAAAGGGGAGACGTCTTTATGTGGGTACAACTAACATTGATACAGGGCAGCTGACGGTTTGGGACATGGGTGCTATTGCAGCGAGTTCACGAGAAGATAAGTATGAACGCTTTAGTGATATTATCTACGCTTCGACAGCGATGCCGGTGTATTTACCTCCACAATACATGTATGTAGATGTAGAAGATGAACGTTACTACCAGATGCATGTTGATGGAGGCATTTACTCACAGGTCTTTATGGTTGGATTTTTAACAAACTGGGAAGAGACTCTAGCCCTTGGTTCAGATGCAAACACCAACTTTGATACTACGCTTTACACCATTGCAAACCGTAAGTACCGTCAGCGTGACATCTACAAACCGGTGGCACAAAAACCTTTTGCTATCATCGAAGCATATGTGTTGACAGAGATGGATTTGCTCTTTGATCGCAGTATGTACCGTCTTTACCAAAACTGCAAGGCAAAAGATATTACCTTTAAGATGGTGGCTATACCTGAGAAGATGGATAATATTGTAGAAGATCCAACAGAGTTTGAACCAGAAAAACTAGTAAAATTATATTCTCTCGCCTATGAACTTGGTCGTGATGGTATAGTGTGGAAAGAAGAGGTTTGTTTAGATGCGTATGATATACGTAAATAAGAGGAGAATAGATGCAAGCAAATTATTTTGAGGTAACGGAATAGGCCTATACTTTTACTTTAAAAATGATGGTTGGTTGGATTAAAGCAACAATTTTGTTTTTGGGATAGACAAAGCTAATATTTTTCAACTATAATAAATGTACTTAATAAAAAGGTCCATTTTATGATTAAATCAATTGCAATAAGTATGTCCGTAGCAACAGTGTTACTTGTAACAGGCTGTTCAGCTAAAGATACACAAACTCCAGTTCAAGAAACAAAACAAGCTCCAGTAGCTGAATCAAAGCAAGAGACTGCTCCTGCGTGTAAAAAAGAGTTTTATGCTCCTGAGTGGGACGCACAAGCACCTCATGTTGATGCTTATAACTTTGTAAGAGCAGAGACAGATATTCAGATGAAAGGGTATGCAACGGCACCTTTTACATTTGGTCAGTTTACTCACGGTAGAAAAGCTTATGATGTCAACCATCAAGTAACATTGAGTGGTAATAGAGATACCATCTACTCTTTTGGTGTGTTTGATCTTTCTAAGTCTGACCTTACGATTACTTTACCAGACTCATCTGGTAAGTACATGACGTTGATGCCTGTTTCTCAAGACCATGACATTTACCGTGCTCTGAATGCACCAGGAACTTACACCTTTAAGCAGTCTGAAATTGGTACACGTTATATGGTCTTTGTTATTAGAACATTGATGGATCCTAATGATCCAAAAGACATGGAACGCGCGTATAAACTTCAAGATAGTGTTGTTGTAACACAAGAAGATAAAGGTGATATCTCTGGTATCCAAGAGTGGGATGATAAAGAGATGTTAGCAATGCGTAAGGCGTATAACATACTTGGAAGTGCTGCAAGTAGTAGTGCCAGCTTCTTTGGTGTAAAGTGTGATCGCTCATACCTTCAAGATGCTATGGGTGTCGCAGTTGGTTGGGGTGGTATGCAACAAGGTGATGCCCTTTACCTTCCAGTTCAAGTAGAAAAAAATGATGGTAAAACACCATATACCATTACAGTGCCTAAAGAGGTTCCAGCAGATGGTTTTTGGTCTGTTACTGTTTACAACCAAGAGCGTTTCATGGTTAAAAACGAGTATAACTCTTACTCTCTTAACTCTTTAACAGCTGAGAAAAATGAAGACGGTACAACAACACTAAACCTTGGTGGTGACCCAAAAGCGAAGAACTTCCTCTATATCCCAGAAGGATGGTTATATATCGTAAGATTTTACCAACCACGTCAAGAGATCTTAGATGGTTCTTGGACTTTCCCTAAAGCAGTTGAAGTTAAATAAGTTGACTTCTATGGATGCCAATGCCTTTGTATTGGTTCCATCTTCTACATTTCTCTCTCTCCTTTAACTACGTTATCTCCTCTTGCCTTTCGACACATTCTGCTTGTATGTTTACATTTGTAGATACTACTATTTTTAAAGTTTGTGATGGTTTCTCTTCAAAAAGTGTGGCGTAAGCTTGTGCAAAACGGCCTAAGTGTACAAAACCCCATTTGGATGCGATGGCTTGTACTGATGATGTTTGGGAGTCACTTTCAAGAAGATCACGATGAACAAGGTTTAGTTTGAGTAGTTGTAAGAACTTTTTAGGAGTAAATCCAAAAAGTGACTTAAATGCATTTTGCAAGGTCTGATCTGAAACACTATACTCTTTAGCAAACATCTCAATATTGATTTTGCCATCCATATGACGGTAAACACGGTCTCGTATTTTGAGGGCTATTGTCTCGCCTCTTGTTAATTTTGGACTTTGAAGTGAAGTCGTTTTCGTTAGTTTTTTCAGTTGTACCATAAAAGTCTCTTCTATGATTTTTGATTCAAGAGTTTGTTGATTTAAATAGTCGTTTAAAACCTTCTCAAATAGTATTGAAAGTTCATTGTTAGGCTCTTCTATATAGTGATTAAGATAGGCTTCAAAGTCAAGATTATAGGCTTTAAAGATGGCGAGAGGTATACTGAGAATTGCAACTTTAATTGCCCCTTTACTCATAAAGTTTAAGGCTTTAGCATCATCAAAAAAAAGAATCATCCCCTCATGTAGTTTAAATATATCAAAGCAAGCAACATCACGACACTCTTGTATTAGAGCTATAGAGACTGTATGAGGAGGAGAGATAGCATCATGCATAAATCCACCCTCACGGTAAGTATAGGAGAGTTGTATATGGGGCAGCTCTATAACATGGTTCTCACCTAAAAAGGCATTAGGTTGAAGTCTGTAAGAGCAGTGAAGGTTCCAGTTTTTGGCACTCTCTTCCATCTCTTGGTAATTTTCAAAGTTTTTTGAACTAAATTTAGGTTTCATACATAAATTATAACGTATTTTGGGTTTTCGGATAGACGTAGGTATCTAATCTAGCTAAGATACTAGGATAAACAAGAAGGAAAGAAAATGAAAACATCTAAAATCACTTTAAGTACACTGCTCTTTGGTATTTTACTACTATCTATGCACGTGATGGCAAAACCTACAGACATGGTTGACTCTCATGCTAAACGCGATGCTTATGCACCGTATAACAAAGACAACTTTCCTAACAATGTCTATTTTGGTGATACACACCTTCACACCTCTTACTCTACGGATGCAGGACTTTTTGGTGCCACAATAGGACCCGATGCAGCATATCGTTTTGCAAAAGGTGAGGTTGTGACTTCAAGCACTGGTACAAAGACCCGTCTTGAACGTCCACTTGACTTCTTAGTGGTTGCTGACCATGCTGAAAACCTCGGTCTTGCACCGATGATGGCAGAGTCTAACCCTATGGTCTTAGAAAAAGAGTGGGGTAAAAAGATTACTGCTTTTTACAAAAAAGGTGAGCTAGGTAAAGCTTACGCTATGTGGGGAACACAAGTAACTAAGGGTGAAGATCCTTTTGCGGGTAATGTGAAGATGGTTAAAAGTATGTGGGGTCGTGTGATTGATGCTGCTGAAAAACATAACCAACCGGGTAAGTTTACGGCTTTTATTGGTTTTGAGTGGACTTCTACACCCAATGGAAGTAACCTTCACCGTAATGTCATTTTCCGTGATGGCGCAAAAGTTGCTAAAAAAGTCCTTCCGTTCTCAGTTTATGACTCTAAAAATCCTGAAGACCTTTGGATTTATCTTGACAAGATCGAAAAAGAAGCAGGTGCACACGTTTTTGCTATCCCACATGGTGGTAACCTCTCTAATGGTTTGATGTTTGATGATGTCAAGTATGGTACAACTACACCTATTGATCTGGCCTATGCTAAAAAGAGAATCCAGAGAGAGCCACTTTATGAAGTAACGCAGATGAAAGGTGATATGGAAGCCAACCCAAAACTGTCACCTAATGATGAATTTGCAGACTTTGAAACGTGGGACAAAGGAAGTTTTCAAGCGGCTAAAGAAGAGGGTATGATTATTAAAGAGTATGCACGTTCTGCTCTTAAACTTGGTCTTCAGTACGAAGAGACTCTTGGAGTCAATCCATTTAAATTTGGAATGGTGGGTTCAACCGATTCACATACTGCTTTAGCAACAACCACAGAAGATAACTTTTATGGAAAGATCTCTGCCGTTGAACCTAAGATGGAAGGGCGTTATAGCGAGATGGTAACAGGGTACTTACCAGATCCTAAAGGGCGTGACTATGCGAAGTATGCGCGTCATACTGGTGCTTCTGGACTTGCTGCAGTATGGGCACGTGAAAATACACGTGGCGCACTGTGGGACTCTATGAACAGAAAAGAGGTCTATGCAACAACAGGTACTCGTATGAAAGTACGTGTATTTGCAGGTTGGGACTATAAGGCTAACGATCTGAACCGTGCTGACTTTGCGAACTATGGTTACCAACATGGTGTCCCAATGGGAAGTGACCTGTATGCAGCTAAAAAAGGTGCAGCACCGAAGTTTCTTATTAAGGCATTCCGTGACCCTGACTGGGCAAACCTTGACCGTATTCAGGTAATCAAGGGTTGGACAGATGCTAAAGGTGCAGCACATGAAAAAGTGTATGATGTCGCTGTTTCTGGAGACAGAAAGATTAAACATGGTCATTGTAAAACAAAAGTAGGCAACACTGTGAACGAAAAAGAGGCGTACTTTGACAACAGTATTGGAGCACCAACACTTCAAGCATTTTGGACAGATCCTGACTTTGATGCAAATGAGAGAGCATTTTACTATGTACGTGTTTTAGAGATCCCGACACCACGTTGGACAACGTATGATGCGAAGTACTATAAGATTAAGCGTCCAACTGATGTGCCTGTAAGCATCCAAGAACGTGCTTATACATCTCCAATCTGGTATACTCCTAAAGCAAAATAGGACGTAATAACCAGTGATTAAAAAATACCTTCAAGAACCACTCTTGCACTTTTTAGCGCTCGGTGGCCTTATCTTCCTTTTCTACTTCTACACTAACAACGGTTTCACACAAGAAGAACAGCGTATTATTATCCCCCAAGCTAAAGTAGACCAACTTGTCTATATATGGCAAAAAAAGCAGATGAGAACACCTTCTGACGCGGAGCTCCAACAGATTATTGATGGTGAAGTCTATAATGAGATTATGTCTCGTGAAGCAGTTAAACTTGGTCTTGAGAGAGAAGATGGAGTCATTCGGAGAAGACTGGTACAAAAGATGAGCTTTGTCTTTACCGATTTGGCTGCCTTAGTTGAGCCTAGTGATGCAGAACTTAAAAGCTATCTTGAACAACATAAAGAGGCTTTTATGGCGGAGGAGGCTCTTAGCTTTATTGTTCAAAATAAGACTATCTTGGAAAAAAAGTATAACAACGTCAGTGCATGGGAAGTCTCTAGAATCTGGGGACGTGAGTTTACTAACATGTTGTTTTCCATGCCTGTAGATGTATGGAAACGTAAAGTGTCTACAAGTTATGGTGATGTAGATGTTTTGGTTGTAGAAAAAAAGGTGGAACAACTGCGTCCCTTTTCTGACATAAGACTGCAACTCAAACAAGCGTGGCAACTTGAAGCGCAAAGAAAGTCTGAACAAGATTTCTATAACACTCTTAAACAAGAGTATGTTGTGGAGATAGGTCAGTAGTGTTGAAATTTGCACTTTTACTTTTTATCTTTGTCTATCAACTCTCTGCTGATGAAGTAAGACCTAGCTACTTACAGATACAAGAACAGAGTCCAAAAAACTACAGTGTACTTTTTAAAGTACCAGCTAAGGGAGACAGAAGGCTCTCTCTTTCTGTCACACTTCCTTCTTCTTGTAGAGACAGCTCTAAACGATATGCACGCTTTTTAAAAAGTGCTTATGTAGAGAATTATACGGTGACTTGTTCCGAAGGATTAGTAGGCAGTCATATTAAGATTGAGGGACTTCAAAATACCAAAACAGACCTTCTTTTACGGATGGAATTTCTAAATAAAACCTCTCAAACAGCATTACTAAAAGCTTCTAGCAACAGTTACACTGTCTTAGCTTCTGCTTCTAAACTTGAGGTAGTAAAAACCTATACATGGTTGGGCATAACCCATATCTTACTTGGATTTGACCATCTTATGTTTGTTTTTGCACTACTCTTGCTTGTCAATTCACTACGAAAACTACTTTGGACAATCACAGCTTTTACCTTAGCCCATAGTATTACTTTAGCAGGCTCGTCTCTAGGCTATTTGTATCTACCACAAAGGCCTGTAGAGGCAATGATTGCGCTTAGTATCTTGTTTTTAGCAGTAGAAATTATGCATGAAAAAAAAGGTAAAAAAGGGATCACTTCAAGAGCTCCTTGGTTGATCTCTTTTAGTTTTGGTCTTTTA
>Ga0256826_1002590_pt1 | contig 10959 bp, 6 predicted proteins | sample CV79metaG_FD_185975 | JGI IMG/M metagenome (GOLD analysis project Ga0256826, IMG submission 185975) | Hydrothermal vent microbial communities from East Pacific Rise, Pacific Ocean - CV79 | ecosystem: Environmental > Aquatic > Marine > Hydrothermal vents | place: Pacific Ocean: East Pacific Rise... | reverse complement strand
AGGAAGAGAGATAATAAGACTACCCATTAAAATAGTATAGTTGTAAGAACTCCAAAGTGTAGGAGCATAGTTATACATAGAAGTAAAAGTGGTGTTTAATGGCTCTGCTGTGAGAACTTCATACCCAAGTGTTGCGAAGACTGGGTCAAGAACAAGTGCTAAACCTGCAAAAACAATACTCATCAAAAAGAACACACCAATAGGAATGTTAATAGCGAAGGCTATAAAAAGTAAAAGAAAGTTAATAGGAGTCGCAAGTGGTAAAAAACCACTTATCATTCCTAGAACAATAGCAAGAGTTATCTGCCAAGAGGCTTGAGCAGAGTTAAGTGTTTTTAAGAGCTTTAAAATATCCATAAATATCCCTGAGTTTAATTAGGGGTATTATATCGTTTTAATCTTTTTAAGTAGGTCTAAAAACTATAAGTTATATCTGCAAATATCTTGTCATTGTTGCTAATAGCATCTACAAAAGGTTTATCTTCTGGTTTTGCTGCACTAAGATAGTTTATAACTCCAACATTAGCAACAACAGCGTCTATTACATCGTACTCAACAGAAGCTCTGAAAAATCCACCATATTGCCAGTTATGACCAGACATACTTAACAATAATGTAGCATTTATAGAGTCATTTTCAAATGAACGTGTAGCTCGCATAACAGTTTGAACTTCATCTTCTTTAACATAGTCAGGTTTAGGATAAATCCCACCCATTTGAGACTCATAGTCAAATATATGTCTATTTGCTACTTCTAAAGATAAAACGGTATCTTTTATTCCCATATAGTCGAGACCAACTAGTGCATCTAGACGTTGTTTATCATCAGTTGTTGAGTTGTATCTTATTCCATTTATAAATGCTGCTTCACTTTTTAGCAAAAAACTACCTGTTGCAATGTTTATGGCAGAACCAAGCATCTGTATTTTACTTACTTCACGTTTTTTACTCTCTGGATTTATATACCATTTTGAGTCAAATACATCAGCACTATAAAAGGAGAGATCCCATCCTGAAAAGACACCATTAGCAGCAAGTGCATACTGCATGTTATCCCAAGAGTTTTCAGGCTGAATAAGCTCTATAAATGGACTAGGAGCAATAGGGAAAATACTATCAACTGGAAAGTACTCACTTCTTGGAGCAGCTTCTAAGAAGATTCTACTCTCAGCAATTGCCATAGCTGAAAAGTTCCAATCACCTAAATAGTAATCAAACTTAGCCATAGTTGTACTAAGTCTTAAGTCCTCGATATCTGTCATACCTGGAAGACGATTATCAAGAGGGTTGATAACATCTGTGATTCTGATACTATCAGATTTACCCCAGACAACTATCTGACGACCAACTTTAAGATCAACATCACTTGATAAGCGACCTTGAACATATACATCATCAAATCTAAGTTGTGTTCTATATGCATCAAGGGTCTCTTGGTTGTAGTTGTTCTCTGTTCTTATGTCGTAGATAGCATCATAAAAAGTATCTCCACTGACTCTCATCTTCCAATCACTGTTTATCTTATAGTCGAGTTGGAGATAAGCTGAAGTTTGTGCTTGATTGACTCCTGAGTAGTCGACAGGGTCAAGGAGTTGCTGAGATGGAAAAGTGGCTTTGTCTGCATAGACAACATGCTCTCTAATTCCATAGGCAGTTTTAAACGCCACATTTCCATTTATAGAAAGATTACTTGGCTTTTCTTCTACTGCTAATGTTTCTTCTGAAATTTCTGTGTCATCGCCGAAGCCATTTAAATCTCCTCCCATTTCATCATCACCAAAGCCACTAAGATCATCACCTTCAAGATCCGAAGTCTCCTCTATGTCAAAACCACCTAAGTCAGCATCCGTACTATCTTGGGCAAGTAGAGAGTCGCTTAAAAGTAAAGTACTTAAAGCTAAAGACAGAAGTAGTTTAGTAGACATTTTTTATAGGCCTCTTTCAAGTGTACGAGTAGTAAATAGAGATTCGTCTAAATCCTGATTATATTTAATCTCTGAAAATTTAAAGATTGTTTTATGAAGCATTTTTTTACCTTTTTTTGTAACCATTTGCATCTCTGTAGCAGTCCAGATGCCGTCTATCTTTTTAAGACCTTTTACTTGCATATATTTTAGTTTTTTACCAGCCTTGATGTAGTTAAGTGCTTGGACTACTACAAAGTTATCTTGTCTAACAAACATAATACTTTTAGTATAACCTGTCTCTTGTACAGTTTTTTCGCTTTTTGGAGTTACAAGCATCTGCCAAACTTTATGACCGCCCACTTTTGTCTCTTTCATGATTTTGTAGTTATAGTCCTCGACATTTCTTGATGTCATATCTGAGTATGTAAAATCACTTCCCATAAATGCTGAACTCTTATCACTAGAAGCGATACGTTTTACTTTTTGAAGCTCTGGTAGATATAACCACTGATCGTCATCTTTGTTTGAGTCTTCATAGTCATAAGTTAAAAAAGCAGTATTTTTAACATCAGCAGGTGTAAGGAAAAACATAAGTTTTAGTTTATCTTCACCTTTATCTTTTGTAAATGTTTTCAGATCACGAATACGTTTTTTACCATTTTTATCTATAAGAATCATCTTCATTTTAGATGTTGAGTTGTCACCCTCATCTCTATCATGAACTTTTTGTGCTATCTCTTGGCCTGTAATTGCAAATAGTGAGCTTAGTGTTAATGAAGCTATAAGAAGTGTTTTTAAAATCATTTTATATTCCTGTATTTTAATGTTTACACCCTCCAGGGGTACCTCGTAATTATAATAATTTTACGTTAAGAGAGTGTTAATACTCTCTTTGGCTACTACTTACTGTCTTTAGTGATTAAAGTAAGGAGTGCAGGGCCTAAAATGATGTTTGAGATAAGTGCAATACTAATCGCTCCACCAGCTAAGATACCAAAGTTTATAAGGTTTGTAAGTGATGCAAACATATAAACATAAAAACCTAAACTTAGAACAATAGTTGTAGCGATGAGTGCACGACCGGTTCCTAGCATAGTCTTTTCAACTGACTCTTTTGTAGAGTAACCTTGGTGATGATACTTTGCAAAGTTATGGAAAAAGTGAACAGTATCATCAACACTTAGACCTATTACTATAGCTCCTACAAGCATTGTAAACATATCTAGTGGCATATTTACCATAGACATAAAACCTATAGTAAGTACGATAGGAAGAACATTTGGAATCATACTTGTAAGACCGATTTTAACACTTCCAAGAAGTATGATCATCATGATAGCTATGAGTATAAACGCCACAGCATATGATGTAGCCATAGAACTCATAGCAGCTGCTAAAGTACGTTGAAAGAGAGGAACCATACCTGTAACTGTGATCTCTATATCGTCTCCTAATCCCTCTTTAAGAATAGCTGTCAGTTCATCGCTTATCTCAGCATACTCACCAGCCTCCATCCAAGGAAGTTTAAATGTGATACGGGCTTTTGAAAAACTACCATCTACAAAATCTTCTAAGTCATCACTTCCTGAGTTCTCAAAAAGTAAAAACTCTTGAGGAATGAGTTTGTCATTTTTAGTGATGGCATAGTACTCAGCCTTGTTCTCATGAAGTCCACGATGGATCTCTTTAAGAACATCGCCAACACTCCAACCTTTTCCAACAAAGTGTTTGTCTGTTTTAAGCTCTTGAGCCTCTTTTACAAGTCTGTCTATCTTCGTTAAGAGTTCTGAGTCATAAAGTCCATTCTCTTTTTTAGTGTCGATGATAACTTCCATAGTAACAGAACCACGGAGTTCATGGTCAACTGTTGCAGTTGCTATTTTTACAGGTGAGTTATCTGGTTGCCATGAGAGTGGATCGTGTTTAAACTGTACTCCTGTAGCAAAGTAAACCCATACTACTGTTATAACAGCACTTACAGCAACTATTTTTTTAGCATTGTTCACACTAAAGTCAGCGATAGCTATCAAGATGTTATCCATAGTTTCACTATTTTTTTGCTGTTTCTCTTTAGCTTGTTTGATTGGAAGTATCGCTAAGATTGCCGGAAGTAGTATAAGAGTGTTTATAAGTGCGATGATAACACCAATAGCTGCAAAAATACCTAAGTCAGCGATAGGTGCAATAGAAGCAGTTGAAAATGAAAGAAGTCCTGCTGCTGTAGTAAGAGAAGTCATTATTATAGCAAGACCAGAGTGACCAAGTGAGTAGCTAATAGCTTTATGTTTATCTCCATTGGCGTTTAAGTGCTTAAAGAACATAGCCAATAGGTGAACAACTGCTCCAATACCAACAGCAAGTAAGAAGGATGGAAGTATCTGTGTAGGAATTGTTATAGGAGTCCCTACAATTGCCATAAGTGCTATAGTTGTTAAAAGAGAGATAACCACAATGAAGATAGGAAGTATAACAGCACTGATTCTGCGAAATACAATGAAAAGAAAAATCATCATCATTAGTAGAACAAGTTTTACAAACTTCTGCATATCTTTTTGAACTGACTGTTTGTTGTAGTCATTTACAGCAAGTGAGCCTGCTACAAAAACAGTAAAGCCCTCTTTATTGAACTCTTTAGCTATCTTATCAGCAGCTCTTACCATCTCACTTTTTGAAGGGTCAGTTAAAAACTCAGTCTCTTCTGCTCCTGTGTCTTCTCCAAATCCAGCAAGTTCATCAGCACCTTCTACTGCCTCATAAGCACTAGGTTCTAAGATAATAGTAGTCATTGTTAGTGCTTCGTTATAGAGAAGATTTTTATACATAGCATTATCAAGAGCAATTTTTTTGATAGTTTCTAACTCTTTCTCATTTTTAGGAAAGTTTTCAAAGAGGTCTTCAACTATAAGTCTATCACCTTCTCCACGAGTATTTCTGGCATTTATAAGTGAAGTAATATCATTTAGATGTGGGACTTCATTTTCAAGTTTGGTATGAAGAGTTTTAATCTTTTTAAGTGTATCAAGAGCAAAAATATCTTTAGCTTGTACTACAACTAAGATTTTTTCATCTTGTCCAAACTGTTCTTTAAATGCTTCATATCTAATAAGTGCAGGGTCTGTTTCGTGTAAGAAACCCTCCGTAGAAGTGTCTATAGTGATAAATCTGATGTTTGTGATAATAGCTATGCTGATTAATAGCATAAGTAAAATGATTTTTTTGGGATGTGAAGTGATTACTTCACCCATTTTTTCTAAGCGAGATTCGCTTTTAGTTCTCCAGTTCATACATTGAGCCTTTTATATTGATACTGTAATACTACGGTTTCAATATTAGGCTAACGTTAATGTATCTTAATGCTGTAAACAAGACTCTTCAAGCATAGTATCCATAAGAAGAAATAATTGAGAAGAAGCTTCTTCCATTTTGTCAAAATTTTCAATAATAATATCTGCATTATTAAGAGTTTCATTCTCTGGGTCAACATCAATAAAATGAAGATTTGTATTAGCATTTTTATGAACTATCTCATGCGGTGCAGCGATTTTTGCATAAGAACTTGTACATGAGAATCTATTTTTCCCTTCTCCATCATACCAAACTCCAAGGTTACATCGGTGTGAATCAACAGCTTTTAAAATAGGTTCTAGTGACATTAGTGAGTTATATGCACGAGACTTATAAAGAATATGGTCAATTTTTGCAAGAACAACAAAAACATTATTTTCCATCATATATGAGCTATTTACAATGTTTTTAGATCCATCACTTAGCTCTACGAGTGTATGTTCAAACTCTTCGATTTTTCTTGTAGAAGCATCTACTGTCTCTTTCATACTTTCTGAGCTAGATTGAATCTCATTCATCCCTTGCTGAAGAGATTTAATACTTACTGAGATCTCACTTGTAGCCTTATGTGTACGTTCCGCTAGTTTACGAACTTCATCCGCAACAACAGCAAAACCACGTCCATGCTCACCTGCACGAGCAGCTTCGATAGCTGCATTAAGTGCAAGTAAGTTTGTTTGATCTGCAATGTCAGTAATAAGCTCAATAACAGAAGTAATACTATTCGTTTGATTTGCTAATTCTTCAATACTTGAGTTATTTGTACCCACTTGCTCATTTAACATATGAAGTTCTGAAACTGCCTCATTAATGTTGTCACGTGAGTTATTTGAGAGATCAGCTGCAGATTTTGTAGCTGATGTAATACTTTTAAGATTTTGAATATTTGTTTTTAGATTCGCCTGAATTACTGTTAATGATTCAGATACATTTCTACTATTTACACTGAGTTTAGCGTTAAATGTATCGCGAAGCCCTTTGTTGTATTGGTCATGCATATAATCAATACTTTTTGAAACATTATTAATAGCTACCACAAACTCACCCTGCATTCCATCAGAAGAGATTTTTTTACTAAATTCACCTTGAGAAGCTGCTGTGATAGTATCATTAATCTCTTGAATAAGCTTCCCTATATGTTGAAGGAGGTTACTTAAGTTTTTACCCATTATGCCAAGTTCTGTTTGATGAACTGAAGATTCACATTTTCTTGAGAAGTCACCTTTTGCTGCATAAGCGATAAGTTCAGTAAATTTTGTGATACCATCAGTAATAGATTTTCTAATTATTGTTGCAATAATAAGAACAACTGTACCCGTTAAAATACCAGCTATTAATACTAAGTATTTGTAAAAAGAGATTTCACTCTCTAATGATTCTGAATCATCTTTTAACTCTTTTTCTTTAAGCTTTACAAGCTTTTTAAATGAAGTTCTTGAGGCATTTGCATAAGGAGTTAGATCATTTTTATATTTTGTGTAGATACCAGATGTATTGTTCTTAATGTCTTCGCTAGAGAGATTTTTCATCATATTTAAAGAGTTATTGAGAAAAAGCATCGTTGATGATTTTGCATCTTTAATAAGGTTTAGAGAAGTGTCATTTTTCATTAAATCTTCAAGTGTATTAAAATATGTTCTAATACTAGAAACACGCTCTTGGAGTTTTGTTATATCTTTGTTGTAATCTCCTCCAAGCATAATATCTCTTGTCGTACGACTTACATAGTTAAGATCTTTTTCAATTTTCAAGGTAATTAAACCTGCTTCCATTGAATTGTTACGTAGGTGTTTGTATTCACCCTCTATTTTGCTCATTGAAATAAAAACAAAAATTGTTGCAGAAAAAATTGCTAAAGTTGCCATTGCAATAAGATAGTTCATTTTCTTCTGTATACTCATACTTTCAAACATGTAAACCCCTCACTTAAGTAGTATAATGTGAAATTTTAGCATAATGATTTTTTATCTTATATTAATTCCCTCTTTGTAAATCACAAATTTTTGATATTTGCTATTTTAGGGAATTTATAGCTGTTTTAGCAGTCTCAATAAAACTATCAGCACCAGGAATAAATGGAATTAGTGAAGTTCCAATTCCACCCCATATAACTATTAGAGCCATCATTGCAATAATAATGGTACTGATATCAATAGGGAGCTTTTTCTGTTCATGATCAGTGGGATAAAAGTACATCATAGCTATAAGTTTAAAGTAATAATATACAGAGATAAAAGCTGTCATTATTCCAAGACCTGCAAGAATAAGCTGACCTGACTCTATAGCTGATGTAAAGATATAAAACTTTCCTAAAAATCCAATAGTAGATGGAAATCCAGCAAGTGAAAGCATAAAGATAGACATCATTAGTGCCATATAGGGTCTTCTGTTTGCAAAGCCTTTAAAATCCTCATAACTCATCTGTTTTTTACTTTGAGAGGCTATAAAACTTAAAATTCCAAAAGAACCAACAGCTGAAAGAAAGTAAGCTATAAGATAAAACATAATAGCAGGAGCTGCAACCTCACTCCCTAGACCTATAGAAGAGATACCGATAAGTAGATATCCACTATGAACTATTGATGAACCAGCAAGCATACGTTTTACAAGAGTTTGACTTATCGCAAGCCAAGATCCACCAAGTAGAGTTAGGATAGTGATAGCCTGAAGCATCTCTGTCCAGAAGTGATTTATCTGTGCAAAGTTTACGATATAGAGACGAAGAGCGATGGCAAAGATAGCTATCTTAAATGTTGAAGCCATAAACATCGTTATAGGGTAGGGTGCACCGTGGTAAACATCGATTATCCAAGAGTGAAAAGGAACAGCACCAATTTTGAACATAATAGTTATCATAAGAAAACTACCTCCAACTACTAAAAGAGTCATATCTTCAAGTGGTGTTGCATTTACATACAGAGAGATATTTTCTAGTGTTGTTGAACCAACTGCACCGTAGATAAGAGCAGTCCCAAGCATGAAAAAAGCTCCTGTCATAGAACCTAAAACCATGTACTTCATCATAGCTTCGCTACTTACTTTTTTATTTTTGTGAAAACCAACAAGAGTGTAGATACTCAAAGAAGCAATCTCAAGTGCTATAAAAACAGTGAGCAATTCATGTGCATGAGAGAGCAGCATCATACCAAAAACACTAAATAAAATGAGTGAAAAATACTCTCCACTAAAGTAGGTACGACTCTTAAAGTAGTCATTATTCACGAGTAGTGTTAAAATAGCACCTAAAGTAAACATAAGGTCAAAAATAGTTGCAAAATCATCGAGAATAAATGTATGTTGAAAGATACTTGCAAAAAGATAATCTTGTGTGTTATGACCTAAAATAAGGTACTCAGATACAAAAGAAATAAGCAAAAAGAAAATGGCAATGTAGTTAAAGTTTTTTAGACTAATATTTTTTTTATGACTCAGTAGCATAAGTGTTAGTGCACCTAAAAGTACACTGATCATAGGAATGGCAAAAAAGAGTTCGTTTATCATTTTAAAGCTCCTAGTAATCCTGGTTCAAACATTGGTATGAAAAGGGAGGGAATAATACCTGTAAGTAAGAGTAATATAACTAAAGGTGCTAACATTAAAATCTCTTTTATGGAGAGATCTTTGGCTATAACTTCATTGTTGGAACTACCAAAAAGAGTCCTTTGGAGCATCCAGAATATATAGACCATGGCACTTAGCATAGTAGTTGCGGTAAATACACCTACCCAAAAAGAGGCTTTAAAGGCTCCTATAATTATGAGAAGCTCTCCTACAAAACCACCTGTTCCTGGAAGTCCGGCAATGCTAAGAGCAAAAAATGCAAAGAAAAAAGTAAAGATAGGCATCTTTGAAGCTATACCTCCAAGTTCATTTATGTTGATAGTTTGAAACCTATGATAAGTAAGACCTATAACCATAAACATACCGGCACTTGCAATGGCATGAGTTGCTATAAAGTAGAGACTTCCTCCCCAAGCATAGATATTACTCAAAAATATCCCAAGAGCGATAAGAGAGAGGTGTGAACCAGAAGAGTATGCGAACATACGACGTAAGTTCGTCTCTGTAATAGCAACAATTGCATAGTATATAAGACCAATAAGTGCTAAAACAATGATGATAGGTTCATAAAAATGAAGTGTAGACCCAAAGAGCGTAAAACCAAAACGCCAGATACCATAAACACCAAGTTTAGCCATAATAGCGGACATAATAACAACAGCTGGTGTTGGTGCTGAGCCATAAGCTGGTGCCATCCAAGTGTGAAATCCTACAAGAGGAATCTTAATGGCAAATGCGAGTAAAAAGCCTGCTGTTAACCAGATGGAAGTTTTAGCCTCAAAGATTAGAGTGCTTAAATCATTCAATGCAAAACTCCAAACCCCAGTTGTCTCAAAGTAAATATATCCTATATAAAGGATAGAGAAAAGCATACTCATCGAACCTAGTATAGTCATAAGAACTATTTTCATAGAGTTATACTGTTTCATACCACTACCATATTTTCCAATCATTATAAAAATTGGAAGAAGCATCGTCTCCCAAAAGAGATAAAAAAGAATCAAGTCAAGAGAGAGGACTGCCCCTGTTACTCCTGTTTGAAGTAGCATCATATTATACCAGTACCCTTTTCGTCTCTCTTTGAGCATATAAAGATAGAGTAAAGGCATAATAGTAGTAATGAGAAGTAGGATAATAAGAGAGAGATAATCTACTCCCAAGTTATAAGTCATTCCTGCATTTTTAATCCAAGTAGCGTTTACAAGAAACTGCATACCCTCTTGAGGGTTAAAGTCATATGTTAAGAGTAGTGTGAGTGCTAATGTCCCAAGAGAAGAGAAGATAGCTCCTACTCTTAAAAGAGGTAGTGAAGCTCTGATTGTACCTAATATAACAGCAATAAGAAGTGGTAGAAAAATGATGTCAGTTAAAATATTTTCCATTATAGTACTACTCCTAGTTTATAGATAAGAAACATAGACATACCTGATACTCCAGCTAAAATATAGAGAGCATAGTACCTTACTTTTCCATTTTGCAATCGTGAAAATAGTTTTGAAGCAGTTAGGTAGAACCAAACATTTAAGTTTATAAATCCATCAAATATTTTAGGATCAATAACTTTGGTTATCAAATGACTCATATTTAGAAGAGGTTTTATTATAAGAAATTCATAAATTTCATCTATATAAAATTTATTTGATGCAATTTTTGTAAAGAGTAGCTCTTTAGTAGGTTCATGTTGAGAAAAAGCGAACATTTTATAGGCAAAAAGCATCCCTACAAAACCAAGACTAACATTGAGTGCACCTATCATATACTCTATTGAATGAGGTAGATGATTTAGAGTATCTGGGAGTAAAAGAAATTTATTAATAAGTGCATCACCACCGTAAGCAGCATTAACCCCTAAAAATCCAGCAGTAGTACTTCCAAATGCCAATATAACGAGAGGGTAGGTCATACTTCTAGGAATACTATGCAAAGCTCTTCGTCCTTCTACGGGTGAGTGAAAGACAGTAAAAAGAAGTCTAAACATATAAAAAGAGGTAAGAGCTGCAGTAGCAGAACCTACTATCCAGATAAAGTAGTGTTTTTCAGCAAACGCTGTTACTAAGATAGCATCTTTGGAGAAAAAACCTGCAAAAGGTGGAATCCCACTTATCGCTAGTGTGGCTATGAGCATAGTAGTATAAACAAGTTTCAT
>Ga0256826_1002589_pt1 | contig 10960 bp, 11 predicted proteins | sample CV79metaG_FD_185975 | JGI IMG/M metagenome (GOLD analysis project Ga0256826, IMG submission 185975) | Hydrothermal vent microbial communities from East Pacific Rise, Pacific Ocean - CV79 | ecosystem: Environmental > Aquatic > Marine > Hydrothermal vents | place: Pacific Ocean: East Pacific Rise... | reverse complement strand
AAAGTTAATCTTCTTAACATAACCCATATATCGAGCCGGAATCATTTTCTGATTATTTGAGATAACAGTTCCGGTTAAAACTAGCTCAGCACTAGAGAGTGAACTCAGTGTTATAAATAGTAGTAGTAAGTATCTCATACAGTTACCAGTTACGTATTTCTCTGTGACACTTCATACACTGTCCCATTATCTTTGTGTATGCTTGTGCTGCTTGAGCTGAGTCCCCTGCTTTAAAACGCTCTAAAATATCTAATGATTTTTTATTAATCTTTTTCACGATTTTACCTGTCATTTGAAACTTTTTATCCATATATTTAGTCATTAGATCTACTTCAGCAACCTCTTCATCAGGAGCTTTTACTTTTACAATCGTCTCACTTAATATCTTTACACCTGCAGCCACTGTATCGTAGTTGTTGTAGAAAAAACCACTTTGAATAACATTCATTGCCTGTGCCATTGTATTCATATCATCAATTCTATCTTGCTTTGTATAACCATCTGCCTGTAGCAGACTACCTGCTAATATAAATCCCAATAATACTTTTTTCATTAATGTCTCCCTAATTGCATTTGAAAATATTATAGCCTAAATAATTTTAAATATTCGATTTATTTATAAATATCTTAAAAACAAATTAATCTTATTATATAAATGTGATAGGTGTTACTATCATAAGAATTTATATCTCAATCCGAGGACATTTAAGTAATTTTTTAGCTGATAAGGGTTATAGTTTACTCAGTTCAATTTTAAAACAGGGGAATAAAATGACAAAAAAATTACTACTTAGCACGGTTGCAGCTCTTGCACTAACTACATCTCTTTCAGCAGATTTTAGTTTTGGGGATATGTTTAAAGATATGAAAGATGGTATGACATCTATGAGTAAAGATGCTAAAGAGCTTGGTCAATCAAGTGTTGATGGTGGAGTTGAAGTGTCTAAAAGTGGAGAGCGTACAGTTACTAGTGTAAGCCACGATGCTAAAGATACAGCAGTTAAAGCTTCTGATGATTTAAAAACAAGTGAAATTGCTACAGTTAAAAGTGGTTCAGACACTACAACTGGTATCTCTAAAGATCTAAGAGATTCTACTATTGAAGTTGCAGAAGATTCTAAGGACTCTATCTCTAACACAACTAGAGATTTTAAAGATAGTTCAACTATGGCTACTAAAGATTTCAAAGACTCTACAGTTGCTGTTTCTCACGATGTAAATGATGCTACTAAATCTGTTTCAAGCAATATCAATGATTCTACAAACACTATGTCAAATAATGTTAACGACTCTACTAAAACTGCTTCAAACAACATTAATGATTCTACTAAATCAGTTTCAGGTGATATCAGAACTTCAAGCACTACAGTTTCTAATGACTTAAGAGACTCTTCAAACACTGTTTCAAACAATGTTAATGACTCTACTAAAACAGTTTCTGGTGATATCAGAACTTCAAGCACTACAGTGTCAAATGACTTAAGAGACTCTTCTAACACTGCTACAAACAATGTTAATGACTCTACTAAGACTATGTCTAACAATGCAAATGATTCTACTAAAACTGTTTCAAATGACTTAAGAGACTCTTCTAACACTGCTACTAACAATGCAAATGACAGTACTAAAACTATCTCTAACAATGCAAATGATTCTACTAAAACAGTTTCAAATGACTTAAGAGACTCTTCTAACACTGCTACTAACAATGCTAACGATAGTGCTAAAACAGCATCTAACAATGCTAACGATTCAACAAAGTCAGTTTCAAATAACATTAACTCAAATGATTATCAAGACTACTTAAAACTAAAAGCTAAATATGACAAAGGTAACCTTTAATCTTTAGCCTTTTATACTAAGCACACTTTTTGTGTGCTTTATCTCTCTTTTTTTCTTAATACTCACCCTTCTTAAACATCAACTACAAACTTTCTAAATAATCACTCTATAATCATAACTCTTTAACAGTATACTGATAATTAAAGAGCTTGAAGGGAAGCTAAGCCCAAGTAAAGGGCTTTGAGCTGAAGTGTTTATAGGTTATTTTATAGGGTTTCCATGGTGAACTTCTGGAGCTACATCACTTACATCCATATGCTCTTTATTTATTCCATGTCCATCTTCACATATAACACCACCATTAGAAGGACAGATTGCATCTGTTTTTGCCATAAGAACTGGTATGTAAAAGAGTGAGACTAATGTTGATGCAATACTACCAAAGATTAGTGCAACACCTAAGCCACCAAAAATAGGGTCAGTTGCAAGAAGAAGTGAACCAAGTATAATCGCAACAGCAGTAAGTAAAATAGGCTTAGCTCGCGTTGCAGTTGAGATGGCAATAGCACGGTTTTTCTCTATACCACTCTCTATAAGTGATTTTGTAAAATCTATAAGGAGAAGAGAACTTCTAGCACTAATTCCCATAAGAGAGATAAACCCAATAAGAGAAGTTGCTGTGAGATAAAAATGTACTCCAGTTATAAAGTGTAAAAATATGATATCAGAAATATAGTGCCCAATAATCACTCCAATGATAGATAAAAAACTACCTATAAGGACTATTCCACTCAATGCAAAAGATTTATAGTAGACAACCATAAGTAGAAACATTAAGACAAGTGCCGATATAAATGCTCCACCTAAGTCTCTAAAGGTATCTAATGAGACTTTCATCTCACCATCCCATCTAACAAGAACTTTTTTTCCTGTCTCTTTGTGAACAAGTGCAAGGTCAAACATATAGGTACTCGCTCCTGTTAGACGCTCTACATTAAAGTCATGTTCAAGTTTTGTTATCATCAACTCTCTTGCATCCATAAGAGGATATACCTGAGAAACCAGATCACACTCAGCAGTTACTGAGACCATATTTCGCATATTTTTCTTATAGATTGTTGGGTCAGCTATAGTTGGAACTATCTCTATCACCTCTTTAACTGGGACCATGATTCCCTGTCTATTTAAGAGCTTTAAGCGGGAAAGTTTTAACTCTAGTTCATACATACTAGCAGTGTCCAGTGTTCGTGTTTTATCATCAAGTGAGACAAAAATAGGGATCTGATCTTGCTGTTGTGTTGAGTTTTTAGTAGCGACAACATTTCCCTTAAACGCCATATAGAGTATGTTACTTACCTGTTCTACTGAAAGATTTGAACTTATAATCTTCTCTACATTAGGAATGATTTCATATTTTGTATACACATCATCTTGCATCACATCAATATCAACCAGTCCTTCTGTCTCTTTTAATGAGTTCTCAACTACCCTAGAAGTTTCTCTTAGAAGCAGTGCATCTTTTCCATAAAGATTGACAACTATTGTAGCAAAGGTTGGAGGACCTGATGGCATCTCAACAAATCGTATAGATGTCCCCTTGTAGAGATTTTCACACTTGTTTTTAATAAGAGGACGGATACGATGAACCATAAGATAAGATGGCTCTTCTCTTAAGTGCTTATCAGTTAGGTTTATGACTATTTCTGCTTGATTTTTGAGAGATTTAAATGAACTTCCTTTTACAAGTCCAGCATAATCAAGAGGGGCTCCCTGACCTAAAAACACCTCTATATTTTTAACAGCATCCTCTTTTCTCATCTCATGAGATACACACTCAGCTACCTCTTTGGTCTGATTTATAGTAGAGTTTGTTGCTGTATCAACATATATGCTGTAGGTATTTGCACTCTTTCCTGGAAGCATTTTTGCCAGAACTATCTTCGTAGGTATCATAGCAAGCGCAAAAAGTAAAAGACCTAGAACTATAAAACCAACTCGCCTCTGCTTAGCTTTTGAACTAACAATGGCATATATTTTTTCTTCCATATCTAATGACTCCCTGAACTACGTTTAATAAGCTTTCTTGCTAAAAAAGGAGCAAATACATATGCTACAAAGAGTGAAACTGCTAAAGCAACTGGTACATTAAGAGGAATAGGCAACATAAACTGCCCCATCATTCCTCCAACAAACGCCATCGGTATCATAGTGAGCATAATTGCAATAGTTGCGATATTTGTTGATGGTCCTATCTCATCTGTTGCTTCTATAATTATCTGATCGAAACTCTGATCTTTTGTCTCTTCTAGATGCATTCGTCTGTGAATATTTTCTATAACTATAATCGCATCATCAACTATTAGACCCAAGGAGAGAAGAAATGCAAAAAGAGTAATACGGTTAATGGTCTGATCTGTCATAAAGGCTATAAAAAGTGTAGCTGCTAAAATCATAGGAACAGCGATAGTTACAACTAAGGACTCACGCCATCCTAAAAATGGTATAAGAATAAGTGCAATAATGGCGATGGTTAAAACGAGGTGATGCACAAGCTCGTTAACTGCTTCATTCGCACGCTCTCCATAGTTACGGGTGATGATATAACTAAGCCCACTTGCTTTGAGAGCTTCTTCATTTTCATGAAGTGTCTCAAGAACAACTTCTGCCAGATGAACAGCATTTGTACCTTTTAGTTTTGAAACTGTCAAAGTAACTTGATCTTGCGAATCAGTAAAGGGAGAACCATCGGCCTTATAAGATATAAGTGCCTCTTTATAGTTTTGTATATCGTAAAAGTACTCAACACTAGCAATATCTTTAAGATAAATCAGAGAACCCATATACTTTGCAACTATAAGATTTTTGAGGTCTCCTATAGAGTTGATGGCATTTTTAACACCAAAAACTATAAGTCTGTTATCACGAGTCGGAAGATCAACTTCTGGAGCATTCTTGGCGATAGCTTGAATGGACTGAACAACTTGACCTATAGAGATATGATAAGCTGAGAGTTTATCAAGATCTAGTAGCACATTAAACTGTGGTTTTTTAGCACCCTTTAGAGTTGTCTTAGAGATATCTTGAATGGAGTTGATATCTTGTTGTATATCTTTGATCTGTTTATAGAGTTTTATATGATCTATTCCTAACTCTTTTTTCTTATAAAATGCGATAGTAACAATGGGCACATCGATATCTATATCGAATGGCTTCACGATTGGCATCATCGCCCCACCAGGAATAGAGTCCATATTTTGCATAACTTTATCATAAAGTTTTAAGTTTGAAGACTCTCTATCTTCTCCTATTTTATACTGAATATTTAACATTCCTACATTGTGCATAGCAGTTGAGTAGATATCTTTAATACCCTTTATCTCACTAATACGGCGTTCAAGTGGTTTAAGGACTGCATTGTCTATCTCATCAGGAGATGCACCAGGCATGGGGATGATGATAGAGCCCCCACTCACTGCGATCTGAGGATCTTCTTCACGTGGCATCACCTCAAGCGAGATGTAACCAAGGGCAAGAATCGCAAACGCCAATATCGCAGTCAGAGGATTATTAAGAAAATTTCTTGCTAAAATCCCTGCAATATTATTTATTTTCAGTTTAGAGTTATCTGCCATTATTTAATTCCAGCATATACTTCATAGGACTCTTTCATATTTTTTAAAATTATTTTAATATCTTCATCATTGATACTTTTTTGAGCCACTTGCATATCTACATTTTTCATAAACTTGTTGGCGTTTGAGCCGAGACCAAGTTTTGGGATATTCTCTTGTGACCAGTTTGATTTTTTCAGTTTTGCATAGGAGATAACATCATCAAAGAACTTGTTTACATCATCATAAACGACATCTTTTATTTTTGTTAAATTTTTATACTGAAAACCATCAAGCCCATATGCACTTAATTTACTTAAGAGATCTTCATTTACACTATAGGTATTGGCATGCTTTAAAAAACGAGGAGAGTGATAGAGAGCTATCTTCTGTTTATCAAAAAGCATATAGGTCTCTATCTCGATATTGTAAAACTCACTCCCCTTAGCTAATGCTAAAAAACCTTTTATATTCTCTAGCTCATTTACATTTAATGATGTGGAGTATTTACGAAATATGTCTATATTGTTATCCTCTTTGTAGGTAATTATATAGTCAACTCTTGCACGAACTACCTTTACCTGTGCAAGATTTATCTTCATATTGTTGTACTCATAAAATTTTGATTCATGCTTTTCAATGTTTATAAGTTTATTTACCCCAATTATCAATATAACTAATATTAGTAATATTGATACTTTACTAAATATATCTAAAAATTTCATTCGACTTCCCCTTTGTCTCTATAATATTCATTCTATATCAATATCTATAAAAATACGCCTATTCTATTTACAATTTCTCTATTAGCGATTTATCTTTACTAATCTACACAGCACCCTAATAAATTATAATAATTATAAGTCTCTAAAGGAGTTACTTTCCAATATGGTGTTATTCTTGTATATATTCATATGACTTAAAGTCAAAAAGGGGAAAGTATATGAAAAAAAGAATTTTATTATCTGTATTAATGATCTGTTTAGGTCTAAGTCTTCATGCTAAGAATATCGATGGGGGGATGTTAACAAAGCAAAATGGTATATCTTATGAAAAAAATATGAGTGAGCCCTTTAGCGGTAATGCCTATTTTTTCTTCAAAAATGGAAAAACTAAAAAAATAGTCCCATACTACCAAGGTTTGATCGATGGAAGACTTACTGAGTGGAGAGAAAATGGTACTGTAAAAACTATCGCTTACTTTAGAAAAGGCAAACAGGATGGAGAGTATATAGGCTCTTACTCTAATGGTAAAAAATCTATAGTCGCTTACTATCGTCAAGGTAAACAAGAGGGTGAAGTTGCTACTTGGTACTCAAATGGAAAGAAAAAAAGTTCATCATACTTTAAAAACAATCTACAAGATGGTGAGAACAAAACTTGGTATGATAACGGTAAGTTGAAATCTCAATCATTTTACAAAAATGGGAACAAAGTAGGAATCTTTAAAGAGTGGTACCCAAATGGTCAAATCTCTGCACAAGCACATTATAATAATAACAAAATTATGGGTGGCGTTCAATTTTGGAAAGAGGATGGCACTCTTATTGCTAGTAAGTAACTATATAAACATATAGGACTCACTATGCCACTCAAACAAAGTAGTGCTTTATGCTCTGCAAACTTTATAGTAATCTCACTTATTCCGATACTGTTCTTTGTAGCAATGGTACTCGGGTATTTGGGTCTTATCCCACTTCATGTTCCCGTTCACTCTTTGGGTGTAATTGGCTTCATTCTCTTTATATTTTTACTTTTTGCGAGACATAATGCAAACTACTCTGTCTGTAAAATGCGTTCTTCTTATAAACACTTAGAGTCTGAACTAAAAACTGAGCTTGATTTAAGTGCACTTACTATAGAACAAGAGACAAAATCAGTCTTAGATATAGATGCATTTTTAAAAAAATATTATGCTGATGTGAGAAATGATAACTTTGTCTCAGTTGCCTCTTCGGTCTTTCCAATGTTAGGAATTTTGGGTACATTTGTAGCTATAGCTCTCTCTATGCCAGACTTTTCTGTAACAGACACCGAGGCTCTTGATCGTGAGATATCACTTCTTTTATCTGGTGTTGGTTCTGCTTTTTTTGCTTCTATTTATGGGATTTTACTCTCACTTATATGGACATACTTTGAGAAACGTGGACTTAGTAAAGTTCATGTTTATTTCTCTAGCATTAGAAAAGATTTCAGTAGTTTAATCTGGTCAAAAGAAGAACTACTTATCTATAAATACACACAGTATGATCTCAAAGAAAATCGTTTTATAGGTGCTCTTAAAGAGACTTTTAACCTTGACTTCATCCGTCAACTTAACGAACAACATCTCTCAAGTTTTGAGTCTATTATGCAAGAGACAAATAGAAACTTTACATCACTTGCCACTAACCTACAAGATGTTTCAGTTGAACTAAGAGCTTCACTTAAAGAGATGGATACTAGCACAACAGCCATAAGAGCACAAAACAATATAAACAAAGCACTAGTAGACTTTACAGTTGCTACTACATCTTTTGAGAAAACAACAAAGGTCTTTAGTGGGCAACTTAACAACTCACTCAACAGAACCTTTGACAAAATAGATACAGAGATAGGTGACATAGTCATCAAACTAGCTGATTTTGCCACACATGTGAGCTTAGAGAGTCGTGAAGTTCAAGACTCTATAGCTAAGTACCACAACATGGTAGCAAACCATGTAAAGACAGAGTAAAAATAGATGTTTTACAACGATAATAAAAACGAAGATACAAACTTCTGGCTCTCATATGCCGACTTGATGGCTGGACTACTCTTTGTTTTTATACTTCTCATCGGTGCTATTGTTGTAAAGTCTATAGTGCTTAAGTCTAATCTGGACTCAAAAGAGAACTCCCTTGAAAACTCTCTTAGCCTACTTCTTCTTCGCGATACAGAGGTTCAAAAGCTTAAAAAACTTCTCGCTCTTAGAACCGCTGAACTTAAAGACAAAAATGGTGAACTCATCATCAGTAGAGATGCACTCAAACTTAAAACTGAAGAGCTTATAAATCTAAATAATATTCTACTCTCTCAAAATATGAAGATAGATGACTTTAACAATAAAATAATCATAATGCAAAACTTGTTAGATGAATCAAATGCCACTCTCTCTGAACAAAATATCAAAATACAAGATTATGAGAGTAAAGTACTTATACTATCAAACACTCTTACATCAAAAGAGGATGCACTTGAGCTAAAAGATAGAGAACTACTGTCGCTCCTTCGTACCATAGAGGCAAAAGAGACAAAATATGATGCACTTATAGCAAAACTCCAAGCACAAAAAACAAAGATAAAAAGTCTTACAGGTATAAAGATAAGAGTAATAGCAGAGCTCAAACAGAGCCTTGGTAAAAATGTAGAGATAGATGCTAGAAGTGGAAGTCTGCGTTTATCATCAAATATTCTTTTTGATAAGGGGAGTGCTTTACTTAAAGAAGCATCCAAAAAAGAGCTTAAAAAAGTGTTTATAAACTATATTGGTGCACTTACTTCTAACCGTAACATCAAAGAGCATTTAGAGCGTATAGTTATAGAGGGGCATACAGATAGTGATGGTGGTTATCTTTTTAACCTAAATCTATCCCAACAGAGAGCCTATGCCGTTATGAACTATCTTCTAACATTAGAGTTTACAAAAAAGAACAATATCAAGCCTCTACTAGTTGCTAGTGGACGTTCTTACCTAGACACAATCTATTATAAAAATGGCAAAGAGAACAAATATGCCTCTCGCCGAATAGAGATAAAGTTTAGACTTAAAAATGATGACTCGATGAATGAGATAGATAGGATACTTGACTATGAATAATTTTGAGGCAAAATATATGAAGATATCATCTGCTTATCTTAGTGATAAAATTAAGCAGCTCAATGTAAAACAGAAAGATGCTTATCCTCTTGAGGATAAAAAAGAGTCAACTATTCACAGAATAATGACTGGAATATTTAAGTAACTATAAGAAGTTAAAGAGATACCCTTTAGCATCCTCTTGTACTTGGTATCTATAGTAACCATCTAACTCGATAACTACTCTGTAATAACCCTTATGATTTCCTACTTTTACTTTTGTTACTATAGACTTTTTTATACTCTTCTCATAACTTCTTATATCGATGTCTCGTTTAAAATCACACACTATTCTATGTGGTTTAGTGAGTAGAAAATTTCGAATCATTCTATCTTTAGTGATAATTTTTAATTTTCTTTTACTTGTTTGTAGAGATATAAACTTAAGCCCTACTATCTTAGTGTAGCTCTCTCTTTGTTTTGTTTTAGGTTTACTAACAGTTCCCCCATAGCTTTGGGAGATAAAAATAGGTAGATGCCAATCAACAGAGTTTTCAAGAATCTCACTCTTTTCATGAACAGAACCATCAAGATTTTTATACTTTACTGTCACACTTTTTATAATTCTTGCAGAGGATGGGAGTGTGATAGTTGCTCGTTTTAGAGGTTCAACTTTTGTATCTACATTAGAAGTGTAGGTGATATCAGCTTCACCAGTTGAGGGAAAAAAAGGATTTTCGCGTGCATCTAATGAGACAAGCATAAGAAATAAACTCAAAAAAACTCTAATCATCCAAGAAGTCCTAATATTAAAATTGCTGATATTATAGCAAATTTATAAGACTATTGCGCACTTATCTCTTTGAGTTCAAAGTACTCTCGTTGGAGCTCTGCATTTTCAAGTTTAAGTCGAGAGACCTCACCTTGAAGATAAGCATCATACTCTTGTAAGCCAAAAAGAATCTCTAAAGAGGAGGTTCCATAGAGTAAAACACCGAGGTAAACGCCAAGTGCTACTACTATAAAAAGGAGGAAAAAGAACTTGTTTAAAGAGAGTCCAAGATACTTCTGAGTTATACTCTCTCTTGTATCTATCTCTTCATAAAGTTCTTCGTTTTGCAAACTAATAGTTCTTAGTTAAAGATTTGTGAACCTAGGTACTCACCATATACAACTTCATTTTCTATCTCTAAAAGACGGTTATATTTAGCAGTACGCTCACCACGTGCAGTTGAACCAGTTTTGATCTGACCACAGTTAAGTGCTACAGCAAAATCAGCGATAAAAGCATCTTCACTCTCACCTGAACGGTGACTCATAACACAAGTGTAACCGTTACGTTGTGCAAGACGAACTGTTAACATAGTCTCAGATACTGAACCAATTTGGTTTGGTTTGATAAGAATTGAGTTAGCGATACCTTCTCTAATTCCACGTTCAAGGATGTTAGCATTTGTAACAAAAAGATCATCACCAACGATTTGAATCTTGTCACCAAGTTTCTCAGTCATAAGTTTAAAACCATCCCAATCGTCTTCGTTAAGACCATCTTCGATAGATACAATTGGATACTTAGCACAAAGATCAACATAGTAGTCAACGAGCTCAGCAGAAGTAACTACACGGTTTTCAGATGCTAAGTTATATCCACCACCCTCAGCTAAAATCTCAGAAGCAGCAACATCTAAAGCGATAGCAATCTGCTCACCAGCTTTATATCCAGCTTTCTCAATCGCTTGCATGATGATCT
>Ga0256826_1002588_pt1 | contig 10960 bp, 10 predicted proteins | sample CV79metaG_FD_185975 | JGI IMG/M metagenome (GOLD analysis project Ga0256826, IMG submission 185975) | Hydrothermal vent microbial communities from East Pacific Rise, Pacific Ocean - CV79 | ecosystem: Environmental > Aquatic > Marine > Hydrothermal vents | place: Pacific Ocean: East Pacific Rise... | reverse complement strand
ACTTCTGGAGAGAGGTTTCCATAGACAACACTTACATTGAAAAACTTAGAAAAATTCTGTTTCAGACGTAACACATCTTTTCTACTAAAAGCGATAACAGCAGTTCCCTCCTCAACATCCTCCACAGGTGTAAAATTTTCAAGAAGTGTTAAAGAGTTTTTACGTTCAAATTCAACTATCTCAAGCTCCTCTCCAAGATATTCAGCTAAAGCGATAATAGCTTTTTTAGAGTTAGGAGAACCAGTCATAATAATCTCTTTTGCAGGTGTTCCAATGATAGCATTTGCCCAAGCCCAACCACGGTCTCTATCATCTATCATCTGTACTTCGTCGATTACACAAACATCTACATCCACCTCAAAGTTTAACATCTCTATGGTAGAACTTATATGTGTTGCTTCATCATCGATTATCTGCTCTTCACCTGTGATAAGTGAAGACTCTATCCCTTGTGCTTTAAGTGTTTCATACCCCTCTAAGGCTAAGAGTCGTAAAGGTGCAAGATAATATCCTGTATCAGCTTTTTGAAGTTTTTGCATAGCAGTATATGTTTTACCACTATTTGTTGGTCCAATATGTAGAGTAAGCTTTCTTCTCATCTCTCTAGCCATAGGAAAGAGATTTTTAAAATCTCTTATAGTCCGAGCTAAAAGAGCATGACGCTGTTTTTTTATCAGCTGTTCTTGAATATTATATATAAATGTTCTAACTGTTTTTTTAGTCACTTTTGCACTAATATTGAGAGCTTTGGGAAGTAGTTCTATAAGATATTGATAAACTTTATTATGAAGCTCCTCTTTTGAAAAATGTAAAAGTGTAGAGTAGTTAGCACAAGTTTTTACTAAATCTTCAAGTTGCTCTGAAAAATGCTCCTCATTCTCTTTTTTAGCAGATTCAACGACATCTGTAAAATCTAGTAGTTCCCCTTTCCAAATAGTTTCTAAAAGAGAATTTAACTCTATATGAAGCTCTAAAATATAGGGATGAGATATATCTGAATATGGAAATTTAAAACTCTCTTGAGTCGTTATAAGTACCTCTTGATGCTCTATCTCAAGTGATAAAACATCAAGTTGAGTTTCTATAAGACTTTGTAAAATATGCTCTTTTAATGGAGGAAATTTCAAAGAGCTTTTTGGAGGTGCGGAACGAAAAGCAGTTTCTATCTCTTTATTTGTTAGATATTCGTGAGGATTTGGTATCTCCTCTATAAATTTGTTAATAGCTAACTGTTTTAACTCTACAACTTTCTCTTTGTCAAGAGAAATTTTATAGATGATATTCTCTTCTGTATTAGATTCTAAATACTCATAACTATATGCTTTTGTGTTAAGTGTTAAAATTTTATGAAAATGTTGCATAAAAATTTTATAACGAAGAGAAGCATTAAACTCTAAAGAGTTATCAATATCAAAAACTCCATCTAAAGCTTTTTCAACTCTTTTTTTCTTCATCTCAAATCGGATATGAATTAATGTTGATTCAAGTTTAAGTAAAGTGATTTTTTTTGTTCTTACTTCACTAAAACTATCATAAAGAGCTATCTCCTCTTCAAGTGTTACATCAAGTTGCGATATAAACTCTTCAAGTTTACGCTCTTTATCTACATTATCTTTTTTAGGTTTTCCTGAGAGATAAACCTCTTGATTTGCCTCAAAAAATGCAAGTATCTCTTGACGAATACCACTATCTGCTTCACTCCAAAGCATACGAACTGTTTTTAAAAGAACCTCTTTAGTATGTTCTATATCATAGATACCAAGAGTAGCAAAAAGTTCACTAAGAGTTTCAGCATTAACTCTCTCTACCCCAACATCAAAAGGGTCATCATCAAAGTATTGTTTTATCTTTTGGTTGATTTTTATATTTTTCTTATTTTTTTTAGCCATTTAGAATTGTAGCTTAAATTATCATAAATTAATCATAGTCAAATTTTAATTTTAGTTATGCTATAATCCATTTTCCAAAAAATTTTAAAAGAAAGTGGGTGATGTGATATGCCTGGTATTGTACTACGTTCTGATGATAATTTTGATGCATCTTACCGCCGTTTCAAAAAGCAAACTGACCGTAACTTAATCGTTACTGAAGCTCGTGCTAGACGTTTCCATGAAACAGAAACTGAAAAGCGTAAGAAGTTCAAAATAGCATCTCGTAAAAAAATGCTTAAACGTCTTTATATGATGAGACGTTACGAATCACGCCTGTAAGCGATAAGCCCTTTTTGGGCTTACGTTTATCTACATATCTATTTATCTTCTGCTGTTCTTTCAACTTGTAAAAATTCACTCTCATCTATCGTTTTAATCTTTTTGTTATATAAAGAGTAAAGATGATTCTCCTCTGTATCTATACGTTTTGCTAATGCTTCTACTAATCCATCAAAATCTTTAATAAATTCATCATCATAATTCACTGCACTATCTGTGTATTTTTCCATAAAATCTTCAACAAAAATCTGAATATCGTGCATAGACTTATTAAACTCTTTTACCAATTCTTTATTATCTTCATCATTTTTATATAAAGCATCAAGATATTTATATAAAGTTTTCTCTTCATGAGCAAAATGCGCAAAAAGTTCAACTTTTAAAGTTTTTAACATACTTCTTACAAGTTGTTTATTTTTTGTATCACTTGCCTGTTGCTTTATATCGATAGCAATACTCACTAACTTTCGATGGTCACCATTAAATTTTTCAATCAATTTAGGGTCAAAAGGAACACCTCTTTTAAAAGTGAAATTAAAAAAATCCAGAAACTTACTAAGCATTATTCTACTCCTCAAAATATTTTATATAAAGGAATAATAACCATAATAAGCTTATAATACCTAGTAATTGAAAAAAACAGTAAAAGATAGAGTAAATTGTTACCCTATCCCAACATCCATATAACGACGCATTAAAGTCACCTCTTTTTTATAATAAGGCTGTTCTAAAAACTCTCGTTTTAAATTTCGTTCAACAACCCCTTGAGGTGTTATAATCCCACTCATTTTAGAACAATCATCATTCATAGAATCACTAGCCACAACATAACATTGATTTATGATAGCTAAAGTTTGTGTTAAAGATTTAAAATGCTCAGTTCGTAAAACACCCCAATAAGATGGAATAACTATAACATCAGCACCCTCAGAAAGTTTCCATAACTCTTTAAATCGTAACTCAAAACAGATAAGTATAGCTATCTTTATTCCAGCTACTGTAATGATTTTAAAACTATCATCACTACCCTCACTCATATATTTATGCTCATCTCCAAAACGAAACAATCTCGCTTTTGCTCTCTCAAATACAACTACACCATTATAAAAAACTTTCACAAAGTTAAAAATCTCTCCATCTCTTTTTTCTATCATTGTTATAACTATTATTTTATTCAAAGAGAGTTGTTTTATCTCTTGTACTGCTTTCTCTGCAAAGAGTATCACCTCATCAAAATTATCATAATCAAAACCTGTTAAACAGACCTCTGGAGCAACTATAAGGGTATTATCTTCTCTCTCTTTTATAAGATTTAAAACTATTTGTAGATTTTCATTATAGTTTTTAGTAGTTTTAAAAAGAAGAGAGCAGAGAGTAAAATCTCTCTGCTTTTGTAAAGTTTTTATGATTGTATCATTGCTTCTATTTTAGCAACAACCGATGGGTCTTCAAGTGTAGATATATCTTGAGTCACTTTCTCTCCTTTAGCTATACTTCTAAGAATACGACGCATAATCTTTCCTGAACGAGTTTTTGGAAGTCCTGATGCAAAAACCATATCATCACAAACAGCGATATTTCCTATCTCTTTTTTGATAACACTATTGATAGCTTTTAACTCTTCAACTTCATCAGCCACACCCTTATCAGATTTGAGAACAATATATGCAAATATACCCTCCCCTTTAAGCTCATGAGGTTTCCCAACTACGGCAACTTCAGCAACATTAGGATGTTTTTTTATCGCTGCTTCAACCTCAGCCGTTCCCATTCTATGCCCACTTACATTGATAACGTCATCTGTACGACCTGTAATAGTTATATAACCATCTTCATCATATCTAGCACCATCACCTGTAAAATAAACAGCTTTACCATCTTTAACTACATCACCAAAGTATGACTTTTTATAGCGTTCTTCATCTCCCCAAACAGCTCTTATCTGTGCTGGCCAAGGTTTTGTGATACACATATAACCAGTTTCACCTACTTCAGCTTTCTCTCCTGTTGCAGGGTCTAATATCTCAGCCATTATCCCTGGAAGTGGAAGTGTTGCACAAGCTGGTTTTATAGGAGTAGCCCCTGGAAGTGGAGAAACTATATGTCCACCCGTTTCAGTTTGCCAGTAAGTATCTACGATAGCACATTTTGAGTTGCCTACCTCTTCATAGTACCATTTCCAAGCTGGAGGGTCGATAGGCTCACCAACAGTTCCAAGCACTTTTAAACTTGAAAGGTCATATTTTTTAGGCTCATCTTCACCCATCTTATGGAGTACACGTATCGCTGTTGGAGCAGTATAAAACTGATTAATTCTATGATTTTCTACCATTGCCCAAGGACGACCAGCATCAGGATGAGTGATAACACCCTCAAACATTACAGTTGTTGCACCCATCGCTAAAGGTCCATATACTATATATGTATGTCCCGTTATCCAACCAATATCAGCCGTACACCAATAAGTATCATTCTCTTTCACATCAAAAACCCACTCCATAGTCATCTGCGCCCATAAAATATACCCAGCAGAGTTATGTTGTACCCCTTTAGGCTTTCCTGTACTTCCAGAAGTGTAAAGTAAAAATAGTGGGTCTTCAGAGTCCATAACCTCAGCTTCACATTTTGCAGATTTATCTTTTATAAGTTCATTATATGAATAATCACGTCCAGCTACCCAAGTTACCTCTTCATTGTTTCTCTCAACTACAAGCACTTTTTCAACTGGAGAATTTTCATCTATCGCTGCATCTACTACTGGTTTAAGCATATATGGTTTTGTTTTACGAAATGCACCATCAGCAGTTATAACAACTTTAGCCTCTGCATCTTCGATACGGTCTTTAAGTGCCTCAGCAGAAAAACCACCAAATACGATAGAGTGAATAGCCCCTATCCTAGCACAAGCCAACATAGCGTAAGTAGCCTCGGGAATCATAGGCATATAGATAACAACTCTATCACCCTTTTGCACTCCAAAATCCTCTTTTAAAAGGTTCGCAAAACGGTTTACATTTTTAAAAAGGTCAAGATAAGTGATATTTTGAATATCTCCTCTATCTCCCTCAAAAAGGATAGCTGTTTTATTTTTTTTAGTATCTAAATGACGGTCTATACATTGCTGTGCAACATTAAGTTTACCACCATCAAACCACTTTACAAATGGAGCATTAGACTCATCTAAAACAGAGCTAAATGGCTCTATCCAATCTAACTTCTCCTTTGCCATATCTCCCCAAAAACCTTCATAATCATCTGTTGCATAATCTTGAAGTTCTTGATATTCACACATATTTTTTATTCTTGCATCTTTTGCAAACTCTTTATTTGGTTTAAAAATCTGTTTTTCTGACATAACTTCTACCCTTTTTATATATTTATTTTATTAACTATATAATATTCTACTGTTTTAAAAATGTCACTTTAATTTTAAATTAATTGTTTGAGTAAAGTTTTTCGTTACTAAAAAGGAGATTTAAATTTATTCTTTTAGTGTATAATTATTTATGCAAAATTTTAAAAAGGAAAATTGTTATGGCTGAAAAAATAGAAAAAACAGACTCAGATAGAATAAAAGAGGTCTATAAACTTTGCAAAGGTCACTTTGGTGATGTTCAATTTGTAGGTATCAAATATCATAATAAAATCGGTTGGATGGCAAAAGCTCAACTAGGTGATGATTTTGAGAATTTAACTGCTGATGGCAAAACAAGTAGTGATGCTCTTAGAAATCTTAGAAGTCGTGTAAAAAAAATTATCAAAAGATATAATGGAGTATAACTCTTAAAGAAGTAAACGACCAACACACCAGGGAGGTCGTTTATGAATGAAATGATACCTTAACTTTCTTACAAATTTCTAAATAAATTTTTACTGCATCAACTCAATAAGAGTATTTTTAGTATTCTCAAACTCATTTTGTAAAGAAGCATCTTGTGATAAAAACTCTTGCATATCCTCTTTTTTACTAATAGCATAATCAAGTTCAGGGTCAGTCCCCTCAGTATAAGCTCCTATACGTATAAGAACCTCATTCTCTTTTAAAAGTGTATATATTCTTCTAAATTTTTGAACAGCTTGAAGTTGCTCTTTAGTGATAACATCATTGATAACACGAGAAGCAGAGTTGAGTATATGAACAGGTGGATAGATACCAAAGTCAGTAAGTTCACGAGAAAGAACTATATGTCCATCTAAGATAGAACGAGATTGGTCGGCGATAGGGTCACTCATATCATCTCCCTCTATAAGTACTGTAAAAAAAGCAGTTATAGAGCCTTTGCCCTCCTCTTTTCCTGCTCTCTCCATAAGTTGTGGTAAAAGTGTAAGAGAAGATGGTGGATACCCTTTCGATGTTGGTGGTTCGCCCAATGCTAAACCAATCTCTCTTTGTGCCATTGCAAAACGAGTCACTGAATCCATAATAAAAAGAACATCAAGACCCTTATCTTTAAAATGTTCAGCAACACTCATCGCTGCAAATGCACCATATTTTCGCATAAGAGGAGAGTCATCAGAGGTAGCAACGATGATAACCGTATTAGTTAAATCTCCACCAAGATTTTTTTCAATAAATTCAGGAACCTCACGACCACGTTCACCAATAAGAGCAACTACTTTTATAGGAGCAGAAGAACCTCTTACTATCATCCCCATTAAAGTTGATTTACCAACCCCACTTCCTGCAAAAATACCTAGTTTTTGACCTTTTCCACAAGTAAGTAAGCCATCTATACTTTTTACTCCAACACTAAAAACTTCATCAATCATACCACGCTTCATTGCTGAAATAGGAGATTTAATAATAGGAGACAGTTTGGAATCAGTAATAATACCTTTACCATCAATAGGATGCATAAAAGGATTTACAACACGACCTAAAAGAGAGTTTCCTATGGGAATATTCAGACCTGTTGAATCTAAAAAAACTCTATCTCCAGCACGAAATCCCTCCACAAAACTAAAGGGAGTTATAAAAAAAGTAGTTCCATCTATCTCTGTAACCATACCCATAGTCTCTTGAGATGTGTCGTTAGATATGATTTTTACCATATCACTAATACCCACTTTTATACCACTAGCAGTGATAACAGTTGCATTGATTTTTATAATCTCTCCAAAAGATATAGAATGATTTTTGGAGGAGATACGTTTTTTTAAAGATGAAAAAGGCATCAGAATTTAATAGTGTGTACCCGTAGGAGAGTTAATAAGAGAAAAAAATTCACTTCTTGTTTTTTCATCTTTTTTAAACAAACCACGGAGAGCTGAAGATGTTGTTGTAGAGTTAATTTTTTCAACTCCTCTCATCTCCATACACATATGACGAGCTTGCACAACAACAGCTACACCTTTAGGAGATATAGTATCCATAATAGCATCTGCAATCTGTTCTGTAAGTTGCTCTTGAATCTGCATACGACGAGCAAAAACATTAACAACTCTTGGTATTTTTGAAAGACCAACTACTTTACCATTTGGAATATAAGCAACATGAACACGACCAATAATAGGAAGAAGATGATGTTCACAAGTAGAGTAAAACTCTATATCTTTTATAAGAACCATCTCGTCATTTGAGCTTGTAAAAAGAGCTTTAGAAAGTATCTCTTGAGGATTTTCTTTATAGCCACTATATATAAACTCATATGCTTTTCTTACTCGTGAAGGAGTATCGAGTAGACCTTCACGTGATGGGTTCTCACCTACATGAAGCATCATAGTTTTTACTGCATTTTCAAATTCGGTATCTTGAGTATTTTTCAACTGTTCCCTTTATATTTATTATAATGTAAGAGTATCTTTTATTTACTTAAAGCTCAATTCTTCGTGATAATAAAAAGATGGAGATAACCATAATAATGAAGGAGTTTAAGATTTTTTTCTACATCTATATCTGATTGAACATCTAAAAAGAATGCTCTTATCTCATTATCATCTAAATCACCGAGATAGGTATAGTCGCTGTGCATTTCACACTGCATATTTATTAAGCGATGAGTAGCTGTTTTTGTATCTGTTAACCATATTTTCATAATTTTTCTTTTATTCATTTTCCTCATTATAACACCTTTTTACTTTGAAAATATGGACAAAAAAAGCTCTAATAATAGATAGTTTGCTATAATTAAAATATATAGGGGAAAAATATGATTATACTAGGAATAGACCCAGGAACAAGAAATATGGGCTATGCTTTGCTCTCTTTAGAAAATGGAAAAATTTCTTTAGTTGAAGCTGGACTTATCAAAATGAAAGCTGAAAACTTGCAGTTCCAAATACCTCAAATGGTTGAAGGATTAGACAGAATTTTTAAAGCTCATACTATCGATGAAGTAGCAATGGAAGATATATTTTATGCACATAATCCAGCTACAACTATAAAACTTGCTCAATTTCGTGGGGCAATTATGTTAAAAATTCTTCAAGAGTTTGGAGAGTTTCACGAATATACTGCTTTACAAGTAAAAAAAGCATTAACAGGAAAAGCAAAGGCTGCAAAGGAGCAAGTAAATTTTATGGTTCGACGACTTTTAAATATCAAAAGAGAGATTAAACCTCTTGATATTTCAGATGCTATTGCTGTTGCTATCACTCATTCACAAAGAATTCGATTAAGAAAAGATTGATTTTTTGATTAAAATATAGGCATTAATCTTAAAAAAAATGATTAAAAAATAGTTACACTAACACTATATAAATAATGGAGTTTAATTATGCAGGTACTACAAAAAGCTTATGATGCACGAGCAAAAAAAATAAATAAAATTGAAAAAATGAAAGAGCTCAAAAATCCTCAAGAAGCTTTTGATAAATTGGAAGAGTATGCACAAAACGGATATGCTTCTATTCCAGATGAAGATAAAAAATATTTTTTAAAATGTTTTGGTATCTATGATAGACCTGCAACTCCTGAAAGATTTATGTTAAAACTTCGTATTCCTGGTGGTTTTTTAAAAACTATGCAAGCACGAGTTATTGGGGAGTGTGCTAAAGAGTTTGGACAAGATTATATAGACCTTACTACCCGTCAGCAATGCGAACTTCGTTATCTTAAAATAGAAAATTTACCAACTATTTTACACCGTTTAAAAATGGTAGGGATAGATGCCTATCAAACTGGAGTAGATAACATAAGAAGTATTATGTGTGACCCTTTAGATGATATGGCATTTGATAATGTTCTTCCTGTTCATTCTACACTTTTAAAGATGCAAAAAACATTTTTATACTCTCCTCAATGGATATCAACACTTCCTAGAAAATTTAATACAGCTATAACAGGTTCACTCTCAAATCGATGTAACATATATTGTCATGATGCCTCTTTTGTTTTAGCACAAAAAAATGGTATATATGGATTTAATATGTATCTTGGTGGAAAGGTGGGTGTTGTTGGAAAGAATGCAGATATATTTCTAAAAAATGAGGAGGAGGTTCTTCAAGCTTTTGGTTCTATTATCGACATCTTTAAACGGTTTGGTTTTCGTGATAACCGTAATAAAAATAGACTTCATTTTCTTATAGAAGCAGTAGGCATAGAGAAGATAGCTTCAGCTATTCGTGAAAATGCTGGTGTTCATTTTGCAACTGCTGGTGAAAGTATGACAAAGATAGACTTTAACGACCCAGACCAAGGAAAAGTACAACTTAGAGATGGGACTTTTGGTGTTCATGTTGTTGTTCCCTCTGGTATTTTTAGTGGTAGTGCTATGATAGAAGTAGCAGAATTAGGAAAAAAATATGGTAACCAAGAGTTACGCTTTGATATGGAACAGAGTATTTATATACTCGGTGTCAAAGATGTTGATACTCTTTTACGTGAAAATCTTTTTCAAAAATATAAAAACATAGATACTCCATACAACAACCATCTTATAGCATGTGCGGGGACTGAGCATTGTCCTTTTGGTGTAATAGAAAATAAAAACGATGCTATAAATATGGCAAAATATCTTTATGAAAAAGTACCTTTAGAGAGTGCAAGAGTAAGAATGTACTGGTCTGCTTGTGTCAAAGGGTGTGGTATTCATGGTTTGGGTGACATCGGTTTTGAGGGGTGTAAAACTAAAGTAGATGGCAAAAATGTGGAGGGGGTACATATATCTTTAGGTGGGAAGTTAGTTAGTGAGGGTGTAGAGGGGCATACAGTCTTAAAATCAGCACCTTTAACATATGCAAAATATTATGTTGAAACTCTAATGATAGAGTATAAAAAGATGCGCATAGTCGATGAAAGTTTCGAACAATTTCACGATAGAGTTCTCACTCAATACACACCTGCAAATATAGCATTTGTTATGAAATTAGGAGCATATTTAAGAGCTAAAAATATAGATGTAGAATTTGGCTTTAATACAACAGTTCATACAGGTAAAAATGAGGAGTTTGAGGTTTTTGAGCTTGGTCGTAAACTATTTTATCATCTTACAAAATATGAAGCCTACTCTGGATATGATTATTTTTCAAATAGTTTAAAAAATGAGAAAATGAAAGATATTAGAGAGTTTGTTCCAAATATTGATAAAAATATAGCTATAATGTTAGAAAAAATTTTAAATTCAAATAAGGAAAAAAGAGCTGTTGTTTTTTCTGAACTTGTAACTTTTATAGAGTTATATAAAAGAGAGATTTAAATCTCTCTCATCTAAATTATAAATAACTAAAATTTAAGGTCTAATTTTCTAGCAATAGGTGTTTCTGTTGATTTTAAAAAATCGATATGTTTTTTCATCTTCTGCATAGCTAAA
>Ga0256826_1002587_pt1 | contig 10963 bp, 10 predicted proteins | sample CV79metaG_FD_185975 | JGI IMG/M metagenome (GOLD analysis project Ga0256826, IMG submission 185975) | Hydrothermal vent microbial communities from East Pacific Rise, Pacific Ocean - CV79 | ecosystem: Environmental > Aquatic > Marine > Hydrothermal vents | place: Pacific Ocean: East Pacific Rise... | reverse complement strand
TTAGATATATTTGTTGATAAGCATAGTCTTAAAACAGTTTTCATTTCAGATATAGTTGAGTACAGACTTGCAAATGAGTCTCTTATAAATGCCACTAAGGTTGAAGAGATAGATTTCTTTGGTGTAAAAGTAAAACAGCACACTTTTGAAGACCACGACAAGATAGAACATACTGCCATCGAGTTCTACTCAGCAGGTGAAATAGCAAATGTCCGTGTTCATAATGTTGTACCAGATATAGACCTTCTTTTAAATCAGAAAAAATATAACAACCTTGTTAGCTCTATAGAGTACCTCAAACAAAACAGTGGTCTTTTAGTTTTTATAAACAAAACAAATCATCAAGATAACTCTGCTCCTAAAGAGTTTGGAATTGGTGCACAGATTATCAAGTCATTTGGTGTGAACAAGATGAATCTTCTTACTTCTATAAAACAGACAGATTTAGTAGGTCTTGGTGGTTTTGGTTTAGAGATAAATGAAATCGTAGAAATCTAAGTATATGACAAAAGTTGTAATACTTCTACTTGTGTTGGCGTTTAGTCTCAACGGGGAGATGATTACAAGGACAAAGGTACTTATGGGTACTTTTGCCACTCTCAAACTGCAAGAAGAGGATAAACACCATCTGAAGGCTGTTTATACTCTTTTGGAGCGTGTAGATAAGTCTCTCTCTTCCTATGATAAAACTTCACCTATTTACAAACTTAATAGAGATAGACAAGCATATATAAATCTTTATACTTATGAAGCACTTACATTGAGTAAACAGTACTATAAAGAGACAGCAGGTTACTTTGACATAGCTATCGGTTCCATTACCAAAGATTTATACCATTTTGGAGAAGAGGAACGAGTTCCTCAGCAGTGGGAGTTAAATGCTAGTGATACCTCTTTTACTTCACTCAAGTTTGATAAACACTCTGCAATGATAGGGCAGGGTATAAAGATAGACTTAGGTGGAATGGGTAAGGGGTTTGGTGTTGATAGAGCTGTTGAACTGCTACTTATAAATGGTGTTACAAGTGGGAGTGTCGCACTGAGTGGTGATATTCGTTGTTTAGATATATGCAAGATAGATGTTCATAATCCTTTTGATCGAAAACCTCTAGTCTCTTTTTATACAAATGGCAGGAACATAGGAATAAGTACGAGTGGAAACTATCATCGGTATGTAGAGACAAGGGATAACAACCATCTCATAAATCCAAAAACAAAACAGTCTGAGACAAATTTTATATCTATTACTCTTATATCAACAGTTTCAAACAGTGACTTGGATGCTTATGCGACTGCTGCTAGTGTTATGCCAAAAGAGTTGGCTTATAAATTCTTGGATGGTATGAACTTAGCTTATGTTGTTTTAGAGAGTGATAGGTCTCTTCATATGAGCGAAAATATAGCAGAATTTACCTCACTCAAAAATAATACTCTTAAAGAGAATCCACAAGATATACAGAACTAAGAACTCAAAAAGAAAAAAAGAGAGTAGTTTCAAGTATGCAAAAATCTCAAATCCATTTATAATTAAGAGTGGTGTAAATATCTCTAGGATAGTGAGAGTAAATAGTCCGTAGATAAAAAGCTTCATATATTTTGATTTTGCTACTTTCGTAAAAACAACAAAATGTAGAACAACCATACAAAAAAGTCCAAAAGCAAAGATGTGTGGTAGAACTATCTTTAAAACGCCACTAATACTTTTAGCTACTATAAACATATTTTCGTTACCTAAATAGTACTCTATTATATCACTTTGTGAGAAACCTATTTTCTCATTAAAGAGGAGTATACTACTCAAAAGGAGAAGTATACTAAATACCAAGAAGTATAAAATAGAGTACTTATATGCTTTTTGCAAAGTTTAATCTCCATAGGGCAAACATACTCATATACAATGCTAAAGTATGCCAGCTAAAAAAAAGAATAACATAAAGATTTATAAAACTTTTGTTTACAAAATAAGATAATCCAAGAGTAATAAGATTTAAAAGAGCACTAATCATCAGTAGGTTTACAATAGTAATGGAGTAAGAAGTCTTATTTGCCATACGAATGTAAATAGCACTAAGTGTTAAAACAATCATCATCATAAAAAAGATTTGTGTATGGATGTACTCTAAAAAAGATGCTTGAGTTATAGGGTCTATAAACTCATCTAGATTCCCAAATAGTGTAGTTATAATCTGCTCGCTAAAAAGACCAAAAGATAGATTTGTAACATATATATCAGTAGTTAAATATATCAGTGTAAAAGATAGAAGACCATTTAAAATAGGTCTCATACTTCTGTCTTGTTTTAAGTCCTTTATGAGAGTAAAATGCACTACTTATCCTTTAGAATTTCATTATAGAGTGCAAACGCCACTCTTGAACCATCAGTAACAGTTCTAGCACTAAGTGTTGCACCTGATATACTAGGTATATCACGGTTAAGTTCCAGCTTTATATCGGTTTTTATACCCTTAAACTGAGAGTTCCACTTTTGTGTTGGCATATACTCTCTAGGTTCATTAAACGCCACTATCTCTATGCTTTTTAGAGTATTATCTGATATAAAATAGAGTACAACAGCATTTTTAGAGCGTACTTTTTTATTTATTAGGATGCCATATCCTAAAACTTTTTTATCTTTTTTTGCTGTAAAGATTCTATAGATTTTAGTCTCTAGTTTTACTCTTGCATTTTTTTGTATAGCTTTAAATTTATCTTTTGTAAGTAGAATGTTTTTTTTACTTATTGTTGCACTTGAGCCATAACTCTCCTTCATCGCATCTATCGGAGAGACGAGCAGTTGTGCCTGAAGCTGAGTTACAAGAAAAAGAGCTAAAAGTGTTAGTAGAGTTTTCATGATAATTAAAATACAAAGCCCATAGAGAGACTAGCAATATTATCAGTTTTGCCAGCTGTTGTTGCTAGAGCATAGTCTGCCTTTAAGACAACCTGTGGATGAGGGAAGTAGTTTAGACCAAAAGTGACTGTATCAGTACTCTCTCCATCTGTGCCATTGACTGTTTTTGCCTCAGGGTTTATGCTTTCATACTGTACAAAAAGAGGAAGTGTTTCACTCATCGAAGTAAGACTTAGCACATCAAAACTGGCGTTTAAAAAACCACCATTGGCTTGTTCAACTTGTCCTGTAGTTGCACCCCGACGAGTTGTTTGAGTGTAGACACCATATGCTCTAAAACCAGATACTTTATAGTCAGCATGAATATCTGCCATAAGAAGATTACTATCACTATAAACTGAGATACCAGTCATAAGACCATTGTGTCCGGTGTAGTCAACTCTAGCAGTAACAGAGAGTTTAGGACTTGTATTTTTAAAAGCTCCATTACGACCACTTCTTAACCATTTTGAACCTGAGTCAGTTGGGGCAAGTGCAGTAAGTGCTGCTAGTTTATACTCTACACCATCAACTATGTTACCAAAGGCCATTACACCGCTCTCATGCCATGTTGATGGGATAAGGTACTTTGAAGTTGAGGGACGTTGTACTGTTGTAAAAAGAGTCGGTTCATGGCGTTCATTTATAAGTCCCATAGGCATTAACATATTACCAGCTCTAAGATTTAGGTTTTTGTTTATAAGAAAGTCAAGATACATAAACTCAACTATAACTTCTCCACCCTCAGCAGTTCCACCATCATTTGCAACCCCACCATGTTCAAACTCTATCTCTGTATTTAAAATGATGTTGTCAGAAAATTTGTACCCGATATATGGAACAAATCTATAAACATCAACTATGCTACTTTTCGCTCCGTCTGCCTTGGTTGTATGAGCATAGTACATCTCACCATAACCACCGATGCTTAGTGGAGAGTTAGAGTAGTATACTTTTGAAGCTGCAGCACCTAAACCAGAGAAAGATTTTTTTGTATCAACAGTTGTGTAGTTAAAACCAGTTTTAAGGTCACTAGTCTCGTCAATTAGTATCTGTGTCATCTCTTTAAGTTCTGAAAGTTCTGCTTGAAGAGCAGCTATATCAGCCTTCTCATCTGCAAGTACTGATGAAGTTAGAGCGAGTGAAGCACAGAGTGCAAACGATAGTTTTATATTTTGTATAGTTTTTTTCATTTTCAATCTCCATATATGATTATAATATTTGTTATCAAAATCATTGTTGTTTGAAATTCTACATAAAATATTTTTAAATGTCAATGGTTATGATAATTATTATTAAATTAACATGATGGAATAAGAAATTAGGTATAATCTATTTTAATTATATTAATACAATAGAGAGCATATGAGAGATATTTTTCAAAGAGTAGAAGATGGCAGTTTAGTAAGTATAGAAGTTGATTTAAATGCTTTTGCATATAGTAGCAATAATCCTTGGTTATTTAGCATATTTATTAAATTTGACTCATCAGATGAGCAGATAGATGGATTTGAAGAGTTTTTAGAGACTAAAGAGTCTCTTATCATCGCTTTAGAAAATGAAGATAAGGTGAAGTATGTTGGCTCTCGTATAGTTGATGGTTGGAGTGAAGTTTACTTTTATGCTGAAGATTCTAAGTCTCTTGATAGTACAGTTTCAAAAATCCTCAAGCCAAGTAATTATGTTTTTGAGAGTAGTGTAGTACGTGACACAAAATGGGATTTCCATCATAAGAACTTAACACCATCAGAATTAGAACAGTGTCACATAGAGAGTGAAAAAATTATCTTTATGTTAGAAGAGGAAGAGGATGATTTAGAAGCTATTCGCCCTGTAGAACACTATCTCTCTTTTGAAGTGCCTACACAGAAAAATAGATTTATAAATACTCTTGAGTTAGAAGGTTACACTCTTAAAGATGAGATTAGTAGTGAAGAGTTTGAACATGGTATAGCAATAATCAAAGAGCATAATGTGACAAGCCAAACACTTAAAGAAGAAGTAGCTAAGATTTTTGAAGCTGTGAAGAAATGTCAAGGTTATTATGAGGGGTGGAGTACAGTTCTGGCTTGTGAACTAGAGAAAGAAGTTGATGTATAAGATAGTTGGTGTAATCAACTACCTTGTAGTTATTTTTTTAAATGCCTTTACCGATTTAGGGCATAAAATTATCATCCAAAATACTATTTTTAAAGTATATGATGGTGATATGCAGGTAGTTTTAACTGCCATCGTAAATGCTCTTGTTCTCCTCCCTTTTATTCTTGTATTTTCTCCATCTGGTTTTTTAGCAGATAAATATCCTAAAAATAAGATTATGGAGTACTCATCAGTTTTTGCTATTGTGATTACTCTTGGAATTACATATGCCTACTACAATGGTCTTTTTATGCTGGCATTTGGACTAACTTTTTTGCTTGCAATGCAGAGTGCTATCTATGGACCAGCAAAGTATGGCTATATAAAAGAGTTAGTAGGTGCAAAGTACATAAGTAGTGGTAATGCAGCACTTCAAGCCGCAACAACAGTAGCTATTTTAGGTGGTATTATTTTTTATACAGTTCTATTTGAAGGAATGTATATCGAGGGACTTACTACCGAGTCAGATATATTAAAAACTATAGCCCCTATTGGTTGGTTATTAGTTATAGGCTCTATTGTAGAATGGTCTTTTGCCTCTAAACTACCAAATAAAATGAAAGAAGCAAGTGAGAGAAGTTTTAAACTGAAGCGCTATCTTCAGGGTGCATATTTACGTAAAAATATGAAAACTATCACAAGAAAACATGAGATACTTGAGTCTATTATCGCACTGAGTCTCTTTTGGTCGATCTCTCAGGTCGTTTTAGCCATCTTTGGTGAGTATGCTAAAAGTGACCTTGGTGTAACAAATACTATCTTTGTTCAGGGTGTTATGGCTCTAGCAGGTATAGGAATTGTACTAGGTTCTATAATAGCTGCAAAATACTCTAAGTATTTTATACATATGGGTTTTGTAGGTGTTGGTGCTATAGGAATGACACTTCTTGTACTTTTCATTCCTTTTGTAAAATCTATGACTATTATGGCCTTGATATTCACACTTTTTGGAATCTTTTCAGGCTTTTTAATGGTCCCTCTAAATGCTCGTATTCAGCTCTTATCTTCTCGTGTACACTTAGGAACTATTCTCGCAGGAAATAACTTTATTCAAAATATCTTTATGTTTACATTTTTAATGCTTACTACAATATTTGCTTATAATGGTATGAACACAGAGATACTTTTTTACCTCATGGCTTTAGTTGGTGTTTACTTGAGTTTTCTTGTTTTAAAGAGAAATTTTATTAAAACACTTTGGGCAATTATAGAGATTGTATTTAGCCTAAGACATACATACAAATATGTTGGTTTAGAAAATGTACCAAAAGATAGTGCAGCACTACTTTTAAGTAATCATGTAAGTTGGATAGACTGGATGATACTACAGTTTCCACTAAAACGCCATATTAATTACATGATGGAAAAAGATATCTATAATTGGGCTCCTGCAAATGGTATTTGTAGGCTTGGTGAAGCTATCCCTATCTCTCAAAAAGCTGCAAAAGATGCTTTTGTGGAAGCTCATAAACGCTTAAGTGATGGAAAAATTGTCGGTGTTTTTGCGGAGGGTGCTATATCAAGAACACCAGAACTAGGAAAATTTTATCGTGGTTTTGAGCTAATTGCTAGTGATTATAATGGTGTAATTATTCCTATTTTTATAGACGGTATATTTGGAAGTATGTTCTCTCGTGTAAAAGCCGGAGTCAAAAAATCATTTTATAAACGCCGTGCTATAACTGTCTACTATGGTGAACCAGTAAGTAATAAAACTACAGCCCAAGAACTTGCAAAAATTATTCAAGACATGAAGGAAAAATATGAAGTTAAATAAGCCAAAACATAATCTTTTTCGTAATGGAGGTTATGCAGTTGAGGGTTTTGTAGATATTGTCAAGAATGAGACTTCATTTAAGTGGCAGTTACTTATGCTGTTTGTGATGGGTATTATTTCTTGGAACCTACCCATAAGTTTTTCTCACTCTAGCATACTATTTTTATCGCTGTTCATTCCTATTTTGGCTGAAGTGGCAAATAGTGCAATAGAAAGAGTTGTAGATTTAGTAACTCAGGACTATCACATACTGGCCAAACAGGCTAAAGATGTTGGTGCGACTATGGTTCTGTTAAGTCTTATACTTACAAGCCTTATTTGGTTGGCCGTTTTAGCTGTTGCCTTTGAACTTGTTTAGGAGATAAAATGAAATTATTTCTAGTGTTAATGTTAGTTTTGAGTACACTCCTAGCAGCAGATAGACCAAAAATAGCTTTAGTTTTAAGTGGTGGTGGTGCTCGTGGTGGCGCTCATGTAGGTGTTTTAAAGGTTTTAGAAGAGAATAATATACCTATAGATATGATAGTAGGAACAAGTATGGGTTCTTTTGTTGGTGGTATGTATGTAGCTGGGATGACTCCCAATGAGATGGAAGTTATGCTTACAACTACTAATTGGAAAAAATATATCAGAGCTGACTTTGATCGTTCCGATACTTCAATGCGTAAAAAAAATATAGATTATACTTATCAAGGACGTATAGGGTTGGGAATTAATGCAGATAATGAACTTGTATTACCTACTGGTGTATTGAAACGTCAACCTATGCTTTTAAAGTTTATGGAACTTACACAAAATGTACAAGACATAGAGAACTTTGATAAATTGAGTATTCCTTATAGAGCAGTTGCAACAAACATAAAAAATGGTGATGCTGTGGTTTTAGACCATGGTTCACTTGCTAAAGCTATCTATGCCTCAAGCTCAATTCCTGGTGGTTTTCAGCCTATAAATATTGATGGAATCGATTTGGTAGATGGTGGAGTGAGTGACAATATCCCCATAGAAGTTGCCCGTGATATGGGTGCTGACATCATTATAGCAGTAGATGTAAGTGAGGATTTTTCAGATAAGTTAGATGTGAACTCCTATTTTGTAATTATGGGACAACTTGTAAATATCTTAATGCGAAAAAATGCAAATGAATCTATAGATACATTAACAGATAAAGATATACTAATCACTCCTAATTTAAAGGGCTTTACAGGACTTGATGCTGATAAATATGCTGCTATTATAAAACAGGGTGTAGAGATAACTCAAAAAACTATTCCTCAGTTAAAAGCTCTCAGTATTAATAATAAAAAATATAAAGAATGGAGTGATATTCATAGAGTGAGACATACATATGTTGCACCAATTATAGATCGTATAGAGATTCAAAACTCTACATATCTTTCAAATCAATCCATTAGAAATAGAATTCATCAAAGAGTTGGAGAACAGCTTAAATTAGATGAGTTAAGAGCAGATTTACTGCACCTATATAATATGATGATATTTGATAGCATTGATTATGAACTTAAACATGAGGATGATAAGAATGTACTTGTTATCATTACTGAACCAAGTTGGGATAATCATGGTGAAATTCGTTTCGCTATTGGAATTGAAGATGATTTTGATGGGCATTCAGCATATTCACTTAAGTTTGGTTATACGATGTTTGGTTTAACATCGTATGGCGGAGAGTGGAAAAGTGACTTTGAGATAGGACGTTATGAAAGAGCTTATACTGAACTATTTTTACCAGTTGACTCTATGCAGCGGTACTATTTTCGACCATCATTAAAGTATGAATCTGTTACTGATATTTTTCCTTCAGGATTTTTTGGGAATCAAGAGTTATACTCCAGTAGACTAGGTGGTAGTTTTGTTTTAGGTGCTCATGTTACTACTGACTATGAGTTTGAAGTAGGAGCATCAATGTATAAAGATAATGTAAAAGTCGATGCTTTTGATTTAAATAATCGATATAGTGCAAGACCTATTTTTGCACTTATAAACATAGATAATCTCGATAATGTTAACTTTCCAAAAATAGGAATGAAATCTCAACTTAGATGGACCAAAGAGATGAGTGACTGGGGAAGTAGTTATGAGTATGAGCAGATCTACTTTGATTTAGAAAAGCCATTTACTTTTTATTCGAACAATATAACTTTATTTGTGAAGTATGGAAATACATATAAAACAGATGATGTAGAAAGACTTGCTGGCACTTTTACACTTGGAGGACTCTTTAACCTCTCTGGGTACTCTCCATACTCTTTTAATGGAGATAATGTTGCATTGGCTGTTTTAAGATACACTTATGAGATAAAAGATGGTGGTTTTTTTGGAACTTTAAATGCCCCTCTTTATGCAGGTTTTTCTATTGAAAGTGGAAATACTTGGAATGCTGGTGAAGATTTAACTTATGAGAGTTTCAAAAAGTCAGGGACTGTTTATGTTGCGGCAGATACATTTTTAGGTCCCTTATATCTTGCATTTGGCTACTCTGTTGATGGAGAGTCGAGTGCTTATCTTTATTTAGGTGAAAAATTTTAATATGAAAAAGAATAGAACAACATTAATTATTGGTGCAGGTGGAGTAGGTCGAGTTGTAGTACATAAGTGTGTGCAAAATGCAGGAACATTCGGTCGTATTGTTCTTGCTAGTCGGCGTTTAGAATCTTGTGTAAACATTAAAAATGAACTTCCTGATGCTGAAATATTTGTAACAGCACTTGATGCTGACAATACGAAAGATATAGTTACTTTAATAGAAAAAATAGATGCAGATATGGTTATTAATGTAGCCTTACCTTATCAAGATTTGACTATTATGGATGCTTGTATAGCAACTTCGACACCATATCTCGATACCGCAAACTATGAGCATCCTGATGTGGTTAAGTTTGAGTATAAACTTCAGTGGCAGCGCCATGAGAAGTTTAAAGAGGCTGGAGTTATGGGATTACTTGGAAGTGGTTTTGACCCCGGTGTTACAAATGTTTTTTGTGCCTTTGCTCAAAAACACTATTTTGACACCATAGATACTATAGATATTTATGACTGTAATGATGGAGATAATGGCTACATTTTCGCAACAAATTTCAACCCTGAGATAAACTTAAGAGAAGTCTCTGCAAAAGGGAGATACTGGGAAGATGGTAGATGGTTTGAAACTGAGCCACTACAGGTAAAAAAAGTGTGGGATTATCCTGAGATAGGTAAACGAGATTCTTATCTTCTTTATCATGAAGAGATGGAGTCTTTAATACAAAACATCAAAGGACTCAAGCAGATTAAATTTTATATGACTTTTTCTAAACCCTACTTAGACCATATGCATGTACTTAAAAATGTAGGAATGCTTGGTATAAAAGAGATAGAGCATAAGGGTCAAAAAATCATCCCTATTGAACTTTTAAAGACACTACTTCCTGACCCTTCAACTCTTGGTTCAAGAACAAAGGGTAAGACTAACATCGGTGTAGTTGCAACTGGTATGAAAGATGGAAAACGTAAACGTATCTATATCTACCAAGTGAGCGACCATCAAAAATGCTACAAAGAGGTAAATAGCCAAGCTGTTTCATACACGACAGGTGTTCCTGCTATGATAGGGGCAAAACTAATGTTAGAGGGTGAATGGAGTGAATCTGGCGTTTATAACATGGAAGTTTTTGATCCAGATCCTTTTATGGAAGAGTTAAATAAGCAAGGCTTACCTTGGAAAATACGAGAACTAAAGGTATAAACCATGAACTTTAGAAGTATAGTTAGAAATGTAGAATCTCTTCCACCTCTATCAGATACAACTCTTATAGTAAGAGATTTATATCTTCACGGTGCAGAGGAGGTTGATATTAGTAAACTTATTCGTGCAATTGAAGAAGATGTACTACTAACAGCTAATATTTTAAAAATGATTAACTCTCCTTTCTATGGTTTTTCTAAACAAATATCTTCTGTGGCCCAGGCAGTTACTCTTTTTGGAACACATATCGTTTATGGGTTAGTTGTAAGATTCTCAATAGAGAGTACTATAATTGCTAATCTAAGACCCTATGGTGTCTCCAATACTACTTTTAACAACATATGTCATATGCAGAGTGCTTTAATGAATCAGTGGTACTCTAAAATAGATCTAAAACATGCACAAATTCTCT
>Ga0256826_1002586_pt1 | contig 10969 bp, 13 predicted proteins | sample CV79metaG_FD_185975 | JGI IMG/M metagenome (GOLD analysis project Ga0256826, IMG submission 185975) | Hydrothermal vent microbial communities from East Pacific Rise, Pacific Ocean - CV79 | ecosystem: Environmental > Aquatic > Marine > Hydrothermal vents | place: Pacific Ocean: East Pacific Rise... | reverse complement strand
AAGAAGTACCAGAACATCTCTTGGCAATATGGACTTATGGCTGGTTTGAGACCTCTGGTGAGACACCCTATATGGATCTTCCTGCAGTGGGATGGGATCAATTTGGTCGAAGTGGTAGAGCTTACACACAAGGTCGTTTTAGAGGAAATGATGTTGTTTATGCTGAAGCTGAATATCGTGCGCATATTTGGAAGTGGCTTGGTGGTGTAGTGTTTGCTAACACTACGACAGCATCAAGCAAAGAAGCTGATATAAAGCTTTTTGATTCCAACGATTATGCCTATGGTACGGGTCTTAGGTTTATGATTGATAAACGTGCTAGAACCAACATTAATCTTGATGTTGCCTGGGGTAAATATGGAGAGACTGCCTTTTACTTAAACTTGAACGAGACTTTTTAGATTGATCTATCTCTTTTGTCTCTTGTCCATAAAGTAGTCAAACTTCAAACACTTTCTTAACCCGTGTCAAGAGGCGGTTTTACGCTCTGTGATAAAATTTCTTCAATATAATATATGAGGAAGAATTTATGAGCGTAGTTACCGAAGAAGAGGTCTATAAAGCCATCTCAACCGTTATCGATCCTGAAGTTGGGTTTAACCTTGTGGAGATGGGACTCATCTATGATGTTACTGTCCTTAAAAATGGACATGTCTCTGTTAAGATGACCCTTTCAACACGAGGCTGTCCCCTTCATCAGATGATGATACAGTGGGTGCAAGAAGCCGTTGTTCGTGAGACAGCGAGTGAGTTTTGTGCTGTGGAAATTGTTTGGGAACCAGCATGGAATGTTACCATGGCGGATGAGAGTGTTAAAGAGGCCTTGGCTAAGACCGGAATTGGCGCTTAGTCCTCTTCTACTTTATAATCTAATTTACCTGCTACGGCCTCTTTTGCATGGATGAGGTTCTCTATCTGAGTTTTAACTTTGTCATAACGAAACTGCTCTTTAAAGCCTTGGATGCGACCACCCGCAGCGTTAGGATGTCCACCACCACCTGCCCACTCTTTTGATATCATCGCGACATTGACCTTGTTGTTAGCCCGCAGACTCATGGTACCACGTGTTGAGACATCAACGATGAAATCATACTCAGGGTAGGTCACTAAAAAGCCATTACCTACAATAGAAGTATTTCCTACGTTGTACGACAAGAACCCTTTATAGCCTTTATAGTAGATGGTCATACTCTTCATCTTCGTACCTAGAAGTTTGACGATGAACCGTGTTGCTAGGTTGTCTAAGGTGTCATCTTTCTCTTCACGAAAAAAGTTCTTTTTAAGCGCATGAATTTTCTCATCTAAGACGATGTTAGCACGATCTTCATGCACCATCTGAGCTGCCTCTTTTAATAATGAGACCTTGTACTTTCTATCTTCATCTCCAAAGACAACACGGTTAAGCTCACGCGTCTCTGTTACAAGACGCATACAAACCTTACCATACTCAAAGTTCTCCACTTCATCTTGGTGCCAAAGATCAACAGCATTAACAACATCAACATACTTGGCCATCCACTCTGGTGCCTCGAGTTCAAAATGCTCTTGGGCATACTCATAAACTAGCTTTGTAGCACATTTTGTTGTATCAAGAAAGTACCACTTGTACTTGTCTGCTGACTCTTGACCGCTTCCATGGTGGTCACGTAGGGTAATGCTAACCTGTTTGCCCTTTTCGTTAAGACGATCGACTTCACGGTTTAACCATTTGGCTTCGTCTGCAGTAAGGTTGAGGTCTGTAATGAAGATAAGGGCAGGTTCACTACTACTCTTTAACGCTTCTAAGATTTCATTGAGGCGTTCAACGACTTCTGCACCATAGTTGGCATTATAAGAGAATATCTTGTAAGGCGTATACTCCATAATAAGTTGGCAAGAGTAGCCATCAAGATCGATGTGGGAAAGATGATAAATAGTGGGTTTCAAGAAAATCCTTTGAAAAAATGGAAAGAGAGAAGGGTTACTTCTCCATAATATCAGCGAGGGTGAGTTGTTCTAAGAAGTTATCGATCTTACCTTGTAATCGGTTCAGAAATGGCCAAATAGTACAAGCAGAAGCTTTCTCTGAAGGACACGTACTCTCACTTGAAGCACAGTCAAAGACAGCTGGAGATTTTCCTTCAGCAGCACACATAATAGCGTGTACCGAGATCTCTTTACTCTCCATAGCAAGTGAAAAACCGCCATGAGCACCCTTGAAAGAGTTTAAAATGCCTTTACGTGCCATAGATTGTAAAATCTTGGCTAAAAAGCTTTTAGAGATATCAAGATCACGAGAGAGTGTCTCTGCATCCATAGGCTTCTCTGCCTTTGCCAAAACAATAAGTGAAAGTAGCGCGTATTCGCTAGCACGTGTCATTAACATAGTAAATCTTTCTATATATAAGTGGTGAATTATAACATAGTGACCTTGTGTCTAAGACAAAGTTTGTCTGATTAATAGAAGCCTAAGTAAATATTACGGCACAAACTAAACATATCAAGTTTCAAGAGAGCGAGAAGAGGTAAGATTTGAACGAAGAGATACAAGGCCTAGCCGTAGCTAAGGTGAAGTATCTATTTGTTTGAAGATTGCCTCTTATCGCTTTCCCCGAAGGGTAAGGGTACTTTTGCACATGCTCAGCGTTAGACAACCTTCTCCGTAGCTATGGCTACGCAAAAGAACATCTGCCTTGATTATGCACAAAATCACCTTCATTGAAATTGATATGTTTAGTTGGTGTCGTAATGAGTGTGAAATGTGGTTGGTAAACAAGAAAGTTTTGGCTATAATTCGCGTTCAACATCTGAAGAGCATCTGCTCTAAGATGAAATTTATATACCCTTATGGAGGCTATTATGGCTTTAACAGTGGCGAAAAAACAAGAAATTGTAAGCGAATTCGGAACTAACGACACAGATACTGGTTCAACACCAGTTCAAATTGCACTTATCAGTGCACGTATTGTGGAGCTCACTGAGCACCTTAAGTCATTCAAAAAAGATCATGCATCACGTCTTGGTCTTCTTAAGCTTGTTGGTCAGCGTCGTCGTTTGATGCGTTACCTTAAGCGTACAGACAGAGCGTCTTACATGAAAACTATTGAAGCACTTTCTATCCGCGACAATATCTAATTTCTCTGTTACAACGCTTCGGCGTTGTAACACCTTTAAAACTTCCTTCTCTTCCCCTTTTTAAACATTATAAATAGTTATTAAGCTTTACCCCATTTATCACTTCACAAATACTCTAAAATATGTTATAAATAGCGTTGATTACGAATAGATATAAATTTTGGATGGTTCATTGTGATATATAAAACAGTTTTGTTATTACTTATTTTTATGGTGGAAGGGAGTGCTTTAGAACGAATACATTCTAAAGCCGACTATACGCCTCTTACACATAAAGTAGCCTGTGCTAAAAGCGAAAAGGATGCCATTATCAAGGTAGATAAGATCCTTGAAAAAATCATTGGTATCAACTCGCCTTATCTCTATTCAAAAAATGTCTATATTCGCCATAAGAAAAACTCTAAAGGTGCTTTTTGTGTTGAGGGAGTGGTAACACAAAAAGGGTTTGAACTTTATCGTGCAGAACTCGATGAAGAGTATGAGTCTATTATGGGTGAGATCGAAGATCTTAATGATGGCATTAGTTATGCAAAGAAGCAAGAAGAGGTTGATAACCTTTACAAAAAGGTGAAGGCCTTTAACCAAAAGATAGATAAGGCAAATAAATTAGCCCCAATCAAGGTCGAGAAAATTTCTGAGACCAAGGCATCACTTTCTAAAATGATCAATGCTATTCCCGTGGTAAACTTTAAAATCAATGGCTGTAAAAAGAAGATTACAACAGGGTGTAGACTAGTTTTTGTCTCTAGTTTTCAAGATGATTCATCTAGCGTTGCCTATCGTTGGTATTTTGGTGATGGCACGCAGTCTCGACGTACTAATCCCATCCATTACTTCAAAACACCGGGTCGTTATAAGGTACGGTTACGAATTACTGATGGTGGTAAAAAGTATAAAGAGGTAAGTAAAAGAGTCTATGTCGCTGCTAAGCCCAAACCTAAGGTAAAGCAGAAACCAACGGCTAGTTTCAGTACGCGTAAAAAGCTCTATCTTGAAAATGAAACCATAGAATTTATTAACCTTTCTAACAGTGAAAAGTCTACCATTACAGATTATGACTGGAGCTTTGGTGATGGTAAAAACTCCAAACTCTGTAATCCAGAACATAGTTACCATAAAAGTGGAAGCTACAAGGTCCATCTTAAGATCCTTAATAGTGATGGCTTGAAAAATGATGTTGTTGAGAATGTGCAGGTTGTCGAACCCGCGATTAAGTTTGCTGTGGATGGTCGAAAGTTTAATCGTGTTGTGCGTAAGTTTGGTCAGCCTGATGCGAGCATTGTCAAAAAAGGTGTGTTGACGCACGCCTATCGTTATGGACATGATTGGTTGCTGGTCAAGCAGAACAAGGTTGAGTGCCGTATTAACGGGAATGTCTTTAAAACCAACCTCATGGGTAATCCTAAAAACTGTAGATGGTATGAAAAGCATGTTCCTGCTGGGATGTTCGACTTTTCAAAGTAGGTGAACTTTATGAGAGTTTTAGAACTACTCTAACTTTATGTGGCTATAATAAATGTTATAAGTATTGACACATTTGGAGTAGATTTGAAACCTTATTTAGCTATTACTCTTTTTGTTATAAGTTTTTTTACAGCATGTCAATTTTCTTCTTCAACACCAACAAAACCTTCACATACAAAAATATACCTCTCTGCTCATGCCTGCGATCTTAATCAAAGTATGGCAAAGAAAAAAGCATTACAAGCACTACAAGAAAAAAGTAGCCTCTCCTCCATAGACGAGTTCAGCTCTTTAGAACGTAAACAAGATGATAAGCTGTTCTGCTATGAAGTGAGTGTTAATGAAAAAGAGTGGGGCAGATATAGTAACACTTTAGTGCAACAGCGACAGCGCATAAAACAAGAATCTCAAGAGCAAAATGGTACGCGTTTTCACAGTGAAAAGAGCGCGTGGATCGAGGAGTTACTTAAGGTGAGGGTTGCCTTTAACCGTGAACTCCTTGCGGCCAAGAAGATCGCTCCTGTGGAGAGTTCTACCTTAGAGACAAATGCTACAACACTTGCCAACATGCTAAACACAAAACCAAGTGTAAAGATGGATTACAGACCTTGTAAACAGAGTAGTAACTACAAATGTCAGCTAGGGTTTGTCTCTAAGGTGTCTGATGAAGATAGTAGACTGAACTATGTTTGGGACTTTGGTGATGGAAGTACTTCAAAACGAAAAAACCCACTCTACACCTATGGGGCTGAAGGTAAGTACACTGTAACTTTGCGTGTGACTGATACCCATAATGTACAGAGCAGTGTTTCAACAGTGCTCAAGGTAGCAAAGTCAAATAAACCCTTTGTTCGTTTTAAGACAGATAAACGTACATATAAAACGGGTGAGACTATTATATTTACGAACAACTCTTATAGTGAAAAAAGTAAAGTTAAGGCTTATTATTGGAACTTTGGAGATGGTAAAACATCAACTAAACGTAACCCAAAACATCGCTACCATAAACAGGGTCACTATGTTGTCTCTCTAAAGGTCTGTTGTAGAAATAAGCAGTGTAGTTCAGCATCTAAAAAGCTAAATATTAAGCAGGGTAAGGCCTTGACCAATGCACAGCAAGGTACAAAAATAGAAGTGTACATGAGTGAACATGGAAAACCAACACAAGAGATTGTGAAGTCTAAGGCATTGATGACAGCCTATAAGTACGGTGATATCTGGTTGTTGTGTAAACGAGGAAAGATAGAGTGTGCCGTCAAAGAAGAGGGATTGGTAACGAACCTTTTAGGTCAGCCTAAAAAGTGTTATTGGCATGAAAAGCATGCCAAAGAGTATATGGTCGAGTTAGGTAGATAGGTCTAGCTTACTTAACCGCTTGATAACCATCTAAGTATTCAGCAATGAGTTGCATCTCTGCATCACTCACTTTATCTTTCATAGAGGGCATTACACCGAAGTATTCACGCGTTGCAGCAGGAAAAAGCATCTTCTCTTCTGTCGGTTGTATTGCGTAGTCACGTATAAAAGCGACGCGTTCATCACTAGAAGCATACTTGTTACGGATCTTTTTCATAATGCCCCACATTGGTGGTCCACCCATCTTACCATCAGTAAGTTTTGCTGAACTCGATGAGAAGAGGTGACAAGGAGTACACTTCTGCTCAACTAGCTCGGCACCTCTGTCTGCTGCGCTTAGGCTTACCCCTACTAGTAGTGTTGCAATGATTAGTTTTTTCATATTATTGTCCTTAGTTATAGGTATGATAACACTTACTTAAGCAGATAGCTCTTAATCAATGAAAATTAAGAGAAGAGACCTTGAAAGGTGATAGATAGTTGATATGTTCTTTTATACAAAGGGCTCTTACTTAAAACGTTTACGCTTAGTGATGATCTCGTCTTGAAACTGTAAAAAGGTAGAGCGTGAGGCGATCTCTATAGCGTAGGCAGGATTATCTTGGTAACGTCCAAAGTTAGCGATTCCTTTACCTTGGGCATAGGTAGTAAACATTTCGTTGCCACCACGTAATACCTGTACTTTTAAGATCATATTGAACTTTGTGGGCTGCCAGTCTACATTTGAGTTTGAAAAAGACATCGTCTCAATATACGGGATGAAGATGAACTTGATCTTTTTCTCTGCTATAAGTTTATCATCAAGTGAGTTGAGTTTATAGACCTTCGTAAAGACGTTGTTAAGTACCTTTTTAAGTGCTGGTTCTGTCTCAGCGTAGGGACTATAACGTAGGGTGTCATTATTCCCACCCGGTGTCTCAACACTAAGTTTATAGAGTTCGTCAGGAATGTAATAGGCCACAGTTCTATCGATGGTAACGGGACGTGTCTTTTTGACTTTAGAAAGTTCTGGTGCAACAGAAACATCATGCACACATCCTGTAAAAAAGAGTAGTGTTAAAAAGGTGAGGGAAGCTTTGAGCATCTTAGACCTCTTTTAAGAAGATCTCTTTAGCACGGGCAAGGTCCTCTTTGGTGTCAATACCAAAACCAGTACTCGCTACTTTGACCATGGAGATCTTTTTACCATGGTAGATAGCACGTAACTGCTCAAGTTTTTCGATGTCCTCAATGGGCGCGTCATCTAAAGAACAAAACTCATGCAGACTCTTTTTGGTAAAGCCATAGATCCCGATATGACCGAAGTAGGTTGCTGAACCGCTACGGTTAAAGGGTATTTGTGAGCGAGAGAAGTAGATGGCGTTATGGTCTGCGTCCATGACTACTTTGACAAGGTTAGGGTCTTCTGCCGCTTCAGCATTAATGGCGTTGTAACAACTTCCCATTATAAAGTCACTCTTTTGCTGCTCTTTAATCGTATTGAGTCGAGTTATGAGTGCAGTTAGTACTTCGGGTTCTATAAAGGGCTCATCTGCTTGGATGTTGATGACTAGCTCATCATCAGCAATATCTAAAAGTTGTGCACATTCGTTAATACGATCAGTACCGCTTTTATGGGTAGTAGAGGTTAACATCGCTTTGATGCCATAGCTTTTACACACTTCAATGATCTTCTCATCATCCGCCGCAACAACAACATCATCAAGATGCATCACCTGTTTTGCTGTACGAACAACCATAGGCAATCCGCCGATGTCTGCTAAGACTTTGTTGGGAAAACGGGTCGATGCCATACGTGCTGGGATAATAATCATTAAGATGCCTCTATTCACCCTTGTAGGGTATAATTTTGGTAATTATATCATAGGCTTTATAAGCAGAGAGACAGGAGCATAAATGCTGTTTTACCAACCTGATACAGGGTACCGTTACAACAGTGATTCGCTCTTTTTGTATGACTTCATATCTTCATTTAAACCGCGAGGACGTATGCTTGACGTAGGTGCGGGGAGTGGAGTAGTAGGGCTTTTAGTCGCACGTGATAATCCTAGAGTCGAGTTGAGTGCCGTCGAAAAACAAGATGTCTTTACCTTCTTAGCGCAGAAAAATGCTGAGGTCAACAACATACCTTACCAACTTCATCAAACGGACTTTCAAAACTTCAATGATGAAAAAGGGTTTGACTACATCGTCTCTAATCCTCCTTTCTATCATGAAGGGGCCTCACGTAGTGATGATGAGATGATCCATACCGCGCGTTACAATGTGCATCTTCCCATTAAAGAATTCGTCAACAAAGCCGCCTCTCTTTTACGTTCTCAAGGCCATTTTATCTTCTGTTATGATGCTCAGCAGTTTGGGCTTTTATGCGCGGCCTTAGACAACGCAAAATTAAGAGTTGTTGATGTACAATTCGTCCATTCAAAACGTGACAGAAAAGCCTCTATCGTGCTTGTTCATGCACGTAAAAACTCAAAGTCGCTGATGAAGGTTTGGCCACCTTTTTTCGCCTTTGAGGGTGAGGTCTATTCACCAGAAGCAGCAGCCATCTATACTAAAGCAAGGACACATACACTACGATGTCAGATTTAATTCGCCAAGAGGGCTTTGACTTTGCTTTTACACCCACTGCTTGTGACAGCTGTGAAGGGCGTTGCTGTACCGGTGAAAGTGGTAATATTTTTGTTTCACCCCAAGAGATAGCAGCGCTAGTAAAACATCTTAATATAGATGAAACGCTTTTTCGTACTACCTACCTTGTGAAAAGAGGTTATAAGTTCTCCCTACAAGAGCGTGTGGTCGGTATGTCTCATGATTGTGTCTTCTTTGATCGTAAAGCTGGAGGATGTGGTGTGTATGAAGCCCGTCCGATGCAGTGTCGTACCTTCCCCTTTTGGGATTACTTTAAAACCCATCTAGTCGAGTTAAAAAACGAGTGTCCAGGAATTGTTGATGTATAAATTACTCTTTTTACCACTGCTTGCCTCTTTTTTATTTAGTGGTTGTGCAACACACAGTGATGCTGAAAACATTACGGTTAAAGAAGAACCGATGTATGTGGATGAAAACACCCTCATCTTATTTGCACTTGATGCTCAAAGCCGTAACAACAGTGCTGAAGCCGTTGGTTATTACGACCTTATCTATAAACGAACTAAAGATCCTATTTACGAAGAACATGCTTTGAGTGCTTTGATGAAGGGCGGTTACTATAACGATGTTGTCACGCGTCTTAATGCCAAAAGAGTAGATCAGCAAATCTTGAATGAACAAGAGGTTCGTTACCTTATTGTGGCACTTTTAGCTAAAAAAGAGGTCGCCTTAGCAGAAGTAGAAGCGATCGCTTTAGTAGAAAAAAATCCAACGGAACAAAACTATATGATGTTGGCTGAGGTCTACCGTACACAAAAAGAATACATCAAAGCATTGGCAACCTTAGAACTTGCCTATAAGCTTAACTATTCAGAAGATGTAGTGGACAAGATCGCTGTGATTATCTATGCGAACATGAATACTCCGTATCAAGCTATAGCACGTCTAGAGACTCATGGGAAGAACTTTGGTTACTCTCTTCTTATTACGAAGCGTTTGGCTGCCTTTTATGGTGATCAACGTGATGAAGAGGGACTGTTAAAGACCTATGAGCATCTTTATACTCTTGAAGCGACAAAAGAGAATGCTGATATTTTAATACAGCTCTATTGGAATGCCAAAAAAATCACTGTGTTGACACTCTTTTTAGAGAAGACAAAAAGTAATGATGAACTCCTGCTTAAGATCTATAGCGCAGATAAAAACTTTAAAAAAGCGATTGTTGTTGCGAAACGATTATATGAAGAGACGGGAGAGTTAGACTACTTGGGTCAAAAAGCGATCTTTGAGTATGAGTCAGCATCGAACCGTGCAGATAAAGTACTTTTAGACGGTGTCATAGCAGACCTAAGTAAGGTTGTAGAAGTCAAAGAAGAGGGTTACTACTTAAACTATCTTGGTTACTGCATGATTGAACATGACCGTGATGTGAAAGCAGGGGTAGACTACGTCAAACGTGCCTTGATCATAGAGCCAGACTCGGGTTACTTTATAGACTCACTGGCTTGGGGCTATTATAAAGAGGGTAGATGTGAAGAAGCAGATGAATTGATGCAAAAAGTAGTCGAGCTACTTGGAGCAGATGATCCCGAAGTCAAAGCCCATGTTAAAGTAATAAATAGCTGTTTAAAAAGGAAAAAATAAGATGATATTAGATGAGATAATTGAAAAAACAAAAGAAGATCTAGCCAAAAGAGAAAAAGATTTTCCAATGGAGTGGCTTGGACGTTCACTGGCCTTTAATGCTCGTGCACCACGTGATGTCATGCCGTACCTAAAGTCAACCGAAGAGGATAAATATCGCATTATCACTGAGGTGAAAAAAGCGAGTCCATCTAAGGGTGTTATCCGTGAAGACTTTGATCCACTTGCGATTGGACAGGCTTATGAGCGTGGAGGTTCTAGTGCTATCTCTGTACTCACTGAGCCTCACTACTTTCAAGGTAACTTAGAGTACTTGGCTGGACTACGTCGTTATGTCGGTATTCCACTTCTTCGCAAAGACTTTATAGTCTCTGAGTACCAACTCTTAGAAGCGTTAGTTCATGGTGCAGACTTTGTACTGCTTATTGCCGCGGCACTTTCTCGTAAAGAGTTGAAAGATCTACTTAACTATACACGTCACCTAGGGATGGAAGCTTTGGTTGAAGTCCATGACAAAACAGACCTGACTAAAGCGATCTATGCCGGTGCAGATATCATCGGTATTAACCATCGTAATCTACAGACCTTTGAGATGAACATGAACCTCTCTTATGAGCTGATTCCTTTGATCCCTAATGGCAAGGTGATAGTTGCGGAGAGTGGAATTTATGAACATGGTCAACTTCAAGATCTTCATAAAGCGGGTGTAGATGCTTTCTTAGTGGGTGAATCGTTGATGCGTCAAGATGATGTTGAGAGTGCCGTGCGTTGTTTGAAAACAGGGGACTGTTAATGCGAA
>Ga0256826_1002585_pt1 | contig 10974 bp, 11 predicted proteins | sample CV79metaG_FD_185975 | JGI IMG/M metagenome (GOLD analysis project Ga0256826, IMG submission 185975) | Hydrothermal vent microbial communities from East Pacific Rise, Pacific Ocean - CV79 | ecosystem: Environmental > Aquatic > Marine > Hydrothermal vents | place: Pacific Ocean: East Pacific Rise... | reverse complement strand
TAATTTTCCTTCGCTATAATTTCTTTCACATTCCGGATTAGCTCAGCGGTAGAGTAGGTGACTGTTAATCACTTGGTCGCTGGTTCGAATCCAGCATCCGGAGCCACAACTTCAATAAACCCCTATATTACGAATCAAAATAAACTTTTCTTAATCTCATGGTAACTAAATGGTAACCATACATATGATTTTATAGAATTATTGTCTACTTTTACCAACTATACTCATAGACACTATCCCAAGCAACACAGCCACCCAAAGTGTCATCCCACGACACACAAGAGAAGCTACAACTGCCAAAGAAGCATCCATGCCAATACTGATGAGTAAAAGACTGATAGCAGCTTCAGTAGCTCCTAATCCTCCTGGTATGAAAGATATGGCTCCAGCTAAAATGCTGATGTTGTATATTCCAATAACAAGTAGTGGCGAAATATCAAATCCCATTGAATCAATAGTTAGATAAAGACCATACCCTTGTGCTGTCCATGCTAGTAGACTTAAAGGTAATGCTACAAGTAGAGACCTGCTACTTAAAAACCTACTGACCTGACTTTGAAATGCTAGAAGCAGTGCTTTTGACTTGTGCTTTAAAAACCGTTTTATTAGAAATGGAATAAATGTTGATCTGACTAGCAAAAATATGATGATAATAAACACACTACTTATCATCATCCATTGCTGATACTCTGGAAATGCCCATGCAAACAAAAAAACTGAGAGCGTTACTACTGCCGCTACATCTAAAAGTCGTTCAGAAAAGAAAGCAGCTAGGCTTTGGTGATATTTAATTCCAAGTGGAGCTAAAAAGAGTGATCGTATAGTTTCTCCTGCTTTTCCAGGTGTTGTTGTTAATGCAAAGCCTGAGAAGTAAATGAGCATGTGTTTAGATATGGAGATTTTTACTTCCAACAGGTGAAGAAAATAGTACCATCGGATGAACCTAAACAGATAGCTTAGGATAGATAGTAGTAAAAGCCATAAGTAGAGAGTGAGTGGTATCTCTTTAATACTTGTTAGTGTCGCATCATCATTGAGTGTAACCAAGAGTGCTACTATGTACAGTGTCATGAAAAAGACAATACTGTAACTGATCCAACGAAGTTTGGCAGGGGAGAGTTTAGTCATCTTTGAAGGGTTTGTAGAAACTCTCATCTGCGAGAGCTAAAAGCTCTTTATCCCCACGACTGTCACCGTAGGCATAGATGTGGTCGTAATCATCAAGATTGTACTGTTCTTGTATTCTGTTGGCTTTTTCTATGCCGTAGCAGTTCTTGCTGAGGAACTTACCTGTTACTGTACTGTCTTTGATCTCTAGTTTTGTAGCAATCAGATCGAGATCATGTTTGTCACACCATGGTTTTAGCCAGCACTCTATGGAAGCAGAGACGATGACAACCTTATGTCCTTGTTCTTTGTGCCATGCTATCTTATCCATGGCCTTTGGACGAAGGATGGTGTCGATATGCTTGAGAGAGTATAGGTTAGCTACTTGTATGAATTTTTGTTCTGTCATACCCTTGAAAAAGTATGAGAGCATATACTGTTTAGCTTTGTAGTTAGGGATGAGTTTTAGCTTATATGCTATTATCATTGGAGAAAGTATAGCCATTCCCAAGATGAATTTGATATCACCTACTACAAAGCGGATGAACTTGATGAGACTGTCATCAGTAGTGATCGTGCCATCAAAATCAAGTAAAGCAATATTCATTAAGAAAACTTTTTTAAATAGTCGTTATATATGTGCATTGAAATTTACCTATTTATTTTTGTATTAAATTTGATATAAAAATTTCATTTATCCATAAAGCTTTTATTTTATCATTATTGATTTTTGCAATAGAGATATCAATAAATATTGGACTTACTTCCTTTAAATTAAAAAATAGTTTTATGTATCTAAAGTTTTTATATTGTTCAAACTTTTGTTTTTTAATTAATACTTTTGTTCCATTTTCATATTTAAAAATTTCTACATTAAAATCAATGTTTAAATTTTTCACATTAATATTAAGAGAATATGTTGATGGGTTTAGTTTATATGTAGGAGTAATAATCCTACTATCCTTTCCCCATACAGCAATTGGAAATTGTGTGCCTCCAATAGTATTACATAGTTTAGTATTAATATTGATATTACTTGGTGATATATCCATTGTTTTGTAATTTATATGGGCAAGTAAATAATATTCTTTTGATATAGGTATTTTATTAAAACCAAACAAGTTTGGAAGTGTTAATATCTTATTTAGTCCATCACCTGCATTATTTATTAATAGCTTAGAAACAAAAATTGTATCAATATTTTTTATATACCACTCTGAACTTTTACTTACATCACTTGTTGAAGTATCAATAGTTGACAAATAAATATGCATTCCCCCATCCATATCTAAAAATTTTCCTATTGTATAATTTTGTTCAATATTTCGCAATACAGTTATATTATTTTTAACAATATCATTATCAAACTTAACTACTTTTGGAGGATATACAATATATAAAGTTATTAAAATGACTGAAGCACTAAATTGAAAGATAGGCATTCTATTCATTTTAAGCTTAGGTAATAAACTTATTATATATGAAAAAGACACAACTAGTAGTACTGTAAAAAGTAATAAATAATGTTCTCGTGGATATATTAAAATTAATGCAATTAATATAGGAAGAAATAAAGATGAAAATGATAAATAAAGATATGAATTTGATACTAATGAATCATTTTCAATATTTCTCCGTTCTTGCCATAGTATAATTAATATGTAAAAAATCATACTTAGAATAAGTATGTCCACATAAAAGGGAATTTTATATAATACATTTTTCACATTCATTGAAATATGCCATAAAAACTGTTTTGGGTTATTTTTGATTAGATCAATAATACTTGTTGGATTATTAAAATCTTTATTCACTATAGCTTCCCATTGGATCCATGGATTTAGATTTGTCTGTTTTGATTCATATTTATTTAAAGAATAATGTTGTCCTATTGCGACTAATGATCTATCAGAACTAGATATAGTGGGAAAAGTAAATTGAAATGAAAAAGTAATTATCAACATATATATTGATATTATTCTAATTAAACTGCGAAACCTAATTCGCTTATATTGTAATATAATTTGTAATATATTTATCATTATTAATAACAAAAATGCTAGTGCGAATTCTGGCCTTATAAAAGATAGAACAAATGATAATAATACCATTGATGCAATTTTTGTATATAAACATTTTGTTTTGATTATTATCATTGCTCCTATTAATAGAATGATTGATGTAAAATAATTAATCAAAGGCCAGACATCCATATAAGAATAGAAAAATGCCAAAAACACACTTATTGATATAAGTAGTGATTGTGTTGTTTTTATAGTAAAAATAAAAATTACCATTAAAAATGTCACTTTCACTATATAGTTATTAGCATAATATAAGGCTACTTTATCATTAAAAAAATAATGTTCAAGATGATATAAGAAACTATATAACGGTGAATTTTCTAATAGCTGAAATTGGCTATAATTCCAATTTACACCTCTATACAAAGACCAACTTTCATCCCATAACGATATATGAGTTAGATGGTTAATTGGTGTAAAGTATAAAAATCCCATTCCAAGTAGTATAAAAATTAGTATTTTATTTATTATTGCTTCATATTCAATCAGTAATATTTCAATTTGTTTCATTTTAGTTCCTCGTACAATTTTTTATGAATAAGTTTTCTTTTTTTAATAAAAGAATATTATTCTTTCTAAGATTTAAGTATTACTTTCAAATCTTATAACTAACAAAGTTTATAATAAAAGATAAAATAATATTTCTTTAATTATTATCACTTCTTAAATCTGTTGTAATAACTACTTTTGGCACTCACAACATAGAGATGAATAAGGTTCATATTTTATCTATAAGTGCATCCCCTTGAACTTCCATTCTGGAATTATCTTAATAATCATCATTATATATTTCCATATCCATCTTGTATAAAGTATATTTTTACCCTTTTTCTGTGCATTATAAATATTTATTGCAACCTCTTCAGGTTGAGCTGTCAATTTCTCGGGTAGATCCATATCTTCTGTCATCTTCGTAGCCACAAATCCAGGCTTCACTGTTAGTACATGTACCTGTGTATCATAGAGTCTGTTTCTAAGTCCAGAGAGATAGGCTGTAAGTGCTGCTTTAGCAGAACCATAGATATAGTTACTCTTACGACCACGATCTCCTGCCACAGAACTAATCCCAACTATAAATCCACTCTTTCTTTTTTCAAAATCATCAGCAATGATATTAAAAAGACTCACTACACCAGTATAGTTGGTATTGATGATCTTCTGAGCCTCTGTAAAGTCTGACTGTGCTTTCTCTTGCTCTCCAAGATACCCAATAGCAGAGACAACACCCAGTGGCTTTTCATCTAAGTTGTCATAGAAAGATTGGTGACTATTATAGTTCAAGATATCCAGTTCAACAAGCTTCACCTCTTGTTGTGTTCGGGTGATGACATCTTGTGCAAACTCTTCTAGTTCACTTACATTTCTAGCAGCAAGGTAAAGGTCATAGCCATTCTTTGCATATTCTCTTGCTGTTGCTTTGGCAATGTCACTCTTCGCCCCTACAATTAATACATAACTCATATTATATTCCTACTCTTTTTGATTGTAATGATTGGAACTTACTGTCCATCTTATTTTCTTTTCTGTATGTTCTGAATTGCTCTATCTGTGGATAGCCTTTTTCAAAGGTTTCTTTACTGACTCGTACATCTTTAGTAAGGTAGATCCTACCCTTATGTTTGACGACGATTTCATCTAGTTTATCTAGCAGTTCAAACAGTCCTTTTTCTATCTTAAAGTCTAGTGCAAGAGAGTAACCTTCTATAGGGAATGAGAGCCAGTTGTCATTAGCTTTTCCATAGAGTTTAAGCACGGCCAGGAAAGAACCCTTACCTGAGTTAGAGATAGCAGTTAGTATCTCTTCTAAACCCTCATAGCTTGTCTCTTTAGGTAAAATAAACTGATACTGAGTAAATCCATTCTTTCCATAAATACGGTTCCAGTGACCAATGGCATCAAGTGGATAGAAAAATGTATCTATATCTACTCTTTGCTTGGATACACCATCTTTAGCTTTACCGTAGTAGAGCCAGTTGAATGCTCTTACACTGAGGTTATTCAGTGCAAATGATGGAAAATTAAAAGGAATTGATAGTTGACTTTTCTTTTTATAATTTAACTTACCATCGTTTCTAAAATCACCTACCATTAAAAGGCATTTGCCAATTTCTTTATCTTTAGCAAGACAGTCTATCCATGCTACTGAATATGGCTTATCACTATAGTCTTCAAATGCTTTAAATGTTTCTTTTAGGTTTTTAGTCTTTATAGTTGTTTGATCGATGTATTGAGAGTTAATTTTCTTGAGATATATTTTGGCATCTAAGATTACACCGGTTAATCCCATACCACCACAAGAGGCTTTAAAAAGGTCTGATTTTATCTCTTTTGAGCAGTTTACAACTTCTCCATTTGCTAACATAATACTGAACTCTTTAACACATTTTGAGAAACATCCTTCGACATGATGATTTTTACCATGTACATCTGAAGCTATTGCACCGCCTACTGTAATAAGTTTAGTACCAGGGGTTACTTTTAAGAACCAGCCTCTTGGTACATAGTGTTCTAGTATTTCAGAGAGAAGTACACCCGCTTGGATATGTAAAAGACCTTTCTCTTCATCGAAGTTAATGAAGTAATCTTTTGGTTTAACATTAATGATGTTTTTACTTAAAGCACTGTCACCATAACTTCTTCCATTTCCGTAAGGGATAAGTTCATCGTGTTCAGTTATAACTTTTTTAAGTGTCTCGTCTTTATCGTACTTAAAGACATCGTTTTCCACTTTGGGGTACATTCCCCAACTCATAAGGCTCATACTAGCTCCTCTTTATTAATAAATACAAACTTTTTATCTAAAAAGTATTTGATAACATAGCCAATACTAAGACCTATCACTGCACCAAGGTATTTTGCATTTGAATCTTGTGAAAGGTGGTCAAAGGCTATTTCTGTTCCCCAAAAGATAATAGTTGTAAAGACACCCATTAGTGAGTAAAGAGCGAACTTCTTAGCATCATCTTTTTTATCTTTGACTTCATGATAAAAGATGAACTTCTTGTCCAATACATATTTAACTACTAGTCCCATAAGTGTTCCAATAAACATAGCAATATAAAGAGATAAAAAACCTTCATAAACTAAAAAGCTTAGGTACTGAAACAGTAAGTTGAACAGTGTAGAGATTACAGCAAATATAATATATTTCACAGCAGTCATTCTAATAAAGTATCCAAGTGAATGAAATAATCCATGCAAGAATGGTAGCTTGCATAAAACGATCTTTTAAAACGATCTTAGTAGGTGAACCACTATCAAGATGAACAAAGGCTATCTGTAAGTATCTCATAATTCCTAAGATAACAAATAAAGCAGTTAAGTAAAGGTACTGACTATGAAATCTTTCTACTACCTCTGCCGATGTCGTATAAATAGTATAAGCAACAATTACAACTGATGCCATAATAGCCATTGCTGTATCTAAAAACTGAAGGTTATAACCGTCTATAACTTTTCTCATCTTCTTTCCAGTTTCAAGAAAGATTAGAACATCGTCTCTTCGTTTAGCTAGGGCCATGAAAAGTGCTAAAAGAAAAGTCATAATAACTATCCACATTGAAAGTTGTATGCCTGTAACAGCTGAACCAACAAAGAGACGAAGTACAAAGCCAATAGCAATGATAGTTACATCTAGAATAGCAATATGTTTAAGATAAAAACTATAAGCAATATTCATAACAACATAAGCAGCAAGTATACCCACAGCCTTTATTGATAATGTAGCCATAAGTGTAAACCCACAGATTGCTAATACTGCCATAATAACAATAGATTGAGGTTTACTAATAGCTCCGGATGCTAAAGGACGGTTTTTTTTCTTAGGGTGTTGCCTGTCTTCTTCTATGTCATAGTAATCATTAAGTGTATAAATAGCACTTGCTGAAAGAGAAAAAGCAACAAAAGCAATAAATACATTTGTAAGTAACTCTAGATTTGTTATCTGTAATGCAAAAAATAGTGGTAGGAATATAAATAGATTTTTAATGTACTGGTGTGGTCGCATTAACTTTAGTAGTGCAGATAGTTTCAATTATTCCCCTCAATATTAATTATATAACTTTGGGTGAAATTATACAATAATTTCAGTGCTTTTTGATGAAAATATGGGGGGGGGTGGTGAAATTCATGATCTTTCACTTTTAATATGCAGTGTTTATCCTATGGTTTATTTCCTTCATTTGTTTCACATATTCATTGACTTGATCTAGTAAATCATCTAGATCATACCGTGGTTTGAGAGCATTCATTTTAGAGCTATTTTTACCTTCATCAGTTTTGGCTCCTGTTGATTTGAGCCAAGGTTCTGTTTTTAATATTCGTTCTCTTTGCATCTTTTTAAATTTTACACTACTTTTTTTCATGTTTTGCAACTTCTTGGAAGATAGGTATATTGGGACTTTGGATAGGCTCTGCTAATTGTTTTTGTAGTTCGTTTTTATTTTCTACTTTTTCTTGAGAATTTTGATGAAGATGGTTATGTTGATTAGCCTCTTTTATGAAGGTAGTTCTTTTAGGGTTAGTGATTTCATTGATTGCCATGATACTTTTTCTAGTCTCTTGCATAACCTTTATTTGCATGTTTGCAAGCCGTTCAAAGTTTGGTAGTTGTTTACCCGGTTCACCCATAATATTATTAGTAATGGTTCCATTAAAGAGTTGTAACTGTAAAATATTTGTAGTGAGCATTGTTAAAAGCTCTGTAGTATCTCCATTTTTTGCACTTTCTACAATCTTTTTAATATCTTCCTTGAGCACTTCATGTGAAATACCTGTGGTTTTTCTAGGGTTTTGTTCCAATATGTTGATAACACCACTATACAGAGGATCACTAAACTGTTTTGTGGCATTTTTCTTCTCATTTTGTATCTTATTTCTAGCTTCTTGGATTAGGTCACTATATTTATCCCTCCATTGCCAAGATTGTTCTTCACTCATATCCATATCTTCCATTACATCTTTAATAGGTGTATGAGTAGCAAGCTTTTGAATAAATAACTTTCCTCTGCCATATTCGTAAGCATTTAAAATATTTTCATCTTTTAATAATCGTTTTGAGATGTTAAGTTCATCAAACAACTCTTCTAACTGATATTCATCTTCTGCATAGTAAGCCACATCTTCGAGTATCTCTGTGGTTATTTTATATCGTCCCATCATTATTTCCTTTTATGAGTGCTGTAGAATAAATATGTTTCCCCTTGTCATAGATGTCACTCATGTCATTTTTACTAGATATTTAACCTTTTATGACACTAATGACATTTATGACAATGGAAGAAACTTTTTCTATGGCACTATCTTCTGTATAATGTAAAAGCCTCTTTCCGTTCCAGTTCTATAATTTTCAAATTTAAGAGCCACCAACTCTTTACTGAAGTTACGGCTTCCCAATCGTCTCATTCCATTATCACTACACCATTCTGAATACATATTATAAAGAGCTCTATTTGGAAGAGTTTCTGTTGTGCTAGGAACTAAAAACTCTTCTTCTAAAAACAGTGCAACACTGCTACTTTCTTTACGATAAGTCTCAAGTGCATTATTAGCTGCTTCACACTCTGTAAATTTCTTTTGCAACATCAATCTATGTAAACCCTCTATTACCCAGTTCAAGACTCCTGGAAGCTCAGAGTTAATTATTTTAGTATGAAGTTCAGGGTCTTTCTCAGCATCTTCTATGTACTGTTCATATGGAACTATAATAAAACGTCTATAATATGCTTCTGTCCTTTCAACCCCGATTGGAAGGATATTCGCATTAAAGATGAACTTACAAGTGTTTGTAAGATCAAAGCTTGTTTTGTATTTTTCCCTTGCTGTAACAGGTTCACCTGATACCAATCGTTTAAGCATATCAACATCCATATTTTTAGCTCTGATTTCACTTCCATAATTGAGAAGTTTATCTTTGAGTTTTGCACGGTTATCATTGCCACTGTCACGATCTACTAAATCACCTAATGTTTTTGTGGAAATATTACTTTCTCCAAATAAAGCTTTAGTCACCTCAAACTGTACAGATTTACCGTTAGAGCCATTTCCAAATAAAACTAATGCTTTTTCAAGTTTAAGATGTCTGATAAATACATACCCATGAAATTCTTGTAGTACTTGCTGTGATGTAATATCAGGTAAAACTCTATTTAGGTATTTTTCATATTGTGGTGCTTTTGCTAAAGGTTCATACTTAAAAGGTAATACATAAGTAAGAAAGTCATCGGGATTATGCTCTCTTAACTTTCCACCATTTTCTGTAACTTCATATGTACCATTGAGTAAATTTATCATAACAGAGTTGTTACGACTTTGTTTTTTTATTTGAGCATGTGCTAGGTACTGTTTTAAAGCCGTATCAGAAAAGTTTGCAGTCATTGCATCTGCTGGTGTGTAGTAACCTAATTTAATCGCTACCTTACTCAAGAACTGTTTAAACTCTCCATCTCCAACTCTTTCCCAATATGTACCATTATATAAGTACAGCATCTCATCTTCAAGAGCTATCGCCCAGCCATTTTTATTTGCAACTTTATTGAGTTCTACCATAACTGCGACTATGTACAACATTCGAGGTACTTTTTCTATGTTTACCTTTCCACCTTTATCTTGATACTTAGTAAGGGCATCATCCAAATCATCTTGTAATGTAGCAATTAAATCAACCTTGTCTACTTGGTTTAGCATTTTAGAGAGTAAAGGATTCTCTGAATTGTAAACTATTGTATTTAAAACTGTAACTGAAGTTGTTGGTACAAAGTTCTCATTTATCTCATTAAGTAATAAGTCATTTTCTTCTTTTACTTCATCTGTGTTAAATATTTCTCCGTATATTTCAAAGTTCTTGCTCATGCTGAAACCTTTGAATAGAGATATTGCTCTAAATCATAGATGTCACTATTTTGGTCTTGTATGATTTTCGCTAAATCTCTTAAATCTGATTTGAGAGGTGTTGCATCTGACCACTTAAAGAGTTTTGCATTTAGTTTTAGCTTTTTAAATCCATTTATTGTGTCCTGACCACTGTCATCATTGTCACCGATTACTATCACAACTCTTTTGGATATTTTATTTGTGATGATTTCTTCATAATGATTATTTTTAATACTACTATCTCCACCAAATGCTATAAAGTTTAGATTGGTAGACTTTATCACCAAGAAGTCACCCATTCCAAAGACTGCAAAAACAGGTTTATTATTAAGGACTCGTATTTCAAAGCTTTTTGAATCGCTACCTGGGACACTCATCCATTTTGCATTTTCTATATCAGCTCTATACTGTGCAAAACTATAATGTACTCCTCTTACTGCACCATATGTTGTGGGTGTCCAAAAAGCTATCGCTAGTTTTCCATGAATAACACCAATATTACTTTGGCATTTATCAAAGTTGAAGAATGGGACATACTCATGAGCTAAGTGTTTTGCAAGAGATGAAAGTAGTCTTGCTTCTTGAAATCGTTGAGTGACTGACTTTCTTCTCTCTAGTAGATTTGATATGTTGTTAGCGACTTGAGCTGGAATATAATCTTTTAGATCAGGTCGCTTAGACTCAAGCGACTCTTTATCAGGATAGTATTGACCACCTCTCCCAAAGTCATAAAATGATCCATCTGGATATGCTTTTAGACTTTTATCAGGTGTTAATAGTTGAGTATTCTATAATGTCCCCATCTGTCAAGACCACTTAAACCAACATTCTTATTTCACTTATTATGCTACTAACAGTAACTTTTGATTATTCAATTCTAAATTACTGATAGCTGTGTCATAGATTTCATTAG
>Ga0256826_1002584_pt1 | contig 10975 bp, 7 predicted proteins | sample CV79metaG_FD_185975 | JGI IMG/M metagenome (GOLD analysis project Ga0256826, IMG submission 185975) | Hydrothermal vent microbial communities from East Pacific Rise, Pacific Ocean - CV79 | ecosystem: Environmental > Aquatic > Marine > Hydrothermal vents | place: Pacific Ocean: East Pacific Rise... | reverse complement strand
AAGTTACGCAGAGATGGTAGAAAAAGCAGGAATGAGACTACGCCCCATCATGCTTACCTCCGTTACCACAGTTCTAGGTCTCTCCTCCCTCATATTTTTCGCCTCAGGACAAGCTCTCATACTCCAACCCATGGCAGTAAGCCTAGGCTACGGCATAGCATGGGCAACAGTACTTAACTTACTATATGTACCTCTTATGTACGCTGTGATTTATAGAGTGAAGTGAGTAGGGGATTGAGTACTTAGTATAGATAAAGTTTTACATTAAAATGAGGAGTTAAAATGTTTAAATGGATAAAAATCGGTGTGATTATAGGGAGTCCTGATAAGCCTCCGTATTTTATAGGCTCACAACTTCGTGGATCTTTTGGTTACGCACTTAAAAAAGTTACTTGCATTAACCCTAGTTTCAAGTGTGAAGAGTGCTTTGCTCAAGAGTCTTGTCTCTATTATGAGTTTTATGAACAAAAAAACAGACCACACAAATACAGATTTGACTTTGAACTAGGTAAAGAGTTTTACGACTTTAGTCTCTACCTCTTCGATGATGCAACGAACAAACTACCTTACGCTCTCTCAGCCCTACAGATGATGCTCACTCAAAATGGATTTGGAGTAGAGAGAAAGACTTACAAACTATTTGACCTCTATATAGACGACAAACTCATAAACAAAGACCAAAATATAAAAATACCAAAAGAGAGTACAAAAACTTTTCATATAGACAAAATTTATCAAGATATTACTATAGACTTCAAAACACCACTAAGGTTAAAAAAGAACAACCGTCTCATAAGAGATGACAACATAGAGTTAAAAGATATAGTAAATTCTATCTACCAAAGACAGATGCAGATACTTGGGAATGGCTATAAAAAATTCCCCTACCCCATAGAAGGTGAGATAGTAAGTAAAAACCTAAAATACAAAGAACTAACACGCATGAGTAACCGACAAAAAAGTACGATGAACATGGGAGGAATACTAGGAACCATGAAGATAAAAGGCATAAACAAAGAGGCGTATGAAGTGCTAAAAGTAGGAGAACTCATAGGTGCAGGAAAACAGTGTGTATTTGGGCTTGGAAAGATGGAAGTAAAAGATTTAAATTAAGATTAAAGAATTATTAAAAAAGGGAGAAAATATGAGTAGATATTTATACGGAGCAAGTGTACAAGGGATTCAAGGATTTATTTTTGAGACCAATAAGCTTCAAGAGATTGTGGGAGCTAGTGATTTAATTGAGTGGTTTTGTTCAGAAGGTTTTTTGGCAAGATTCTCTAAGGATTATGAGGTTCAAATTACTAAAAAAGATATTGTCCGTAATGCAGGTGGAAATATTAGGATTGTTTTTTCTTGTAAAGAAGAGTTAGAAAAAATGGTTAAAAACTTTCCTAAATATATTATGGAAAAAGCTTATGGTATTACATTATCACAAGCAGTGGTTGAATTTTATAGTAAAAATTATCTTAAACAAAAAGATGTTTTAGAACATCAATTAACCAAAGCTAGAAATCAGGCTACTATCCCTTTAGATGCTAGATTTTCTTTAATGAAACAGACTCCTAGAACGGGAAAACCTGCTTTTGAACTTAAAAACAAAGAGTATTTTGACAAAGGAAATTGGCAAAAAAAAGATAATAGAGAAGAATCAAGAGTTAATATTTTATTAGGAAAGTTAGGCTTAAAAGATATTTTTGAAAAGTTTCCTCTTGAGATGGATAAGATAGCTAATGAGAACAATAAAATAGCCATTATTCATGCCGATGGAAACAAGATGGGGCTTATGCTTCAACAGATGAATAAAGGATTAAAAGGAGAGAGTGATGAAAAGATACAAGAAATATTTAAAAAATTCTCTGAAAAGATAACAAAATCTACTAACGATGCTGTTAAAAAAGCTTTTGAAGATACTTTTAATCAAGAAGATAAAACGATTAAGTTTAGACCCATTGTTATTGGTGGAGATGATGTAACGGTTATTTGTGATGCAAATAAAGCATTAGATTTTACACAAGCCTATTTAAAAGCATTTGAAAACAACACTAAAAAGAACTTTGAAGAGGCAGGATTAAGTCAGTATGCTGAGAAGTTAACAGCCTGTGCAGGGATTTCTTTTTGTAACAAGAAATTTCCATTTCACTATGCTTATGATTTGGCTGAACATCTTTGTAGTTATGCTAAAGAGGAGTCAAATAGAGAGGCTTCCTGTTTAGTCTTTCACAATATCCAAAGCTCTTATGTGGAAGATTATAGAACCTATATTGAACAAGAGTTAACGACTAGAGAAGGGGTTAGACTTTTGTTTGCTCCCTACTATACAGAAAAAGAACCAAAAATTGATACGCTGATTGAACTTCATAAACTTTTTAGTGATAGTGATATCCCATTAGGGAAATATCGAGAGTGGTTGAGTGAATTACATAAAAGTAAAGAGTTTGCAGAGCTATTCTTAGAGCGTGTAGATGCTTTGATGAGAGCAAAAGTAGGTACAGAGAAGTATGAAACATTAAATACTACGCTAAAAGCATTAAATAGTGAGTTAGGGCTTAATCATTTGATTGTTAATAATAAAACCCCCATGCAAGACATACTACAACTTAAATCAGTACTAGGGAGAAAATAGTTATGAAAATAGAAATAGAGTTTTTTACTTATTGGCACTGTGGAAGTGGTAGCAGTGGGGGAAGTAGGGTTAATGATTTGGTGGTAAAAGATAATAATGGATTGCCCTATATTCCTGCTAAAACATTAAAAGGGCATATACGAGAGATGGCAGAGAGTTTGGGTGATTGTACCTTTGTCAATGAGTGTTTTGGTGGAAGTTCAAATGATGGTAAAGATGGAAAAGAGAAAGATATCTGTTATGATGAAAAATATAGAGGAGAAGAGGGAAAATGCTACTTCTCTAATGCCATTATAGAAGAGCATATAGATAAAGCGTTAAGCTCTTATCTCTTTACAACCATTAGTTCTACCAAAATAGAAGAGAATGGAATAGCTAAAACGGGTTCTTTACGAGAGATAGAAGCTGTTGTACCTCTAAAACTTTATGCCACTATTGCGTTTAATGAGGGTATAGAAGAGGAGTATAAAGAGATGATGAAAAAAGCATTTAGAGAGGTTAAAAGAATAGGCTTAAATCGTACAAGAGGGTTAGGACGATGTGAGATAACGCTGGTGGGAGAGAGTCATGACTAAACTAAATTTTATCTGTGAGTTCAAAAGTGATATTGTACTTCATAGCTCCTCTAATACAGAGGGGAAGATTGATAGATTTGATTATATTGCAGGGTCAAACTTTTTGGGAATGGTGGCAAGAAAATATCTAGATTTTGGAAGTGGTGCTTTTGAGGTTTTTCATAGTGGGGCTGTTCGTTTTGGAGATGGTCATATTATTCATCGTGACAAAGAGACTTTTCATGCTCCCTTTGCTTGGTTTGCTCCTAAAGGAGTCTCTTTAAAAGATGCTTTAGAGAAAAAAGAGTTATACAATGAACACTTTTTGACTAAAGATGAGTATGATACCTTTATAAAAGATGGAAAACAGCTGAAACAACAACGAGCAGGATTTATAACTGCCAATGGAGAGTTGGTTAAAGTTGAACATAATTACCGACAAAAATCTGCTTATGATAAATATAAGCGTCGTTCAAAAGATAGTACCATGTTTGGTTATTACTCTCTTCCAAAAGGGACTAAATGGACTTTTAGTGTAGAGATGGATAACGATAGCTATAAAGATAAGATAATAGAAATTTTAAACTCAAGTAAGAGACTTGGAAAATCAAGAAGTGCAGAGTATGGAAGAGTGAAGATAAGTTTTGTAGATGAATCAAATACTAAAACCATACCACAAGCATTAAAACCGATAAAGATAGATAGTAAACACTATATTTTTCTTTACGCCAAAAGTCGTTTAGCTCTAACCAATCAAGGACTTAATAGTTATCAGTTTGATTTAGTATCACTTGGCTTAGACAACTCTTCTAAGATAGCTTGGAGTAAATCACAAATTAGAACTTCACGCTATACCCCTTATGTGGCTATTCGAGATAACCGAGATCCTGAACGCTTGGTGATAGACAAAGGAAGTGTTATTGCTATTGAAGTGAGTGAAGATTTTGATGTAGAAGCCTATAGTCAAAGAGTAGAGAGAGGATTAGGATTCTATTTGAGTGAAGGGCATGGTAAAGTAGTGGTTAATCCATATTTTTTAGCCACTGAAAACCCTGTATTTACTAAGGTTGAAAGTCGTTATAAGGCAGAGGATAAAGGTTTTGAAAATGGAGTTATTAGTGCATGGTTAAAAGCTCAACAGAGTAAAGAAGATAAAAACTATAAGCTTCTAAAAGAGGTCAAAGATTTTATCTCAAAGCATAATGTCAAAAACAAAAAAGCCCAATGGGGACAAATTCGCTCTATGTGTAGTGCTTTTGTTAAGAGTGATAAACTCTATACCGAACTTTTTAGTGAAGAAATGGTACATAAGCATAAAAGAGGTTTCTTACTACATGGTCAAGCCAAAGATAAATGGGATAGCGATTTAATAAAAGCATTACAAGAGAGATACAAAAAAGAGAATTATCACACCTTTATAAAACTACTCTCTATCTATGCCCCAAAAGAAGATGACAAAAAAGGAGACAACAATGAGTAAAATCTATAATTATCGTTTCGTAGCACAGATTATATTAGAAGCAACCACACCACTAAAAACTGCCAGTGGAAAGAGTGACTTTTTTGTAGATGCTCCTGTTTTAAAAGATTGGAATGGATTGCCTATGATTTTGGGAACATCTATTGCAGGGGTGCTTAGAAAATCGTTTGAAGAAGAGAATGCAAATGAGATTTTTGGTTTTTCAAAAAAAGATAAAGGTTTTGGTTCTAGACTTTTAATCTCTAATGCTCACTTGTTAGATGAAAATCAAAAACTTCATCACTCTTTGGGATTACCCAATAGTGATTTTTTAAAAAAATATGACAACCTACCCATAAGAGAACATACAGCCATAACCCACAAAGGGGTAGCCAAAGAGCATAGTAAGTTTGATGAAGAGGTGGTTTTTGCAGGGAGTCGTTTTAAGTTTGAATTGGAGTTTTTAGGAGACAAAGAGGAAGATGAAGCTACATGGCAGAAGATTTTAGAGTTATTAAACTCTCCACTCTTTAGACTTGGAGGGGGAAGCACCAAAGGGTTTGGAGAGATGCAAGTTATCTCTTGTTTAGAGAGTAGTTATATTATCGGTAATGATTATCAAGATAAGCCAAGTGATTTAAATCAACCATTAAAAAAAGACAGCATAGATAAAAAAAGAGAGAGTAAAGAGAAAGTTTGTCTTTACAAAATAAACATAAAACCAGATAGCTTCTTTAGTTTTGGAGCAGGTTTTGGAGATGATGAGGTTGATGATATAGCCGTAACTGAAGAGATTATTAAATGGAAAGATGAAAAAGGAGAGTTTAGTGAAAAACAGATACTTTTACCTGCTTCATCACTGAAAGGGGCTTTGTCCCATAGGGTTGCTTTTCATTACAATAAGCTACAAGGCAACTTTATAGAGACGATTACAGAGCCTATTGAAAATTATATTGGTGAAAATAATCCAGCTGTATCAAGCATTTTTGGACATAAAAAGGGAAAAGATTCAAAGGGAAAAGAGTTAGGTAAAAAAGGTCAAGCTCTCTTTTCAGATATCTTTCAAGAGTTTAAAGAAGATGAGGTGAAGATTTTTGACCATGTAAAGATAGACCGTTTTACAGGTGGAGCGATAGATTCAGCTCTCTATAACGAAAAAGTTATGGCTCACAAAGAGAATTGGAATATAGAGATAATCTTGGCTAAAGAGATAGACGATGATGTTATAAGAGAGGCTTTTAAATTAACACTAGATGATTTATGTGATGGTCGGCTTCCACTAGGTGGTAAGGTCAATCGTGGACATGGAATTTTTGAAGGTAGTTGGACAAAGGAGGGGTGTGATGTTGAAAAGTAGAGAAGAGTTAAAAGAGTTTTATAATGGCTTAAATTCTGAGTATGAAGGGTATATTCAGATGTCAGATGGTCGAATAAAATCAGAACATCTATTTAAAACAGCTCAAAACTTACCAAAGTGGGAAGAGTTACATAATGAAGTTAATTATATTTTAGAGATGGCTCTATATGAACCAAATACTAAACGTTCTATTTTAATAAGACAGCAAAATAGTGAGTGGCTTGTAATAGATAAAAAATTAGAGGGTAATGAACCAACAGATTCATTTTTTACTCTAACAGAAAAGACACCAAAGATGAAGATAGCTCAAATCTGGGAAGAAGAAAAGAGTGAGTTTTGTTTAGGCTTAGATGTATTAGAACCAAAGTATCTGCTTTTTGCAGGGTTTGAAAAGGAGAAGCGTAATGATAACAGCACCATTTAATTTTGTATCTCTAAGTGAGAAGGTATTTTTTCCTGATTGGGCTGAAAAGGTCAGTCATGATGTTCCATTTGAAGATAGTCAAAGTGGAAGTATAGATATTACTATTACGGCTAAGAGTCCCTTATTTATTCGTAATCATTCAAGTGATAGAGCAAATCCATCGACTGAGTTTTGTAATCATAATGGAGAGTATTATATTCCTAGCTCTTCTGTAAAAGGTATGATTCGTAATGTTTTGGAGATTATGAGTTTTTCTAAGATGGGTAAAGATAGTTATAATGATGATACTTATGCCGTAAGAGACATAAGAAACCGTGAACTATATATGTCTAAAATGACTCCTGATAATACCTTTTGTGGGTGGCTAAAAAAAGATGTAGATGGTTATGTTATAGAAGATTGTGGTAAACCTGGGCGAATTAAACATGATGAGATAGATAAGATTTATCACATGAATTTTGCTTCTAAGTTTAAACATGGAACATTTGGAAACAAAGCCAAAGATAAAACAGCCAAGTTTAAATATGAGCTTATAAAAGATAAGAACTTTACTCATAATTTTTCATATTTAAAAAAAGATGTTAATAGAGAAATATATACTTATCACGAGTATGGTAAAAGTAAGGGAACTTTGGTTTTAACAGGTCAACCCAGTGCAAGAAATGAGCCACAAGGTCGAAAGCCAAGTGGAAAAGTTTATGAGTTTATTTTCTTTGAGCCAAAAGATGAGCTAAAGGTTTCAAAGAAGAGTATGGAGGATTTTTGGTTTGCCTATTTTGATAAACGAACAACTGAACCAAAAGAGTCTCCTGATTGGACGTATTGGAAAAAGAAGTTAGATGATGACACATTGCCAAAAGAAGAGAGAAAAGTTCCTATATTTTTTCAAAAAAATGGAAAAGAGGTGCTTCATTTTGGTTTGTCTTATCTTTATAAACTTCCTTATACTAACTCTGTTAGTGGTGGAATACCTGAAACACATTCAGATAGTAGAAAAGATTTGGCTCAAACAATATTTGGTTACATTGGAGAGGGTGATGCACTAAAAGGTCGTGTGCAGTTTTCTCATTTTAAAGCAGTAGAAAATATTAAACCGTTAAAAGAGGAAAGAGAAATTTTAGGAACACCAAGAGCTTCTTATTATCCTATGTATGTAAAACAAAATGGAAAACTTTTTACTACGTTTATGGATAATGGTTTTTCTATCTCTGGAAGAAAACGATACCCTATCCATAAAAATGGAGTAAAAAAGACAGAAGATACAGGAAATGAGAATGTAGGTACGACCTTTGCACCATTGGACAAGAGTGTTATCTTTAAGGGGAAATTACGCTATCACAACCTCAAAAAAGTAGAGCTTGGGGCATTGTTGTCTGCTTTGACTTTTCATGATACAAAGGGTTGTTTTCATAATATTGGTATGGCAAAGTCATTGGGATATGGGAAAATAGAGTTAAAAATAGATGGTATTGAGGTAAGAGAGTTTTTAAAAGCTTTTGAGACAGAGTTAACGACCACCATTCCAAACTGGGCAGAGAGTGAACAGTTAACTGAACTTTTAACAATGGCAACAGAGCAAAATAACAGTGGACGTGCAAAACTAGAGTATATGAAACTTGAAGATTTTGCCTCTAATAAGACGGGAAATAAGGATTATTTACGAAATTATTCTGAGTTTGAAACTGTTAAAAAAGTCTCCGTTGAAAGTTTGATTTCAGAAGAGGATTTAGAGGTATTAAAGCTTGAACAAGCCAAGAGAAAAGAGGCTGAAAAAAAGGCATTAGCCCAAGAGAGTGCTTGGAAGATTGTTTCCGTTTCAAGCAATATAGCTACTATTGAAAATTTTATAAAAGATTTTCCTGAATCTCATTATATATCAAGAGCTAAAGAGAAGATAGTAGAGATAGAAAAAGAAAAAGAGGATGAAGAGAGTTTCAAAAAAGAGCAAGAAGCTAGTAAAAAATGGGATGCAATTCAAAAAGTAGATGTAAAATATAAGCAGAAAGCTTTAAAAGATTTTATTGAGAAGTTCCATTATTCGGTACTTGTTGAAAAGGCTAAAGAGGAGTTAGCTAAATTAGAAAGTAGTGAGCTACGAAAGCCTAAAGGTTTTGACTTTAGCCAAGCAGATGATATTAAGAGTTTAGAACGGGCTATGAAGCCGATTTTAAACCATAGTGATGAAGATAAGAAAAAGCTAGAAGAGGCGATTGTACGAATTTATCCTAAATTAAATGCTAAAAAGAAGAAGCAGTTTGAGAAGAGTAAATTGATAGTGAAGTGGTTAGGTGAGGATAGATTTGATGAACTTCTTCATAAAGTTGTTGCAGAGGAGAAAAAATTTTCACAATCAGATTTAGATATTTTACAATCTTTACGAGATGATGGGATAAATGCAGATGGAAAATAAGAAAAATATTGAGGAACTAGATTTATCTAATCAGAATCTATCTGCTATTTCTGATAAGGTATTTCAATTAAAAAAATTAAAATCTTTGGATGTCAGTTATAACCAAATTAAAGTAGGAGAGGAGGAAGATAGTATTGGTCAGTTACAATCTTATGATGATGTTTCTTCTTCAATAAAAGAGCTTGAATTTTTAGAAGAACTTTATCTGAATAATAATGATATAGCTGAAATACCTGATTATTTAGGAGGGATGACTAGTTTAAAAATTTTAGATTTGAGTTCAAATAGCAGAATTGAAAAAATACCTGAAAATTTTAGAGAACTTGTTAATTTAGAAAAGTTAAATTTAGAAGGTACAGCTCTTAGTCAAGTTAAGGGTTTTGATGGTTCTAAATCTCCTAAAGAGATTATTGAATTTTTATTACGAAATCAAGATAGAGAACTTGTTTATTTGAATGAAGCAAAACTCTTAGTCGTTGGAGATGAAAACTCAGGTAAAACCTCTTTAGTTAGACGCTTGGTTTATAATGATTTTAGTGATGAATATAGAAGTACAAGAGGTATAGATATTGAGTCGTATAATCCTTCTAATTATAAATTAAATATTTGGGATTTTGCAGGGCAAGAGATTACCTATCAAGTACATAATCTTTTTATGAGTAAAGAGAGCCTTTATATCCTTGTTCTCGATGGACAAAAAGAAGATAATCAAGCAGAGACATTAGATTGGTTAGAGACTATCTCTTCAAATGCAAATAATCCGTCAATAATTATAGTGATTAATAAGTCTGATTTTAATCTTGGCTATAAGGTTGATGAAAAATTATATAGAGATAAGTTTAAAAATATTAAAGACGTTGTCTATACTTCTGCTAAGGAAAATAGTGGCTTTGATAAGCTTGAAAAATCTATATTATTGCATGTTGAGATATTAAAAGGGATACAAGAAAAATTTATTAAAGAGTATGTTAAAGTAAAAAAGCATATTGAGAATTTAGCTAAAAGTGATGATGAAGAGAAATATATTTTAGAAGCTAATGAGTTTGATAATATTTGTAAAGACTTTCATATATATAGTCGTATGGAGAAGAGAAATTTACGAATAAGTTTAAACGAAATAGGTACAATTATTGGTTTTCCAAATGATGATATGAATGTTATTAATCCTAGTTGGATTTTGAAAATAGTTTATGAGATTATTCGTTCTAAAAAGGTTACTGATAAAGCTGAATTTAACTTAGATAATTTAGATGAAATTATGCAAAATGAGGAGTATTCAGACAGACATTATAAGTGGATTATTAAATTTTTAATTGAAAATAAAATTGCTTTAGAATTAGATGGTAAGAAGATAATGATTCCAAGTCGTCTACCTCTTAATAGTCCAGAAGATTTTATAAAAGAAGAGTATATGAAAGTTAATCAAAAGTATGGTTTAAACTTTCGATATAGATATTTAAAAAGATTCAAAAAAAGTATTCTTTTTGATTTTATTATTTCAATGCAAGAGTATATTAAAAAAGAAGAACCAAAATATTGGGCGAATGGGGTCTTTTTAGAATATAAAGGAGCTAAAGCAGTTGTTGTATCAAGTAAGGTTAATAAAACAATAGATATTCATATCCCCACTAATACAAAAGAGTCAAGAGAACTGTTTCAAAAAGTCAAAGCTAGATTAGATGAACTAAGTAAAGGCGATTTGGATATTGAGAGAGATGGCGATGTCTTACGTGAGATTGCTATTGTACATGAAGAGAGAATTAAACGATATAAAAATTATGATTTTTTGATGAATAAGCAGAAGGGAGGAGATACAAAAGTAGAACTTGATATATGGAAAAATCCTTGTGAGTTTGATTTATCTCATTTATTAGAAAGATATGAAGAAGCTAAAAGTATTGATAATGTTGTAAAACCTTTAGTTATTACAGAGGGTAAAACAGATAAAAAAATTTTAGAAATTGCATGGAAAAAACTATATTCTAATAAAAATATACCATTTAGAATACAAGATGCTGGTTTAGAAAAGATGAAAAAAGAAAAAGGAAAATTTATTGACAAAGTTGAAAAAAGTGGTGGTTCAGATGTTTTAAGACAACAATTAGAACAATCGACAGCTTTAAATCAAGAGTTAACAATAGGTAT
>Ga0256826_1002583_pt1 | contig 10977 bp, 8 predicted proteins | sample CV79metaG_FD_185975 | JGI IMG/M metagenome (GOLD analysis project Ga0256826, IMG submission 185975) | Hydrothermal vent microbial communities from East Pacific Rise, Pacific Ocean - CV79 | ecosystem: Environmental > Aquatic > Marine > Hydrothermal vents | place: Pacific Ocean: East Pacific Rise... | reverse complement strand
CAAGTGAAGAAATGCCTCATAGTTTGGTTGTCAACGAAAGTAATGAATTAATTATTTTGGGAACAACAGGTTCTTCCGATTTTCCTACAACGCAGAATGCTTACGACCGAACTTTTAATGGCGGAACAGATATTACTTACGATAATGTTGTTAAATTTTCTGAAGGAACAGATATTATTATTTCTAAACTAAGTTCTGATGGGCAGCAACTAAAAAGCTCAACTTATATTGGCGGTTCGAAAAACGATGGCATAAATTGGAGATATTATTATGAACCTTACACAATGGAGGGAAACGATTCGCTGTATTACAATTATGCCGATGGAGCAAGAGGAGAAGTTATTGTCGATACCGCTTCTAATATTTATGTGGGAACCACCACTTTTTCAACCGATTTTCCAATGGTAAATGGTTTTCAGATGAGTTCCCGAGGCAAACAAGAAGGCGTTGTTTTTAAATTATCATCGGACTTATCTCAATTAAAATGGAGTTCCTATTTGGGAGGCTCCGACGATGATGCTATTTATTCTTTAGATATTAATAAAGATGGAGAAACATATGTGGCAGGAGGAACGGTTTCTCACGATTTCCCAACGACTTCTACGGCATATAAACCTACATTTCAAGGAGGAACAACCGACGGTTTTGTTGCCCATATTAGCGACGATGGGCACCAGCTTTTAGCATCGACATATTTTGGTTCCAACGAATACGACCAAGCTTATTTTGTTCGAATCGATCGTTTTAAAAATGTATTTATTATCGGACAAACTAAGGCTTCGGGGAGTACATTAATCCATAATGCAGCTTATAATCATCCCAATAGTGGGCAATTTATAGCCAAGTTATATCCAGGCTTATCGAGTATAGATTGGTCGACTGTTTTTGGAACAGGTAATGGCAAACCCAATATTTCCATAACAGCCTTTTCGGTCGATATTTGTAACCGAATTTATTTGGCAGGTTGGGGGCGAGAATGGGGGACGACTCAATCGGGTTCTCCGTACGAATGGGGAGAAACTTTTGGAACAGTTGGTATGGATATTACTTCTGACGCTCAACAATCTACTACCGATGGCCAAGATTTTTATATTATGGTAATGTTTGGTGATGCTTCAGCATTGGATTATGCTACATTTTTTGGGGAGCCACATTATGGGACGGGCTATTGTGGACACGATCATGTTGATGGAGGAACCAGTCGTTTCGATAAAATGGGCAATATATACCAATCGGTTTGTGCCAGTTGTGGAAACGTAGGAAGTAGTGGAAATTCTGAATCTTGTAACGAATTTCCTACAACAACAGGAGCTGCTTTCGAAGATAATGGAGGGATTGCAAATAATTACTGGGTATGTAACAATGCTGTATTTCGTTTCTCCTTTGCCGAAGATATTACCATTGCTAATTTTTACGCAGATCCTATTGTTTGTGAAAATGAAGTGGTTCAATTTACCAATACGGGAACAGGAGCTAATTATTATTGGGATTTTGGAGATGGGACAACATCGACCGAAGAAAGTCCTTCCCATTTATTTCCTGCTCCAGGTTCTTACAATATAAGACTTTATACCATCGATTCTAATACTTGTAATTTAAGCGATACGATTATTAAATCAATCAACATCCAAGAACAAGTTTCGAAAACGATTGATACACTAAGTATTTGTTTGGGGTCTGAAATTCAAATTGGGATTTCTCCTGAAGAAAATCATAATTACTATTGGACACCCGATGATGATTTATCTGATCCCAAAAGCTCTAATCCATTTGCTTCACCCGATGCAACCACAACTTATACTCTATCCATAGACGATGATATTTGTTTGGATACTATTTGGCAAACAGTAGAGGTTATCGATATCCAATATAATTTGGAAGCTCTAAAAGATACTATAATTTGTTTGTCTGATACTGTTGAGTTAATAGCGGTTTATGATACAGCTATTGATTCTATTCAATGGTCGTCAGATTCAGATTTTTCGGATGTATTAAACCCATCGGGGACAGATTATATTTTTGTTGCTCCAGACACGATACAAACCTATTATGTTCAAACATTCGATTCAGTTTGTCAGGTTCAAAGGCAAGATAGTGCACAAGTTTTAATAGATATTCCTGAAATCAAAATTACAGGAGATACAATGTTGTGTTTTGGAGACACAAGTGATTTTTTGGTTCAGCTTAACAATGGTACATTATCAGAAGTTCATTGGAGTCCAAATTCTGTTATTGTATCGGGGCAAGATTCATCAGTAGTAACAATTAATTCTGCGACTTCGTTTTGGTTATCAGTCGAAGTTAGTAATAGCCGATCGTGTACCACTACAGATTCTATCTTTGTTTTTGTCGATAGAGTTTTGCTGAATTATACCAAAGCCGATTTAAAATGTTATCAAGAATGTATTGGAGCTATTGATTTGAATTATACAGGTATAGAGCCTTTTTCTATTAGTTGGAGTAACGATTCAACAAGTGATTCGATGAGTAATTTATGTGCAGATACATATTGGGTAACCGTTACCGATAGTTTATCTTGTTTCGATACGCTTTCTGTTGAAATTACACAGCCTCTTTTATTAGAAGCTCAAATTATCGATTCCACAAATACAGGTTGCGATACACTTTGGAATACAGGAAGTGCCACAGCTCAAGCAACAGGAGGAACAGAGCCTTATTCTTTTTTATGGAGTAATGATGATGTTACAGAAACTGCTGACTCGCTACATTATGGGACATATTATCTTACGATTACAGATAGTAACGCTTGTTCTACTTTTTTATCGGTGTTCATAGACGACTCTTCAATTTTTGAATTGGGGTATGAAAATACAGATATTTCTTGCTATGGTATTTGTGATGCATCTGTCGATTTAGTAATTATAACCGAAAGTACACCTCCGTACGAATATGAATGGAGCAATGGAGCAAATGTCGATTCTATTTATAATTTATGTCCTGGTGAATATCTATATACAGTGACTGATGCAAGTGGGTGTAAAAGAATAGATGCAATTACTTTTTCCGAACCCGATTCGTTAATTTTAGCTCTTGATATTGCTCATCAGAAATGCTATGGAGATACCACAAGTGCTTTGGTTACTGCAGAAGGAGGAATACTCCCTTATTCCTATTTGTGGACTAATGGCGATACTACAGAAACCGCATTTAATTTAATCGATGGTTCCTATTCTGTAATGGTTACAGATGGTCACGGATGTAAATCGGACTTTCCTTTTGTAATTCAGAGTTCCGATTCGTTAATTTTAGAACTTTCAAAAACAGAAGTTAATTGTACAACAGCCTGTAATGCTATGGCCGAATTGTATGTGTTGGGAGGCGAACAACCATATCAATATCTGTGGGATAACGGAACAGAAAAGAATAAAGCAGAGAGTTTATGTATGGGCGAACACAGCGTAACTCTAACAGATGCGGCAGGATGTATCCTTGTTACAGATTTGAATGTAGGCGTAAAAGCTGATGGTGTACCCGTAGAAGCCTCTGCTAATCCTCGTACGATTTACGAGGGAACATCCACACAATTATCCTCAACCATTAATGAAGCTTATACATATCATTGGCAACCGCCAAATGGACTTTCCAATATTTCTATTTCCAATCCTGTGGCTAATCTTTCATCGACAACGGTATTTAAGGTTACGGTAGAAGATTCCGTAGGATGTTTTAATAGCGATACCACCATTGTTTACGTCAAAGATGTTATTTGTAAAGAACCTTATATTTATGTGCCCAATGCTTTCTCGCCTAATGACGATGGGCAAAACGATATTTTATATGTTCGTGGAGAGGTTATCGAAGAGTTATTATTCTCGGTTTATGACCGTTGGGGCGAGTTGGTTTTTACGACAAAAGATGTTAATTATGGTTGGGATGGTATTTATCAAGGGAAAAAAGTTGATCCCGCAGTTTTTGTCTATTATCTGAAAGCAACTTGTATTAATAAGGTTGTATTCGAAAAGAAAGGTAATATTACGGTAGTTAAATAAAAGAAGATTGATTTGAGAATAGAAAAGAAAAATAGGGCTATAATTCTAACTCGCAAATTTATTTTTGCAGTAGGCTTTGCTTTTTGTTTTTTGTTTTCAAGTTTGTATTCTTTTTCTCAAGACATTCATTTTTCTCAGATGGAAAATTCACCTATGAATTTGAATCCTGCCGAGACGGGTGATTTCCTTGCCGATCATAGGCTTGTGGCTAATTACCGTAATCAATGGGCATCGGTTACGGTTCCTTATAAAACATTTTCGGCCTCATATGATAATTTACAAAAGTCGATTTTAAATTTACCAGGGAATTTAGGTATTGGTTTATTGTTCAATTCCGATGTTGCAGGAGATGGAAATTTTGGGACCGTACAAGTTAAGTTTTCTTTAGCTTATCACCATTTATCGCTATTAGATAGCACTTTAGATATTGGTTTGGGAGTAAATATAGCTTATAATCAGCAAAGTTTAGATTTTCATCGCTTATATTTTGATAACCAATATAATGGCGTTAGCTACGATCCTAATATGCAGAATAACGAAACGTTTTCTACCGAACAATTTTCGTATTTTGATTTTTCAATAGGTTTAAAAGCCTCTTATTTAATCGATAAAATTGTACCAATTCATTGGGGAATTGCATTTAATCACTTAAACCGTCCCGAGCAGAGTTTTTATGGAAACGATTTGAATCGTTTAGAGGGAAAATTTAATACTTATCTTAGCTCAAAGATTCCACTTATAAAATATTGGTCAGTTCTTCCTTATGTTTTTTACTACCATCAAGGCACTTACGATGAGTTTTTTATGGGAGCGTTAGTTGAAAAAGAGCTGAATAATGTTTCTTTTCGAAGTATTAATTTTGGCTTAACAAATAGAGTAAGAGATGCCCTAATTTTTCGGTTGGGAATGAATTACGAATCTTTTGATATAGGATTTTCATACGATTTAAATTACTCTTCTTTGAGGGTCGCGAGTAATGGAATTGGAGCGTTTGAAATTTCAATAATTTATCTAATGTACAATCCTATAAAATATGAGAGAATCTATAATCGACAATGTCCTGTATTTATGTGATAGTTGAGCCAATGTAAAAAAGGGTATGCGGAGAATATACTTGTTAATCTCATTATATATGCGGAGAATAGTTGTGTATTTATTGTAAAAATTAAAAATGGATATCAAGATAAAATACAATTAGAAACTGCGATTGTTGGCGTATTAAAAACGGTTTACGACCCAGAAATACCTGTAGATGTTTATGCCTTAGGCCTAATTTATAATATCGATATAGACGACAATTGGAATTAGGTTTTTTATAAATCTCTCTCTAACAAAACTTATATTATAGAAAGGTGCTTAATTTCGCACAAAACCCAAAATGCTTTGTTTATAGGTTATTAGCATAAGTTATTCCTCTATTTCGTTTATTAATTTCCCTTTTTCTGAATAATATTTCCATTTACCAACTTTAATAAATTTGTACCCATAATCAGTTGAAATAGTATTCATAATACCTATTTCCTTAATCTGTTTATTTTTATAATATTCAATATATTCACCACAAAAAAAACTTGCATTTAATGTGTATTTTTTTTTCAAAATTCCATCACAATCAAATTCTTCAACAATTTGATTCTGCTTGTTAGGATTATATTCATTTATTATTTGACCATTTTTACAAAAACGTGCAAAATAAAAATAATCAATAACCTTACTTAAATTCTTACTTTCTATTTTATTAGGATTACAAAAATCCCCTGTATAATAATATTTTATTATACTACAAGTTGTTTTTTCAATCTGTTGTGGATTTCCATTTTCAAAATATAATGTTGTAGTCAAAGTGTCATTTTTCAAAATTGTATCAGACAATTTATTTCCTGAGAAATCATATAAAATCAATTCACCTGCATTATATAAACATTTGTTTTCAGAAAAAGCCTCATATATTTTTAATTTTCCATTAAAATAATAATGTTTACTTATGTTTACTTCATTTCCTTCTCTGTCAAAACTGATAACTGCTAATAATTGTTTAAATGAATTCTTACTATATATTTTCCAAGTTCCTTCTTTTTTATATTGTTTTTGAATAGTAAAATAATATAAACTATCAGAGATATACGAATAACGATTATCCACCTTCCTTACAACAGAATCATTTATTGTAACTTTATATGTTTGTGAAAACACTAAAATATTAAATAATAATAAGGTTATAATCATTTTTACTTTCATAGTCCTTGATTTATGCCAACGTACTTTTAAACGAAGTTCATCTTTGAGAACGAAGATATAAAAAAGTTTGCTTTTTCGAAAAGGTGTACCAAATTGCGTTTTAGAGAATGTTGATTCACGTTTTGGCTAAATATCCAGCTTTAGCTGAATGGGTTTCAACATAAGTATCTGAAAATGTAGTAAAATATCAAGTCAGAAATATTTGTAAAGAAATTGAAAAATCTTTACATAATGAAATTGAAAGAATTAAATAAGTTGCCATTAAAGAAAAATGTTAAATAAACTTCTTGATGGTTTTGAAGGGAAATTGAAAACTTCTAAATGGGCAAGGATAACAAAATGCTCTCAAGACACAGCCCTTCGGGATATTAAAGATTTGATAGAAAAAGAAATATTGATACAAGAAAAATCAGGAGGAAGAAGCACAAATTATGAGATTAACCAATAAAACAAATGCTCTAAACAATATACAGATTCAGTCGTTAAGGCACAGCCCGCTGGCTTATGTGTTGGGTATTTCGGTTTGAAAATCAGCATGATTTTAACTTTTTGATGATTATGATGTATAGATACTGAACAGAATTTTGTAACTTTATCACGATGAGACAAACTAACAAACAAAACGCAACAGCCCAGTATATCAATTGTTAGCCCACATAATCAAAAAAATAAGGAGGTAATTATGAAAAAAAGAAAACAATTATTAATAGCATTAATGCTTGCAATTAGCGGAATTTATGGGAGCATATATGCTCAACAAAGTATATATGTTGAAAAAACGGATGGGACATTAACTCATGTTCCTTTAACCCAAGTAAAGAAAATTACTTTTTCTGAAGGGAATATGCTTTTGCATAAAACAGATGCTAGTATTTTAACTTGGGCGACAGTAGATGTTCAAAAATATTATTATGCTTTATCCACTAATATTGAGAGTTTGGAAATACAAAAATCTAATAATGTGTTAATTTATCCCAATCCTTCGAATGGTAATTTAAAAATAAGCTATCAAGTCAATCAAAAAGGGAAAGTCGATGTTTCCATTTTAAGTATGGACGGAAAAGTTATAAAATCTGTTTTATCAGAGCAGAAAGAAAAAGGAGATTACCATTTAAATCTGACTGAGAATTTAGAATCAGGGAGTTATTTTGTTAAAATCTCTAGTCATAATAATTTAATTGTAAAGAAAATAATCATTTTAAAATAATAAAATTATGAAAAAGATAATATCAATATTAACAATAGTTTTTATAAGTATAAATGTATTTGCACAAACCAATATGATAATACGCATTACCGATAATAGTACTATTTCAGTACCAATTTCAGCAATAGATAGTGTTTATTACGAGGAGCTACAAAATTGTGGAACAGTAACAGACATTGATGGAAATGAATATCCAACTATAATTATTGGCTCCCAATGTTGGATGGCGGAAGATTTAAAGGTTACGCTCTATCCAAATGGTGATCTCATTCCTAATGTAAGAGACGATACAGATTGGGATAATTTAGAGGATAATAATACCGATGATGCTTATTGTTGTTATAATAACGACAATACTACCGATTATGGAGGATTATACACTTATGCAGCTGCAATTGGTGATAATTGGGAAAGAGATAATGCTGATGGCCAAGGCGTTTGCCCCGACGGTTGGCATTTACCTACCGATGCTGAATGGACAACACTGACTGATAATCTTGGCGGAACAAATATTGCAGGAGGTAAAATGAAAGAAATAGGAACAATACATTGGAATAGTCCCAACGAAGGTGCCGATAACAGTAGTGGTTTTTCCGCTCTTCCGAATGGCCTCCGCGACTACAATGGCTCTTTCCACTATTTGGGTGTCAACGGCCGTTGGTGGTCTGCTACTGAGTACGGTAGTGGCACCGCCTACCTCCGTCTTCTGCCTGGGAGTAGCGCAGAAATCAACAACAACGGTAGCATGAAGCAGAACGGCTTCTCTGTCCGTTGTGTTAGGGATTAGGTTATTTTCCGCATAGTGGTCGCTTTTTTTGAAAAATGGATATAAAAAAGAACCTTTTACATAGAAATGTGTGGAGGTTTTTTTCTTGTATCATTGTAAAAATACATAAAACGGGAACATTCTGATTTTCAAACCATAATGAACTTATATCTCAAATTTTAAGTTATTACAAAACTGAAAGTTCACAGCATCGTAAACCATTACGTTTCTTAGCACATCTGTTATAGTCAATATCCTTTTTTGCGTTATATTAAATAATTGACAGTTTTAGTATAGTAATTTCTAAATTTAATAAGTTTTAACTTTGTTAAAGTTATGTGGATAATTTGGCATACGATTCTGAAAAGATAAAATAGACTTTTTTTTAATCACACCTTTATCAGTATTAATAGCCTTTTGAATTGTAGTATCCTTCATCCAACTTTTATGGCCTCCCAAAATTGTTGGTAAATAAACGATTAATGCAGCTGAGATTGATCTTGAAGCACTTTCCCATAAATAACTTGGCGTATGGTCTACTGCATAATAGTCGATGGTGTCTATTTTAAATATTGGTTTTTTGAAAGTTGTAGGCTTCGCAAAATAAAACCCCATACCCTCGTCACAACTAACATCTATAATTAAACTTCCAGGTTTTAAAGAATCTTTTTCATTTTCTGTTACAAAATTGGTAGGATTATCGGTATCCTGATAAGTACCATTAATAATGATATCGGATTCTCTAATTAATTCCGATAAAGGTCTAACAGTGCCATCATGTTCTATGGTTACCATTCTTGCTTCCCCTTTATTACCTTTACGAATACGAACATAATTAACATCTAATACTTCTTCACGCACTTCGTAATCAGGTCTCTGAATACATATTGTAATATCTCTAAAGCCATGCGATTTAAGTGCATAAATAGCACCTCGACTAACGGCTCCAAAACTAAAAATAATGACTTTACGCTGGTTTCCATAATGTCCATCTATACCCTTTAATTGCAGAGCATGAATAACGGCACAGTAACCAGCCATTTCATTATTCTTATAAAATGTATGCCTACCCATTTGACCATTTGGAGACCAAACAAACATGTCTTCAAAAGCAATCAGTGTTAATTTTCTATCAATAGCAGTTTGTGTAATTTCACGTTGTTGTGCACAATGTGGATACCCCCAAATAAGCCCTCCTTCACGTATTTCCTGTAAATCGGCTAATATAGGTTTAGCAATAATCACTGAGCCAATCTCAGTTAATAATTCATGACGAGAAGCAACGCCTCCTGTTTGAGAAATAAAAAAATCATCATTAAGGCCAAAAGGTTCACCATATCCCTTTTCAAAAATTAATTGTTTCTTAATATGTTCAGGAAGACGCGATAAATGGTCTGGATGAATTGGAACACGTTTTTCATCTTCTTTTTTTGAAGTTCCTATAACTCCTATATTTTGTATTTTCATAAATCCTCTGCTGTTAAAATTGTTAAAACAAATTATTGTCGGCTCGACAATCCGTAATTCAATGAGAAAATATTTGCCGTAGTGAAAGGAGATATTACTTTGAGCAGCAAAAGGGGGTAATGACTGATTGAAATCAAAAATGGTATAAACCAAAGCAAAGATACTCTATTTTTCTAAGGAATTCGTGAATTAAGAAATTGATAATAAAATAGTTAATGAAAATATCCTATAACACAATATACAGGCTTGATAGCGTGGTTTAGCCCGTTGACTTGGGCATCGTATATTGGTTTGAAAATTCTGGTGGATTTTCTATTCGGTTTGTATTTCAGTATTTTTTATGCATTAGTCTGTTACAGATGCCCTTTTTTTAATTTAGATCTTAGAAATTTATATCGCTCGTTGCTTATCCATAAATTTTCGTCCAAATCGAAAGTGATGGCCTCTTTCTGAGAATAAATACCTGAGATTTTAGTTTTAATTAATTGACGTTTTCCTTTATGCCTGAAATTTTTAATTATCCAAGCTTTTTTGTGAGAAATTAAAACTACCAAATCTTGCTTTGGGCTTCGTACAGCAGAGGTTATCCAAGAATGTAGTTTATGTGTATGTGGCAAAAATAAGCTATCTATTAAAATGGCTTGTTGATTTCCCATTTCATTGGCAATAGCATAAATATATGTGTATTTAGAGTATGGTTTTGTTCGGTTTTTAGTAAAAATATAAAGCGAATCTTCGTAGGCAATTAGAGCTTCGGCATCAAAATTTAGATGTTGCTCTTGAGGCGGAAATTTTAATTGATTTTCGTATTGGAAAGAGATAATCTGAGGCTTGACCGAATCTACTTGTAAACTATCGGGATGTGGAATTTTTAGAATCTGAAGATTTTTTCGCTTATTTAAATTATTTCCAATATCGGCGATGTAAACGTTGCCCTTATAGTCATTTGCCAAATCTTCCCAATCGACATTTCGAACGCCTATAACCGAAAGTGTTCTAATAATTTTACCCTCGCTATTTATTTTGTAGAGAATGGCTTTGTTTCCGCTATCGTTGTGTGTCCAGACCGTTTCTTTTGTTCCTGCAACTAATCCAGAACTCTCCCATACAATTTGAGGTAAGCGAGTTATAGTCTTAACCTTTATTTTTTGAGCAAATAAAATAAAGTGAACCGAAAGAAAGATGGAGAAAAAGAGATATTTCATATCTTGATTTTAGAACTGCTCTTTAATTAAGTAATAATAATGGGCAGGTAGATGTTGCCAAAAGATACTCATTATTTTGTTGTT
>Ga0256826_1002582_pt1 | contig 10979 bp, 8 predicted proteins | sample CV79metaG_FD_185975 | JGI IMG/M metagenome (GOLD analysis project Ga0256826, IMG submission 185975) | Hydrothermal vent microbial communities from East Pacific Rise, Pacific Ocean - CV79 | ecosystem: Environmental > Aquatic > Marine > Hydrothermal vents | place: Pacific Ocean: East Pacific Rise... | reverse complement strand
CGTGTTCACGAGGTTGGCGAGCTATTTGATGTTTCACAAACCGATATAACCATCAAAACATCCATGATAGAGTCACGATTTATAGAGGGTTCTAGCCAACTCTGGCATCAAACACAAAATGAACTCCATCGAATCCGTAAAGACAACCAAAAGGAATTTATAAAAGCCAAAATTGAAGAGATGCAAAGCCTGCATAAAAAATATCCTATGACCATGGAGCCTAATCTAAAAGAGGGTGTAGGTGGCTTTAGAAATGCCAATTTGGTCTATTGGATAGGAAATATTCTCTATACTGTGCCAAGAATTAGAGATTTAAACAGCTCTATTATTTCCGATAAAGAGTACAAAGAGTTTAGAACGGCTTTGGATTTTCTCTTTAAAGTACGTTCTGCCCTGCATTTGGCTACAGGAAAAAAAGAGGATAAGCTACGCCTTGAACTCATTCCTGCTGTTGCAACCTATTTAGGTTATAAAGATAGCAAAAGAGAACATATGCGATTCTCTCGAAGGGTTATCTCTTATCTTAAAATCATAAAGTTGCATACCACTGTTTGGATAGATGAATTAAGCTCTTGCTGTAACGATATTAATATGCTACGCCCTCACAATCAGCATGACTCCTATTTTGAACTGTTAGAGCAAATGAGTGTTGCATCCCCAAAACAGTTTCCTGTACACCCTACTTTTTTAAAAGCACTTAACTGTAGTTTTAGAAGTGAAAATATAGAAGAGAAAGTTTATCCTCTTATGAATAAAATTTTTCAAACGGCACAGAGTCATCTTATTTTAGAAACCCTACTTGATACTCGGCTACTAGGCTATACAATTCCCTATCTGAAAGCGATTATAAATTTACCTCAATTCGATGGCTATCATCAATATGCAGTGGGTGTACATACGATTAAGTGTATTGAAGCCTTGGAAAATATAAAAGATAAAAGAGTCCAAGTTCTCTATAATGAGTTAGATAAAACAGAGAAACTTTTTATTAAACTTGTTGTTCTTATTCACGATGCAGGAAAAGGGCGTACACGTCCTCATGCAGAAGTGGGAACGGTACTCTTTAAAAGTTTGGCTCGAAAATTTAACTTGAGTGAAAAAGAGATAAAAATAGGTAAAAATCTTATTTTATACCATACACTTATGAGTACCACTGCCCAAAGAGAAGATTTATACTCTGAACAGACGATTTTAAAGTTTTCAGCACACTTCCCTACTCAAAAAGAGTTAAATTTTATCTATATTCTAACCTATGCCGATATGAATGGCGTAGGAGCACCCATCTACAACGATTTTAATTCACGACTAATTAACACGCTCTATCGACAATCTTGCTTGGTTATTTATAATGTAACACTGCTAAAAGAGACCAGTAAACGTATTAAAAAAGAGAAGCAACTAAAACTTATAGAAGAGTTTCAATCCTTGCCTAAGACATTACAGAAAAAAACTCTACAAATTGCTTCGGACATGTTTTTTATAAAAAACACACCTCAACGAATTATCAATATTGTTGAAAAAGCCCAACAGCTACAAGATTATGAGTTTGTTATCTCGAACACCCATTCATTAACCATTGAAGTTTTGCGAAAAAACAATCTAGATTTAAGTTTCTTACTTCATAAACTTTCTGATTTAGAGATTGTTCAAATGGACATTTATAAACTTTTTTCAGGAATAAAATATTTTAGAATTGATTTTTCTGAAACTATAAATTCAGATGAAGAACTGTACCTTAAAAAAATCATTACTTCTGCTTTAGAGAAAAAACATATTTTAACTCTAGATAAACCCAATATTAACGAAAAAAATATTTATATAAATTGTGACCACTCTAAAGAACATGCAATTATGAAACTAAATTGTAGCAATCAAAAAGGGGTAATTTCTTACCTTATCAAGATATTTGACCATCTAAAAGTAGATATTGGCTCAGCAAAAATTCACACAAAAATGAACAGAGTGAATGACCTTTTTTTAATCGAGAAGAATGGAAACTTTTGCAATAATACTAAGCAAATTATCAAAGAATTAACGGAGAACTAAAGATGTGTGGAATCGTTGGATATATAGGAAGTCAAGAGAAAAAAGAGATTTTATTAGATGGTCTCCAAGAGTTAGAATACAGAGGATATGATTCAGCAGGTATTGCAATTATAGAGAATAGAGAACTTAAAAATTTTAAAGCTGTTGGACGACTTCAAAACTTACGAGAAAAGACAAAAGAGTATAAAAGTAATGGATTTGGTATCTCTATTGGTCATACCCGTTGGGCAACCCACGGAAAACCAACCGAACTAAACGCACACCCTCACATGGGAACGTACTCATTTGTTGTACACAATGGAATTATAGAAAACTATCAAGAGCTTAAAACAGAACTTCAAAATGAAGGCGTAACCTTTTTAAGTCAAACCGATACTGAAACCATTGTTCATCTTTTTGAAAAAAACTACAACCATTTAAATAACTCTTGGCAGGCATTTCAAAATACCTTAGACCGACTAGAAGGTGCTTATGCGACCCTACTAATTAGTGAATCCGAACCAGATACCATATTTTTTGCAAAACATGGTTCTCCTATGCTCATTGGATTTAAAGAAGAAGATGTCTTTTTTGCTTCATCAGATACGCCTATTATTGGAAAAGCTACAGAAGTCTACTACTTAGAAGATGGCGAATACGGTTATGCAAAAGATGGTAAAGTTACTCTTTTTAATAAAAATGGAGAAAAAACATTTACAAAACAAGCCTTGGCAACTGATAAAGCGATGGCTCAAAAAGATGGTTATCGTTTCTTTATGGAAAAAGAGATTTATGAGCAGAGCCAAGTAATGAACGATACCATGATGGGGCGTGTTCTAGAGGATAAAATTGAGTTTGAAGAGTTAAATGAAACGTTATTTGAGAACATCAAGAATATAAAAATTTGTGCTTGTGGAACGTCGTATCACTCGGCTTTAACAGGTGCATATCTACTTGAACGAATTGCAAAAATCCCTTGTCAAGTAGAGATAGCTTCCGAGTTTAGATACAAAGAGCCTCTTCTTCGTGAAGAGACACTCTTTATTACCATTTCACAAAGTGGAGAGACAGCAGATACCTTAGAAGCTCTTAAAATGGCAAAACGTGCAGGATTAAAAAGTTTGAGTATCTGTAATGTAGATAATTCTTCTATTGTTCGAGAGAGTGACTCTGCTATCTTAACCCGTGCAGGAATCGAAAAAGGAGTAGCAAGTACAAAAGCATTTGCTACACAAACCATGGTCTTATGGATGCTTACACTGTATATTGCTCAAAGCAAAAAAACCATTAGTAGTAAAACATTAGCCCAAGAGTTATCTGCAATGCGTCATACCCCAAAAGCTCTTTTGGTTAACGATAAGCTTCATGCAAAAATGAACCGTCTTTCTAAACGCTATTTACATGGTCATGGATTTTTCTTTATAGGTAGAGACTTATTCTTTCCTTTAGCATTAGAAGGGGCATTAAAACTAAAAGAGATTTCCTATCTACATGCCGAAGGTTACCCAGCAGGAGAGATGAAACATGGACCAATCGCCTTGGCTGATTCAGAACTCTTTACGGTAGCTCTTATGCCAAAAACACTGCACTATGAAAAAATCAAATCCAATGTAGAAGAGTTGTGTGCCAGAGATGCAACGGTGTTAGCCATCTCTTCTGCACCTTTTGACCTTGCTGATGATTTTGTACAAACAACATACGATACCCATCCAATGTTGGAGTTCTTTGAGATGATGGTGGTTACACAACTGCTTGCTTTAGAAATTTCTATACGATTAGGAAATGATGTGGATATGCCACGAAACTTGGCGAAAAGTGTTACTGTAGAGTAGTAGTTCGGTGTTACCGAACCTACTTTAATAAGAGAACTTCATTCCCCCATAAAAACTTGTATTAAAAAGGTCTGGTTTAACACCTACATACTGAGTATGAATATTTCTATATCCTGCATAAATCCTTACACTCTCAATTACTTCCATATCAGCAGATATTCTAAATTCATTATACGTTACAGAATCTCCAAACGATAATACTTTTGGAGCATAAAGAATTTTTCCCTCTACTGCAACAGGAGGAATATTAAACATCAAAGGGGGGAAAGAGTAGCGTACTTTTGCCATAAATGGTAATGCAGTAAAATTCTCATTAGCAACCTCTGCCCAAATGAATTTAGCTCCTAAAGTAACCTCTATCCCTTCAATGCCTTCAAGTTTATTGGTTGCACCTAAACCTGCACCAATAAGCTTTGTATCTTCATTATTATTTAAAAAGTTAACATCTGCTTGAAAAATAGTACTGCTTGTTTGCAGTGCTGCTAAATTTCTTGAATCAATTATACCCTCTATCTCTAAATCTTGCTCGTTAATATTTAGACCTACACCACTTTCTGCTAGAAGTAGTGTTGAGACCATCATACCTGTTAGTGCTATTTTTTTGAACATATATATCTCCATTGTAAATAAGTTATTTCTGTTATTATATCACACATTCATATGAAATAGCATAGATTGTTTTTTTATGAAAACCATTAAAATAACCCGATTAATCACTAAAAGTCACAATATTTTACACAATTCATATACAAAATCGTTATAATATACAATCGTGGATTACTAGGAGAACACAGTCAATAACCTCCCCCAATCCTTGACGGATATGGAGGAGGCTTGATTGACCAGATTAAGTAGCTAGAGATAGCCAACTACGATATTTATGTTATCACACCTTGGGGTGCTTCTCCAGCTCCAAGCTCTGTGTAGGCTCTTTAAGTTGGGTTAAAGCCCTGTGAACCTAAGGATGGTTTGCCATTGCAAACAAGCATTTATATCATTATCGAGGAGAGAGTCGAAAGACAGTTACCACCAAAAACAAAACTCCTTTAGCCCCAACAAGAGAGGCTAAGGCTAGAATTTTATTAAAAGAGGGAAAAGCAGTTGTTCATAAAATATATCCCTTTACTATAAGATTAAAAGAGAACAAAGAGTGCAAAAAAGAGTTTGAGATAAAATTTGATGTTGGAGCATCTGTTACAGGAGTAGCTATAGTAGATGCAGTAAAATGTTTTTTCTTCGCTGAAATAGTGCATCGAGGAAAAGTCATTAAAAAAGCAATGGATTCAAGGAGAGCTATAAGAAGAAGCAGACGAAATAGAAAAACAAGATACCAAACTAAGAGAGTTTATCTTTACAAAAAACAACTATTCTTGTGATTATTGTGGTCAAAGAGGAGAAGAGATAGAGCATATTATCCCTCGTTCAAGAGGTGGTACAAACTCTGTTTATAACTTAACACTTAGTTGCAGAAGATGTAATATAGAGAAAGGAACGCTTAGTTTAGAGGCTTTTGGTAAAAAAATAGGCAAAGATTTATCACATCTAAAACCTAGAAAAACACCTAAATATGCGTCAATTATTCAAAGTGCAAGAACATATACACTAAAAGAGTTAGAAAAAGATTTTAAAGTAACAACAGGCGAAGGTTGGGAAACCTATAACAATCGAAAAGAGATAGGATTATCTAAACAACACTATTATGATGCTATGTGCATTGGAGATAATTATCAACACAAAATAGTAACCCATAGAGTTTTAGAGATTAAAGCCCAAGGTAGAGGAAGCCGTCAAATGTGTCGAATGGATAGATTTGGATTTCCAAGAACTAAAGCGAAAGGTTCTAAAATAGTAAAAGGTTTTCAGACAGGTGATATAGTAAAAGCTATTGTCACTAGAGGGAAAAAAATAGGAACTTATCTTGGAAAAGTGGCTGTTAGAGTTAGTGGAAGTTTTAATATTACTACACCTACAGGAACAATTCAAGGTATTAATCATAAATATTGTAAAACAATACAAAAAGGAGACGGCTATGCGTATGCAATGGCAACAATTAAATAATGGTGGAGTCCACCAATTCCTCCTCGCCCAAATCAAAGATTATGGACGAGGTTTCCTTGGAGGTAAAGGATGAAAAAAACACTGCTTATACTATCTTTAATGCTAACTTTTAACACAGCTCTTATGGCTGACGGAAAAACATTATATAAAAACTGTGCTGGTTGTCATGGAGACAACGGCAAAACCAAAGCTTTACATCTGTCTAAAGCAATTGCAGGTCAATCATCTGCTAAAACAAGCAAACAACTCACTGCCTATAAAAAAGGGCAACTCAATGTATATGGTCTTGGGAATATTATGAAAATGCAAGCAGCAACACTATCAAAAGAGGATATAAAAGCTTTAGCTACATACATTAGTACATTAAAATAAATTGAGATAGAAAACTTTAGTTTTGCTAAAACTTACTGAAACTAAAGTTTTCTTTTCCAAATAGATTACATATATTTTTTCAATACTTCTGGAATCTCTATTGAACCATCTTCATTTTGATAATTCTCCATAATAGCTACTAAGGTTCTACCCACTGCTAATGCAGAACCATTTAAGGTATGAACCAATCGATTCTTTTTTCCCTCTTTATAACGAATTTTTGCTCGTCTTGCTTGGAAGTCTCGTGTATTTGAGATAGATGAAATTTCTCTGTATTTATCTTGCCCAGGAAGCCAAACTTCAAGGTCAATAGTTGTAGAAGCCGAGAAACCAAGGTCTCCACCACAAAGCTCTACCACTCTATGAGGAAGCCCCAATTGTGTTAAAATATCGGAAGCGTTCTCTACCATCATCTCAAAAATCTCTTCTGATTTTGAAGGCTCTACAATAGCAACCATCTCAACTTTATCAAACTGATGTTGACGAATCATACCACGAGTATCACGCCCTGCACTACCTGCCTCTTTTCTAAAACATGGAGTATAGCCTGTAAGTAAAATAGGAAGCTCTTTTTGAGTTAAAATCTCATCATTATAAAGATTTGTCAATGGAACTTCTGCTGTAGGAATTAGGTATAAATCTTCGCCATCTATCTTAAATAAATCATCTTCAAACTTTGGAAGTTGACCCGTTCCTTGAAGCATTTTTGCATTATTTATAAATGGTACACAGACCTCTTCAAAGCCTCTTTTACGATTTACATCTAAAAAGAAGTTAATTAAAGCACGTTCCATTCGTGCTGCATCACCACGAAGTACAGCAAAACGGCTCTTCGCCAATTTTACACCACGCTCAAAGTCTATCCAACCATTGACTTCTGCTAAAGCCCAATGCTCTTTAGGTTCAAAATCAAAGCTTCTTGGCTCTAACACTTTTCGTAACTCTACATTATCCTCTTCATCTGCACCCTTTGGCACAGAATCATCAGGAAAGTTTGGCATTGCCAATGCCACATTTTGTAAAGCCTCTTCTGCTTGACGTGCAGTAGCTTGAAGCCCTACAAGTTGCTCTTTTTTAGTTGCAATCTGAGCTTTAAGCTCACTAACATCTTTTTTCTCTCTCATGTACATTCCAAAGAGTTTAGACATCTTATTTTGCTCTGCTTTTGCCTCTTCAAACTGTGCATTTGCCTCTTTTAAAGTAGAAAAAAGCTCTTTTAACGCTTCAAGTGTTTGAGTATCAACACCCTTTTTTAAAAGTTTAGCACTCGCTTCATCAAAGTTTTTTTGTAGATATTTTAAATCAATCATAATAATATTACCTAGGAATTTTTTATGAAATTATAGTAAAAAATTGAGAAGAGGAGGATTAAGCAGAGAAAAAAGAGGGGTTAGCCTCTTTTTTATTTTAAAATTCATGAGCCACTAAAACATCTGTAATATTAAATGTACATGCCTTATCTTCAGGTGCTTTCAATAAAAATTTTACATAAGAACGCCCTTCAGAAGAGTAACCATTATTACATGTTCGTGCATCATAAGGATTACTTGAGTCTATGGATAATATTTGACAATTACTTCCATCTAAAATACTCCAACCAAAGTGAGCATTTCTATAGGGTTCTACGGTATCTTTTTGCCATACCTCAAAAGTTGCTACACCTGTAGCATTTTTATCTAAACTGTATCCATTTGAAGGTTTGAAGCGTAAACCTGTTCCTCGTAGAGTATGACGAGTAACCTCTCCTATTCGTGTATTTTTACCTGTATCTGATTGCAATCCATTTAAATTGACCCAAACCATAACATCTTTACCCATTAACTGATAATCATACTTATAAGAGACAATTACTGTTCCCTCTTCATCCAATTGATATTCTTCAGAATCAGTATTTCCTATCCACTCTCGACCATCATCTTGACACTGGTCTTGATAGTAATTATGTCCAACAGCATAGAAGAGTTCATCTCTATTAATTCCAAAATAGTCATCTTCTAATTTAAGTGTATTATTATCTATTTTATCAAAATCCCATTTACCCATCGCCTCATAATTCTTACCTTTTCCAAAAATAACCAATTTATCACTATTTTTACCATCCAATTTAATCCATTTAAACACATTTGGACGTAAGGTATCTTCAAACTGAGTAGTCGTTACTTTATCATCATCTAAGGTATCAATTAATCCATTAGCAATACCGTTATCAATATCTCTCTGTCCATAATAGAGTCTTTTTGTTTTACTTGTCTCTATACCAACAGGAGCTGTTCCATCAACAGAATATCCGACAAGAGCCCCCAAATTAATATAGGGTTGAGTATTTACTCTATTTCCATACTCATCAGTTACAGAAATAGCAAATCTTTCTTCATACTTAGCACGTCCACTGTCTTGATCAGAGGAGAGATAGGAGATAGAGATAGCAGAAGGTAGACCTGACATAACTCTAATATTTATAACTGTTGAGAGACGATTTTTTTGATTATTACTATCAATAAAATTAACAATAACCTTAAGTGGAACAAGTCCAGAAAGTTTTTTAGAAATTAAAATAAAGTTACTACTATTTTCTTTTTTTAACTCTATTTTATCTTCTAATGTTTTATTCTCTGTATTTAGTAGTTTAGCAACCAATGAGTTTTGAGTTTCAACCTCTATTTTAGTAATATTAATATCGTCTACAACCTCCTCTTTACTATTTTTTATTAAAACAGAGAATGTCTTTTCTCTATTTGGAATACCCATACTAAACACATTATCTTTAGTAGTAACTGTCAAAAAATAGTCTGTAGGAATATAAATTTCATCATCTACATGATAGCTTATTTTTAACTCTTGTTTATTAGAACTGTTTTCAGTATGATAAAATTTAAAAATGCTACTCAAATCTCCACTTTCAATTAATGCTTTTAAATTAGAAGGACCTGTATATGTAAATGTAGCCATACCTTGCTCATTAACAGGTACTTCATAGACACTAAACAGTCCAACATCAACACCTGTTAAAACCTTAGAAGGGAGTTCAACTTTTACTGAACCTCCTGTATAAGGAACAATATCTTTAAAAACTTTAATAGTAATCTCTATATTTTTACTATTACTTGTTAACGTAATATCTTTTAAATTATTAGGTATTACAACAATCGGTAAAGTAACATCCCCAACAACAGGAGTGCTGTTTATATCAGGGGTATTTATGATTGTTGAACTATTTAAATCAGAGGTATTACTCTCGAGTGTAGGAGTAATTTCGATACTCTCTGATTCAAACAATATCTCATTCGATTTAGAATCTAAAGTCAAAAAGTTTTTTGCACTTATACGATAAGAGTTGGGAATACATCCATTATCAAAAAGAGCAACAGCCTGCACTTTTTGTTGAATATTTTGATTATTCAAAATAATTTTACTTGGATTAAAGCTTACACTTTGAACAGTACAAGGTGTAAGACTCATACTTAAATCACTAAGGACAACATCGACGTTAGTTCCATAATCACTTTTTACTAAAAAGTCCATGTCCATTTCATTTTTCAGATTATTCACTTCACTCTGTTGTGTCTCAATACTCAACAATGATTCAACCGAGCTACTACTGCTCTCTGTTCCACAACCTAGAATGAAGAAAGCCAACCATAACATTGATATAATTTTTAAAAAAATATTTTTCACTCTTATCTCCTAATAAATATAATTTAAACCAAGTACAAAACCATTTAAGCTCTCTACATCCTTGATACTTGTTTTTGAATATTTATACGATAAATCAAAATCAACCTCATTTAAAACATTCCATGCTAAACCTGCTTGCCCACCATAGAGCATTCCACTCGATTCAGTAGAACCCATTTCGTTGGTATAATTCATCCAACCAATATGTGCTCCAAGGTAGGGCTTAAACATAATATCATCAGTTTCATACAAACTGTTCCATACAAAATAGTCAAAAGACAACCTTGCTTGTTGATATTTTTTCTTTTTATCTTTAAAAAAGTTTAAATCAACGGTTGTTCTCCACTCTACATTTTGAGCTCCTAGCTTAAAGCCATACTCAATATCACGATTACTCTCTTTGATACCAATAATATTATTGGATTCAAGAGTCGAGTAACCAACCTCTATGCCTAAAAATCGTTCCGAGGAGAAAGCATCTTTTGCCTCTGAAAAAGTAAATATTAGTAAAATCAATATAAATATTTTATTTAACATTAATTATCCTTTTTAATAAATATATTTAATATAAGTTTAATTTTACTATATTTTTGATTAATGTATTCTAAAAGAGATTTCCAAATATTTTTAGAGAAGAGGAAGAGTTTGGGCTAGGATATTAGAAAAAAATTACTTCATAAAGGATTTTTTAATCTAGAAAAAAATCTTTATGAAGGGAAGATAGAAGGTTCTCCTACACTTTCCGTGACCCACTAAACCCCATAAAACAACAATCAAAGCAAAAAATATAACAATAAAATCATCACTAACAAACAACTATTTTAAGCCCAAATACCCTAAAAACCTCCATTTACCTCTAAAATCTTGCCCTTTTATCTTCAATATCCTCTGTTAATCAAATAATTAACAACATATAAAAACAGGTGTTAAAGTAGAATTTCCTATATCCAAACAGATTCTTTTAAATTCTTGTTGTTTTGCTATTAAAAATTTGGGTAAGATTATTGCTTAATTGAT
>Ga0256826_1002581_pt1 | contig 10984 bp, 9 predicted proteins | sample CV79metaG_FD_185975 | JGI IMG/M metagenome (GOLD analysis project Ga0256826, IMG submission 185975) | Hydrothermal vent microbial communities from East Pacific Rise, Pacific Ocean - CV79 | ecosystem: Environmental > Aquatic > Marine > Hydrothermal vents | place: Pacific Ocean: East Pacific Rise... | reverse complement strand
TGCTTTCATGGTTAATTCATGAACAATATCTTTCGAATGGTATGCAATATCTTTTTCTTTTTTCAATCCAAACATTTTAGAAAGAGTAGTCGAATCATTTTGTTGAATAATATTGATGTAGTGATGTAGTAATTGTTTACGTATGGTCGTAAGTTGTGGGAAAAGTAAATTTTCTAAATTGAAATTTTCACGACCACCATTTATTTTTGTTTCACTTGGTGCAAGAAGAATTTTCATGAAATACCTTGTTTTTAATGAATTATAGCGAATTTACAAAAAAAATCATTTTTTTTCAAAAAACTCTTGACATCAATTATATTTTTGTCTATAATGCGACTCCATTTAAAGAATGACTGGAAAGAAAGCTTTAAATGAATGGCGCTGATGTAGCTCAGTTGGCTAGAGCAGCTGATTTGTAATCAGCAGGTCGGGGGTTCGAGTCCCTTCATCAGCTCCATTAAAATTTTATCAGTGTTTGACCAGAAATATAAAAATATGGTGAGTTACTCAAGTGGCCAACGAGGGCGGATTGTAAATCCGCTGACTACGTCTTCGAAGGTTCGAATCCTTCACTCACCACCATTTATATCTTTGATATAAAGATGCGGGAATAGCTCAGTGGCTAGAGCCCCTGCCTTCCAAGCAGGATGTCGCGAGTTCGAATCTCGTTTCCCGCTCCATAGTATCAAAGCAATCTGGAAGCTGATGTGAAATTTTTCAAACTACTTTCACATTATCAATAAAAATCATACACTTTAAATTTAAAAATATAATTAAATATGCTTTTGCATAATTTATGCCCATATGGCTCAGGGGTAGAGCACTTCCTTGGTAAGGAAGAGGTCGTGAGTTCAAGTCTCACTATGGGCCCCACCAGTTACAATGTATGGACAAAAGTGTTATAACAAAGTTATTTATAATAGTTTTGTCCATATTGTTATGGTATTAAAGCAATATACAGTTATGTCTGATATAATGTCGGCAAAATTTAAGAACTAAATCTTAGGAGAAACAGATGGCTAAAGAAAAATTTGAACGAACAAAACCGCATGTTAACATCGGTACTATCGGTCACGTTGACCACGGAAAAACTACACTAACTGCTGCGATTACAGCAGTACTTGCAGTTGCAGGTGATACTGAGCTTATGGATTACGATGCAATCGATAATGCACCAGAAGAGAGAGAAAGAGGAATTACAATTGCTACTTCTCACGTAGAGTACGAAACAGAAAATAGACACTATGCTCACGTAGATTGTCCAGGTCACGCCGATTACGTTAAAAACATGATTACTGGTGCTGCTCAAATGGATGGTGCTATTCTTGTTATTGCTGCTACAGATGGTCCTATGGCACAAACTAGAGAGCATATCCTTCTTTCTAAACAAGTAGGTGTACCATACATCGTTATTTTCTTAAATAAAGAAGATCAACTTGATGATGAAGATAAAGAAGAGATGTTAGAGCTTGTAGAAATGGAAGTTAGAGAACTTCTTTCTGAGTATGATTTTCCAGGTGATGATACTCCAATCGTTGCTGGTTCAGCATTTCAAGCACTTGAAGAAGCTAAATCTGGTACACTTGGTGAATGGTCAGCAAAAATTACTGAACTTATGAATCAAGTAGATACATATATTCCTGAGCCAGTAAGAGAAACTGATAAAGATTTCCTTATGCCTATCGAAGATATCTTTACAATTCAAGGTCGTGGTACTGTTGTAACTGGTAAAATTGACAGAGGTACAGTATGTATTGGTAACGATGTTGAAATCGTTGGTATTAGAGACAACCAAAAAACAACTGTAACTGGTGTTGAGATGTTCCGTAAAGAGATGGATTGTGGTGAAGCTGGTGATAACTGTGGTGTTCTTATCCGTGGTATTGATAAATCAGCAGTTGAAAGAGGTATGGTTCTTTGTAAGCCAAACTCAATCACTCCTCATACTAAATTTATAGCTGAAGTATATGTACTTACAAAAGAAGAAGGTGGTAGACACACTCCATTCTTTAACAACTACAGACCTCAGTTCTATGTAAGAACAACAGATGTTACTGGTTCAATTACTCTTGAAGAGGGTACTGAAATGGTTATGCCTGGTGATAACGTTAAAATTAACGTTGAACTTATCAACCCAGTTGCTCTTGAGCAAGGTACTAAGTTTGCTATCCGTGAAGGTGGTAGAACTGTTGGTGCTGGTGTTGTTGCTGAAATTATCGAGTAGCAAACATTGTGAGAGGGTTCACCTCTCTTACAATATTCTTTAGGAGAAACTAATGAGAGAAACAATTCACTTAGGTTGTGAGAAATGTACAAGACGTAACTATCACACCACTAAGAACAAAAGAAACACTACAGAAAAACTTGCTTTGAAGAAATACTGTAAGTGGTGTAAGTGTCATACTACACACAAAGAGATGAAACTGTAAGAAGTTTTTTCAACTTGCTTTTTTTAGAAGAGTTATTACTTTTAATAACTCTTCTTATTCTTAGGCCAATAGCTCAGTTGGTAGAGCACTGGTCTCCAAAACCAGGTGCCGGGGGTTCGAGTCCCTCTTGGCCTGCCACAATTAAAAGGTAATTACAATGGGAAAATTAACAACATATTTTGCACACGTTAAAGAAGAGATTCAAAAAGTTATATTTCCGACAAAAGTACAAATAAGACAAGCATTCTTCGCTGTTTTTATCGTCGTAACCGTTATATCAATTTTTTTAGCACTTGTTGACCTACTTATGTCATCTATCGTTTCAGCTGTAGTTGGAAGTTAATATGTCATTACAATGGTATGCAATTCAAGTTTACTCAGGTAGTGAACAAGCAGTTAAAAAAGGTATTGAACTTATAGCAGTTGAGAATGGAATTGAAGAAAAAGTAGAAAATATAATTGTTCCAACTGAAGAGGTTATTGAAGTTAAAAATGGAGAGAAAAAGATTACAGAACGTGTTCTTTACTCTGGTTATGTTTTTGCACATGTTGACTTAGATACAGATCTTTGGCATAAAGTGCAAAGTTTACCACGGGTATCTCGATTTATTGGTGAAGGTAAAACAGCGACACCATTAACAGATGCAGACATTAAAGTTATTTTAGACAAGATGGAGAAGAAAGAAGCTCCTCGTCCTAAAGTAGACTTTGAAAATGGTGAGATGGTTCGTATAGTTGATGGACCATTTTCTAACTTTACAGGGATGGTTGAAGAGTATGATCTTGACCATGGAAAACTAAGGTTAAATGTTTCTATTTTTGGTAGAAATACACCAGTAGAAATTCTTTATACACAAGTTGAGAAAATTCTATAACTATATGGGAGAGTAGCCTTTAGGGCTTTTCCCTATGTAGCTCAAAAGTTTCAACAATAAAAACAAAAAAATGTTTTTATTATTGAAGTTTTTATTTAATCTAAAACTATTTAATCTAAGGAGAAAACGATGGCAAAAAAAGTAACTGAAAAGTTCAAAATGATGATCCCTGCCGGATCAGCTAACCCATCACCACCAGTAGGACCAGCACTAGGTCAACGTGGTGTTAACATTATGGAATTCTGTAAAGCATTCAATGAAAAAACAAAAGATAAGAAGGGATTTAAAATTCCTGTTGTTGTTACAGTATATGCTGACAGATCTTTTACATTTGAGACAAAACAACCGCCTGCATCTGAGCTTATTTTAAAAGCAGCAAATCTTAAAAGTGGTTCAGATAATCCACTTAAAAATAAAGTTGCAACACTTACAGCTGCTCAAATTGATGAGATTGTTGAAATGAAAATTGCAGACTTAAACACTGATGATAAAGAGATGGCTGCAAAAATTATTGCTGGAACATGTCGAAGCATGGGTGTTGAAATCGCTGGATAGTAACTGTAAATAATTACAGTATTTTTTAATAACCACTGAAGAAGTGGGAGATTTATATCGTGGAGAAATAGATGGCAAAGAAAGTAAGTAAAAAAAGAGCAGCGCTCTTAGAAAAATTAGAAAATGAAAAGAGATATACAGTTGCTGAAGCAACAGCTCTTCTTCCAAATTTGAAATCAGCAAAGTTTGATGAAACTGTTGAGATTGCATTAAATTTAAATGTAGATCCAAGACATGCTGATCAGATGATTAGAGGTTCAGTTGTACTTCCAAATGGTACAGGTAAAACAGTTAGAGTAGCTGTATTTGCAAAAGATGCAAAAGCAGATGAAGCTAAAGCTGCTGGAGCAGACATTGTTGGTGCTGCAGATCTAATTGAAGAGATTCAAGCGGGTAACATTAATTTTGATACCGTAATATCTACACCTGACATGATGGGTGTACTTGGTAAAGTTGCTAGAATTTTAGGACCAAAAGGTTTAATGCCTAACCCTAAAACTGGTACGGTTACTATGGACGTTACTAAAGCTATTACTGAAGCTAAAGGTGGTAAGGTTAACTTTAGAGTAGACAAAAAAGGTAACATCCATGCAGGAATTGGTAAAGTAAGTTTTGGTGCAGAAAAAATTGAAGAAAATTTAAAAACTTTCCTTGAAGTTATTAATAAAGCAAAACCAGCATCTTCAAAAGGTAGATATATTCTTAATGGAGCACTTTCATTAACAATGAGTCCTGCTGTTAGACTTGATACAGCTGAACTTTTAGAGATTAAATAGAGTATAAAGCTTAGGGTATTTGTTGTCGGAGTAGGATTCAGAGTTAAGTCTGAACCCTATCTTCAACATAAATATCTTTTCCTTTATGCTTGGCATATAAATCTTAGACTAAAGATAATTGGGGCGAAAGCTTAATTTAAAACTTTGAAAAAAGTTTGTTAAACAAGAGAGGGGCAGACTTAAGTCTGACCCCATATTTTGTTTACCCTTTTAGAAGTCGGAAGGAGAACAAATGACTAGAATTGAAAAAGAAGCTATTGTTAATGAACTTAGTACTGCTTTTGCTGAACAAGGTGCTGTAATCGTATGTGATTACAAAGGTATGACTGTTGAGGCATTAGAAGGTGTTAGATCATTGGCAAAAGAAAATGATGTACAAGTACGTGTTGTTAAAAATACACTCGCAGGTATTGCACTTAAAAATGCAAATTGTGATGCGTTGACACTAACTGATACAAATATTTTTATCTGGGGTGAAGATCAGATTGCTACTTGTAAAGTAGCTGATAAATCTGCAATTGCTAACAAAGATAACTTTTCTATTAAAGCAGGTGTAATTGAATCAAAAGTTGCTGACTTAGCAACCATTGAGGCAATGGCTAAATTACCTGGTAGAGAAGAACTTCTTGGTATGTTACTTAATGTTTGGAATGGTCCAGCTCGTGCAATCACGATTGGTCTTCAAGCGTTAGCTACTAAAAAAGAAGAAGCGTAGGGTTGGCTTTAGCCGACGTTGAAAAGGATAAAAATTTTATCCAAAAATATTATTAAAAATAGAATGATTAAAGGAATTAATTATGGCAACAACTAAAGAAGACGTTTTAGAATTTATCTCAAATATGTCAGTACTTGAGCTTTCTGAGCTTGTAAAAGAATTTGAAGAGCATTTCGGTGTATCTGCTCAAGCAACTGTAGTAGCTGGTGGAGCTGCTGGTGGTGGTGAAGCTGCTGAAGAGAAAACAGAATTTGATGTAGTACTTACAGATGCAGGTGCTAAAAAAATTAATGCTATTAAAGTAGTAAGAGCTATTACAGGTCTTGGACTTAAAGAAGCTAAATCTGCTGTTGAAGATGTTCCTACAACACTTAAAGAAGCTATCTCTAAAGATGAAGCTGAAGAGATTAAAAAACAAATTGAAGAAGCTGGTGCTTCTTGTGAACTTAAATAAGTCATATTTGACTTATGATTTTCAGATGGGTTTTCCCATCTGAAATATTTTATATATTCCACCTCTTTCTTCTACTGCATTAGTAACAGTAGATTATAATTCTTGGACTGCATTAGTAACAGTACAAAATCAAAATATAACCAACATTAGTTAGATATAGCGATAAGCTATTGCGCAATAGTTTTTTTGTATATCTTATACATTCATCTAATAACATACATAATTAAAATAAGGTTTGCCTATGTTAAATTCTTTACATTCTGGAAATAGATTAAGAGTCGATTTCTCTAAAACCCCTCGACAAATTGCTGTCCCAAATTTATTACAATTACAACAAAAATCATATGATGATTTTTTGATGATTGAGGCTAAAAATAGATCTGAATCAACCATTGAAAAAGTATTTCGTTCTGTTTTCCCACTTAATGATCACCAAAATAGACTTACTTTAGAATATAAAGGTTCGGATATTGTTCAACCTAAATATACCATTCGTGAGTGTATGGAACGTGGACTAACTTACTCTGTATCTTTAAAAATGAATATTGCTTTAACCATCTGGAACAGAGATGAAAAAACAGGGGAAAAATTAGACCCTAAAGAGATTAAAGAACAAGCAGTTTATGTAAGAGATATTCCTCTTATGACTGATAGAACGTCATTTATTATTAATGGTGTTGAAAGAGTTGTTGTAAATCAACTTCACAGATCACCCGGTGTTATCTTTAAAGAAGAAGAAGCAACAACTGTTGTTAATAAACTTATTTATTCTGCTCAAATTATTCCAGATAGAGGTTCGTGGTTATATTTTGAATATGATGCAAAAGATATTCTTTATGCTAGAATCAACAAAAGAAGAAAAATTCCGGTTACTATTTTGTTTAGAGCGTTAGACTACTCTAAAGAAGATATCATGAAACTATTTTACAGTAATAAAGAAATTTTCGTACGTGACAATCGTTTTGTAACTAAGTTTTCTGTTGAAGACTTCTCCGGACGTGCACCTTATGAAATTCGTGATTTAGAGGGTAATATAGTTATTGCTGCTGCAAAACGTCTTACAAAGAAAAAAGCACAAAAACTTCTTGATGATGGTTTAGAGTGGGTTGAGTATCCTTTAGATGTGTTGGTAGAAAGACATCTCTCTTCTCCTATTATTGATCAAGAGAGTGGAGAAGTTCTATTTGATGTTGTAACTGGTATGGATGAGCTTAAGCTTAAAAAAGTAATTGATGCAGGTGTTGAATCATTCTTTATTGCAGATGATCTTGCTGAAGGTGCTGATGATTCTATTATTAAATCATTTATTGCAGATCAAGAGTCATTAAGATTACTTAAGCAAACAGAAGAGATTGAAGATGAAAATCAATTGGCTGTTATTCGTATTTATAAAGTTATGAGACCAGGTGAGCCAGTAACTGCTGAAGCTGCTAAAAACTTTTTACGTCAACTTTTCTTTGATCCAGAGCGTTATGACTTAACAAAAGTTGGACGAATGAAAATGAATCATAAATTAGGTCTTGATGTTCCTGAATATGTAACTGTAATGACGGCTGAAGATATTATTCATACGGTTAAATATCTTTCAAAAGTAAAAAATGGTGCTGGTCATATTGATGATAGAGATCACCTTGGTAACAGAAGAATTAGAGCAATTGGTGAGTTACTTGGTAATGAACTTTATAATGGTTTAACCAAAATGCAAAAAGCAATTAGAGATAAGATGACAACTCTTTCAGGTACGCTTGATGAGTTAATGCCTCACGATCTTGTTAACTCTAAAATGATTACTAATACTATTTTAGAATTCTTCTCGTCAGGGCAGTTGTCTCAGTTTATGGATCAGACAAACCCACTTTCAGAAGTGACACATAAAAGAAGACTTTCTGCACTAGGTGAAGGTGGTCTTGTTAAAGAGCGTGCTGGTTTTGAAGTTCGGGATGTTCACCCAACTCACTATGGTCGTATTTGTCCGATTGAGACTCCAGAGGGTCAGAATATTGGTCTTATTAACACCTTGGCAACATATGCGAAAGTAAATGATTTAGGATTTATTGAAGCTCCGTATAATAAAGTTCTTGATGGTGTGATTTCTGATGAAATTGTTTACCTTACTGCAACACAAGAAGAAGATTTAGTAATTGCACCTGCATCAACAAAAATTGTTGACAGAAAAATTGTTGATGATCTTATTGAAACTCGTTGTAATGGTGAAATTCTTTTGAATGAAACGAAAAAAGTTTCATTAATTGATATCTCTCCATTGATGGTTTCGGGTTCGGCAGCTGCACTTATTCCGTTCCTAGAACACGATGATGCAAACCGTGCACTTATGGGATCAAACATGCAACGTCAGGCAGTACCATTACTTCGTACTGATGCACCGGTTGTTGGTACAGGTATGGAAGCAATCGTCTCTCGTGATGCTTGGGAATCAGTTAAAGCTAAACGTCCAGGTAAAGTTGAAAAAGTTGATTCTAAAAATATTTATATTTTAGGTGAAGATGAGGGTGGAGTATATATTGACCATTACCCAATGGAAAAAAATATGCGTACCAACCAAAATACAACCTTTACACAGTCTCCAACGGCTAAGCTTGGTGATGTTGTAAAAGCTGGTCAAGTTATTGCTGATGGTCCAAACATGGATATGGGTGAACTTGCGATTGGTAAGAACATGAGAGTTGCGTTTATGCCTTGGTATGGATACAACTACGAAGATGCAATTATTATCTCTGAGAAGATTTTAAGAGAAGATACATTTACGTCAGTCCATACTTATGAAAAAGAGATTGAAGCTCGTGAGCTTAAACATGGTACTGAAGAGATTACAAGAGATATCCAAAATATTCGTGAAGATGAGTTATCTCATCTTGATGATAGTGGTATTGTAAAAGTTGGTACTCATGTTAAACCAGGAATGATTCTTGTTGGTAAGGTTTCTCCAAAAGGTGAAATTAAACCAACTCCTGAAGAGAGATTACTTAGAGCTATCTTTGGTGAAAAAGCAGGTCATGTTGTTAATAAGTCACTTTATTGTCCAGCATCTATGGAAGGTGTTGTTGTTGATGTTAAAGTTTTCATTAAAAAAGGTCAAGAGCGAGATGCTCGTGCAGTTCAATCTTATGAAGAAGAGAAAGCAGTTTTAGATAGTGAACATCATGATAAACTTCTTATGATTGATAAAGAAGAGCTTTTACGTATTGCAAATATACTTTCAAAGGAACCTTTAGCATCAGATGTTACGGTATCTGAAACCGAATACAAAGCAGGTGATCATATACCAGAAGAGGTAATCCTAGAGGTTAACCGTTTTGCGCTTAGAAATGTGGTTAAGTCATACAATGATTCAATTGAAATGGAATATAACTCTACTAAGAATTATTTCCAAAGACAAAAGAAAAAACTTAAAGATGCGCACGAAGAGAAGCTTCATATTTTAGAAAAAGATGACATTCTTCCAAATGGTGTTACTAAATTGGTTAAAGTTTATATTGCTACAAAACGTAAATTAAAAGTTGGTGATAAAATGGCTGGTCGTCACGGAAACAAAGGTATTGTTTCTAATATTGTTCCAGAGATTGATATGCCTTACACAAAAGAGGGTAAAACAGTTGATATTATCTTGAATCCACTGGGAGTACCTTCTCGTATGAACATTGGACAAATTCTTGAAGTTCACTTGGGTATGATTGCCAAAGAATTGGGTGAGCAAATTCAAACAATGTTTGATGAGCATAAAGAGACAATGATTTCTGATCTTAGATCGAAAATGGAAGAGATCGCAGATGTTGCAAGCCTTATGAATGCAAAAGAAACGTTAGCAAAGCTTTCAGATGAAGAGTTACTTGTTTATGCTAGAGATTGGGCAAATGGTGTTAAGTTTGGTGCAGCTGTTTTTGAAGGTACAAATCAAGAAGAGTTTGATAAATTATTTGAATTGGCAAAAATGGATGCCGATGGTAAAACTGAGCTTTATGATGGTAAAACAGGTGAGAAGATGATTGAGCGTGTTAACGTTGGTTACATGTACATGTTGAAACTGCATCACCTTGTTGATGAAAAAGTTCACGCACGTTCAACTGGACCTTACTCTCTTGTTACACAACAGCCAGTTGGTGGTAAAGCACTATTTGGTGGACAGAGATTTGGAGAGATGGAAGTTTGGGCATTAGAAGCATACGGTGCTGCTCATATTCTTAAAGAGATGTTAACCATTAAATCAGATGATGTTGATGGTCGTACCAGAGCATACAGAGCAATTACGAGAGGTGAGTCTGTGCCAGAATCAGGTGTACCTGAAACTATGTTTGTACTTACCAAAGAACTTCAAGCACTTGGTCTAGATGTAGACTTATATGAAAAGAACAAAGAGGGAGACGCATAATGAGTGACTTTTTAGAAAATTTAACCCCTATTGATTTAACCAAAGAAGAGAGACCAAAAGATATTATGGCGATGCAACTTAGAGTTGCTAGCCCTGAGAAAATTTTATCATGGTCATATGGTGAAGTAAAAAAACCAGAAACTATTAATTATCGTACTTTAAAACCAGAGAGAGATGGTCTTTTTTGTGCTAAAACTTTTGGACCAGTTAGAGACTATGAGTGTCTTTGTGGTAAATATAAAAAGATGCGTTACAAAGGTGTTGTGTGTGAAAAATGTGGTGTTGAAGTTACAACATCTAAAGTAAGAAGAAACAGAATGGGACATATTGATTTAGTTGCACCTGTCGCACATATCTGGTATGTATCTTCATTGCCATCAAGAATTGGAACACTTCTTGGGGTTAAAATGAAAGACCTTGAACGTGTACTTTACTATGAAGCATACATTGTAAAAGAACCTGGTGAAGCATGTTATGACTCTGATGGTGCAACACCATTGAGTAAATATGATGTACTTAATGAAGAACAATATCAATCTATTTCTCAGCGTTTTATGGACTCAGGTCTTGATGCTAGAATGGGTGGAGAGATTGTTCAAGAGTTACTTGCTGATCTTGATCTTGTTGATATGTTTTCAGGACTTAAAGAAGATATTTTAACAACAAAGTCAGAAGCGAAGAAAAAAACCATTGTTAAACGTCTTAAAGTAATCGAGTCATTTTTAAACTCAGGTAATAGACCAGAGTGGATGATGTTAACAATTTTACCAGTTATGCCACCAGATCTTAGACC
>Ga0256826_1002580_pt1 | contig 10985 bp, 8 predicted proteins | sample CV79metaG_FD_185975 | JGI IMG/M metagenome (GOLD analysis project Ga0256826, IMG submission 185975) | Hydrothermal vent microbial communities from East Pacific Rise, Pacific Ocean - CV79 | ecosystem: Environmental > Aquatic > Marine > Hydrothermal vents | place: Pacific Ocean: East Pacific Rise... | reverse complement strand
ATCCAACCACCATCTCTTCTTTTTCTGCTATCTGTTACTACGATTCTGTAAAATGGCATTTTTTTTCTACCCATTCTTGTAAGTCTAATTGTTGTCATGTTCTTTCCTTGATTTTTTATCTTTTTTTCAGCAACTGGGTAACTAATCCAAAACGTGATAACTCACGTGAGTTGTCTGCTGAAGACAACTACTATAAAAGTCCTGACAACTACTCTTAATGAGAAAGCACTCATCAACACTTTTGAAATGGAATAATATCCAAGTTCTTATTATAAATTACTTGGAAATATTGCGTTCGATAAAATCGAACCTACAAATTTAAAATATTATTCGCTCTTAGCGAGGAATTCCCCCACCTTGTGCCTGTTTCATCATCTCTTGCATCTGTTTCATTCCACCCTTGCCAGAGAGCTGTTTTGCCATTTTCCCTGCACTCTTAAACTGTTTTAAGACACGGTTTACGTGCATTTGAGAGAGTCCTGCACCAGATGCTAGTCTTCTTTTTCTTGTGTTGTTTAGTAGCTCTGGATTCTCACGCTCTTTTGGGGTCATAGAGCTAATAAGTGCTTTTATCTGTCCTAGCTCTTTTGAGTTCTCTAAATCCATATCACCAATCTGTTTTGCCATGCCACCCATACCTGGAATCATTCCCATAATAGATTTCATGCTTCCTAGTTTCTTCATAGACTCCATCTGCTCTAAGAAGTCGTTGAAGTTAAACTTCCCTTTTTTAATCTTTTGGGTAAGTTGTTTTGCTTTTTTCTCATCTATAATGTTAGCTGTCTTCTCTGCTAAAGACTCTAAATCTCCTGCACCCATAAGACGAGAGACGATTCTATCAGGGATAAACTGCTCCAAATCAGGCATCTTCTCACCTGCACCAATGAAACGAAGAGGAACACCAACTTGATGAGCAATACCCATAGCCACACCACCTTTGGAGTCACCATCAAATTTACTAAGCACCACCCCTGTGATACCAATCTTCTCTTTAAAGGTTTGTGCTGTTCGGACGGCATCCATTCCTGTCATAGCATCTGCCACATAGAAAAGCTCATCAGGATTTGCCACTTTTTTGATACTTGCTAGTTCATCCATTAGCTCTTCATCAATCGCTAGACGACCTGCTGTATCTATTAAAACAACATCATAAAGCTCTTTTTCTGCTTTTTTTAGTGCCTCTTTTACAATTTTTTGAGGAGTTGAGTTCTCATCAGCCATCAAGGTCACATTCATATCAGCTGTAATTTGACGTAGTTGTTCCACTGCGGCTAAACGTTGTAAATCCCCTGCGACTATCATCACTTTTTTCTTTTTTTGCTCTGTTAAAAAGTGAGCTAGTTTACCTGTAGTTGTTGTCTTACCTGAACCTTGAAGACCAATCATAAGTACAACAGTAGGTGGCTTTGATGCAAATACAAACCCTTGATTACCCTTTGCTGTCAAAATTCTCTCTAGTTCAGCTTGAAGTGATTTAAGAAAATTCTCTTTACCAATTCCATTCTCTTTTGTCTCTTTTTCAACAGTTGCTAGAAGCTCTTTTACCACTTTGTGATGTACATCAGCTTTTAGAAGTGATTTTTTTAGTTCAGTTATCGCTTTTTTTAGGGCTTTATCATCATCATAGAAACGAATTTTATCTATCGCACTTTTAAAACTACTTGTTAGGGTATCAAACATATCTTATCTCTTTACTATAGTATATTTTATTGTTGGGATTATATCAAATTGGACTTAAAGGCTAAATATCTCTTTTACTAATATAAATATTAATTTGTTTTTGTTATAAATTATATTAATTTTTTTTAAAGAGTGTTTCTCCTATTCGCAGACACTCAAAAAGTAACACTTTATAAACATAATGTATCTTCTTTATTATTCTCCCACGATATAATCAATCAAACACTTGAATTTAAGTAATTAAACCCATAAGGATGAAAATGGCAAAAGGTAAAAAAGTAACAGTAATTGGAACAGGAAATTTTGGCTCAACTGTAGCATTTATATTGGCAATGAATGGTTTATGTCACTATGTTGTATTAAGAGGAAGAAATAAAGATGTTGCCAAAGGGAAAGCACTTGATATGTCACAAGCAGCAAATGCAGCTAGACAACATACAGTAGTAAAAGCAGCAAGGGGACCTGAGGATATAGCTAACTCAGATATTGTTGTTATCACAGCAGGAGCACCAAGAACACCAGGAATGAGCAGAGATGACCTTTTGGTGATGAATGCAGATATTGTTAAAAATTATGCTAGAGAGATTAAAGAGTATGCACCTAATTCTATCGTTATAGTTGTATCTAATCCATTAGATGTTATGACCTATGTGGTATTAAAAGAGACAGGTTTTCCAAGAGAGAGAGTACTTGGTATGGCAGGTATTCTTGATTCTGCTAGAATGGCTCACTTTATATATGAAAAATTGGGATATGGTGCTGGTCAGATTCGTGCTACTGTTATGGGTGGTCATGGTGATACGATGGTTCCTCTTCCTAGATTTACAACAGTAGCAGGTGTTCAGATTGATGACCTTTTAGACTCTGAACAGATTGCTGAAATTGTAAAAAAGACAAAAAATGGTGGTGCAGAGATTGTTAATTTATTAGGAGATGGTTCTGCTTACTATGCTCCTGCAAAATCAACTACAGTGATGGTAGAGGCTATACTAAGAGACACAAATCAGATTCACTCATGTGCTGTTATGTTAGAGAATAATGAGTATAATTACTCAAATAAAGTGGCAGGTGTACCTGTTATGATTGGTGCTGGTGGAGCTGAAAAGATTATTGAGATGAGCTTGACTCCACCACAAAAAAGAAACTTTGCTAGTTCTGTTGCCTCTGTTCAAGAGATGGTTGATAAGCTATATGAGCTTAAATTTTTTGATAATTAAGCAATAGTTATAAGATGATAAATATTTATGATATTTATCATCATTATTAATAATACTTGTTACTCTTTTCTACAAATCCAAAATTCTTCATATTATAATCTATTCTGATTTGTCTTATTCCACATAGTTGTGATATTTTTAGTAATGTTCATAAGTCTATATAATAATATATATCAATATCTTATATTTGAAATATACTTTTGAACAAATTTTGACGATATGGAGAGTGCTTAATGAGTAAAGATATTATTTCAACTGATGTGCTTATTGTTGGGGGTGGACCTTCTGGTTTAGCTACGGCAATAGAACTTGCCAACAAGTTAGAGCAAAGAGATGAGAAAAAGAGAATCGTTCTAATAGAGAAAGGGAGTGAAATAGGTTCGCACATACTTTCTGGTGCTGTACTGATGCCCGAGGTATTTAAAAAATTATTAACAACGGAGGAGTTTAATGCTATGCCATTTGACTCTAAAGTTTCAACAGATGTTACAGTTAAGTTAGCTGATAATGGAGAGATGGAGTTACCTTTTCATCCACCGTATATGAACAATGCAGGAAACCAAATAGCCTCACTTGCACAAGTTTGTAAATATCTAGCAGGTATTGCCCAGAGTAAAGGTGTAGAGATATATACAGGTTTTGCTGTTGACGATATGCTATATAATGAGAATGGTAAAGTTGCAGGGGTTAAGACAAAAGATACAGGTGTTGACCATAATGGAAAGAAACAGAAAAACTATCAAGAGGGTACAGTTGTTGAAGCTGATATTACTATATTAGCAGAGGGAACAAGAGGTAGTCTTGCAAAAAAAGTAATTCATAAATTTAATTTAGATTCTGGAAAAAATCCACAAATCTACTCTCTAGGAGTAAAAGAGATTTGGAAAGTTCCAGAGGGAAATATTGAAGCAGGAGCTGTTTATCATACATTTGGATATCCACTTCAAGATAAATCAGAGTTTGGTGGTGGATTTATCTATGGATTAAGTGAAAATCGTGTAGCTCTTGGATTGGTTGTTGGTCTTGATTATGAAGACCCTAGTTTTGATACCCATGCAGCGATGCAGATTTGGAAAACTCATCCTTATGTATCTAAATTTTTAAAAGGTGGTTCTATTTTAGAGTTTGGTGCAAAAACACTACCAGAGGGTGGGTGGAACTCTATGCCAAAATATTATGAAGATAATCTTATGATAGTAGGTGATAGTGCAGGGTTCTTGACTACAGCTAGATTAAAAGGTGTTCACTTAGCTATTGGCTCTGGAATGTATGCTGCTCAAACTGCTGTAGAGGCACTTGCAAAAGGGGATACGACCAAAAATACACTTGCGAAATATGAAGAGCTAGTAAATGCTAGTTTTATCTATAAAGAGATGTATCCTATTAGAAATATGAGAGCTGTTATGAATGATGGTATGGTTCTTGGTGGATTAAAAATGGGTGTTCAGCTAGTAACAGGTGGAACTTGTCTATTTGTACCTCAAATTCATGCTGATGCCGATGAAACCAAAAAACTATCTGAGTACAAAGGTGTTCCATTTAAAGAGCGTTTTGCAGGAAAATTAGATTGGGATAAAAAGCTTACATTTGATAAAGTAACAGGAGTATTCCACTCAAAAGCTATGCATGATGAACATCAACCAGTACACTTAGTAGTGAATGATAAAGAGAAGTTTCAATCATCCAATATAGAAGAGTATGGTCTAAGTTGTGCATCTTTCTGTCCTGCTGAGGTTTATGAACTTCATACAGATAGAAATACAGGTGCAAAATCTCTAAGAATGCACTCTGAAAACTGTGTACACTGTAAAACTTGTGACATCAAATCACCAAATGGTGGAATAACTTGGACAACACCTTATGGTGGTGATGGCCCAGAATATACCTATATGTAAGCCTAAGGAGTAATAAATATGACAATAATTAGTTTAATGAAACAAGTACCACTACCATCTGAGATGAGAATGGGTGATGATGGTCTAATGGATAGAACAAAAGCAAAGTCAATTATCAATGTTGACTGTCAATACGCTTTAGAGGCTGGTCTTCAAATAAAAAGTGAATACCCAGAAGCAAAACTTATAGTATGTTCAATGGGACCTCCATCTTTTACAGAATCGCTAGAGAATGCTTTGGCAATGGGATACGATAATGCTTATCTTTTAAGTGATAGAAAATTAGGTGGGTCAGATACATATGCTACAGGTTTAGCACTATCACATCTACTTAAGCATCTAGGTTTTGGAAAAGGCAAAGATGAAGATTATATTATAGTAGCAGGTCGTCAGACATCTGATGGGGATACGGCACACGTTCCATCACAAGTTGCAGAGTTTATGGGAATCCCACAAGGTACATTTATAGAGACAGCAGATTTTATAGATGGTAGAGTTCATGCAAAAAGAATTATTGAGGGTGGATATCAGATGATGAGTCTTCCTATTCCTTGTGCTATGAGTTTTACACCAACAGGTATTGACCCAAGACGAGCTACTTTAAGTGGTGCAGTAAGAGCTAGAAAAACTGAAATAGAGATGCTGAGTATTGATGATGTTAATCTTAGTACAGAGTTCATAGGTATAGGAGTTCCAGGTGAAGGAGGAAGCCCTACTATTGTATCAAAAGTTGCAACTATCAAGAGTGAGAGAGCTCCTGCAAAAGTAGCAGAGGGTCATAATGAGATTGAGTTGATTGATTCATTTATCTCTCAAATAAAAGAGGGTAAAAATCTATTAGAGGTAAAAGTTAAAAAGGCAAAAAAAGCTAAAAAGGCTGATGATACCCTAAAAAGAATTGATTTTAGAAAAGGAGCATCTGGTATTTTAACTTGGGCAGAGGTAGTAAAAGGTGAGATTTCAAGACCATCTTTAGAGCTATTGACCCCTGCTAGAGATTTAGCAAACTCTCTTGAGGATGGAACAACTGTTACAACAGTAATAATTGGTAAAGATATTGGTGATTTGGCAAAAGAGCTTATTGCTCATGGTTCTGATGAGGTAATTGTAGTTGATGATGAGAGACTTGAAGAGTATCGTATCTTACCATTCTCTGAAATATTTTCTCAAATAATAGAGGAGAGAAAACCAGAGATTGCTCTTTTCGCAGCTACCACAGCAGGGCGAGAGTTAGCTCCTAGAATTGGTGTAAAAAGAGGTTCTGGGGTAACAGCAGATTGTACCCAACTTATTATTGGAGAACATAAACATAGAAATAAAGAGACAAAAGAGCAGGTTATATACGCTCCTATCTTGGAGTCGAGAAGACCAACTTATGGTGAGTCTAAACTGGCTACTATTATTGGTTTTGTGTGTCCTCAAATCTCAACAGCAAGAGCAGGAACATTTGAAGTGCCAGAGAGAGATGATAGCAAAGAGGGTAAAATTACTCCATTTACTCCAACTTTAGATGATAAAGAGTTCGCTTCTGAAATTATTGAAACTGTAATTGGTGAGGGTGGAATGCAGGGTCTATTTGATGCAGATATTATTGTAGCAGGTGGACGAGGAACTACTAGTGATGGTATGCAACTTGTCAAAGATTTAGCCGAAGCTCTCAAAGAGCAAGGTCTAAAAGCTGAGTGGGCTGCAAGTCGTGTTATGGTTGATGAGGGTGTATCAGAGTATGCTAGACAGATTGGTCAAACAGGTAAAACAGTTCGTCCAAAAGTATACGTGGCTATTGGTATAAGTGGTGCTGTTCAGCATATTGCAGGAATGAAAGAGTCTGATACTATTGTAGCAATTAATAATAATGCAAAAGAGAGTATCTTTAGTAATTCTGATTTTGCTATAGTTGGAGATTATTCTGATATACTACCAGAACTTATAGATAGAGTTAAAGCAGGATTTACATTTGGCTTAGAGACAAAATAAAAAACATAAAGGGGATTAGATGACTGGAAGAAGAGTCGCAATAGTAGGAGCAGGAGCAGTAGGTGCTAGTACAGCATATGCATTGGCATTGAGTGGAACTTGTCATGAGATTATACTATATGATATTATGCCAGAGGTGGCTATTGGAAAAGCGATAGATATCGCACAAGCAACAAACTATTCTCCAAGGGGTACGATTGTAAAAGCAGCAGTTACACCTGATGAGATTAAAAACTGTGATGTAGTTGTTATTACAGCAGGAGTTCCAAGAAAAAAAGATATGACTAGAGCTGATTTACTTAATATAAATGCAGGGATAGTAAAAGAGGTATCACAAAATGTAAAAAAATACTCACCAAATGCAATTATTTTGTGTGTATCTAATCCTTTGGATGTAATGACCTATGTTGTCCAAAAGGTAACAGGTTGGGATAGAGAGAGAATTGTAGGAATGAGTGGTGCATTGGATGGTTCAAGAATGGCTCATCAAATTTACCAAAAGACAGGTTTTGGTGCTGCACAGATTAGAGCAATGGTAATAGGTGAACATGGTGAACATATGATACCGTATCCTGAAGTTACAGATGTTGGAGGTGTACCACTTACTCAAATACTATCAAAAGAGGATATAGAGGATGTTATCTACAAGACTAAAAATGGTGGTGCTGAGATAGTAAAACATCTTAAAACATCAGCATTTTATGCCCCTGGTAGAGCAATCTCTGCTATGATTGAGTCTATATTGAGTGATGAGGATAAGGTAATAGCAAGTTCTGCAATCCTTGATGGTGAGTATGGTTATAAAGATGTAGCTATTGGAGTACCATGTGTCCTAGGTGCAAGTGGAATCAAAAAAATAATTGAGCTAGAACTTGATGATAAAACAAAAGAGCAGTTCGATGTAGCAGTTAAGGCTATTAAAGACAATATCGCTATCTTGGAAGATGGTGGTTTTTTTAACTAAAATTTTTTAACCTTTAGTAACCAAAGAGTTTTTTTGGTTACTAATGCTTATTTTCGAGTCAGACTCCAAATAGGGAATAAAGTTTAATTTAAACTTTAATATTATACCCCGTACCTAAGAGAATAATATCTCCTAAGTCTATATTTAAATTCTATCAACTACATCAATTCCTAAAATCTCTAATCCTTTTTTGATGATTTCTCCTGTAAGTTTTGCTAGTTGTAGACGGCTCATTTTGGTCTGCTCATCAATTCCATCTTTTAAAATAGGGTTTAGCTCATAGAACTTCATAAAGATGGTTACTACCTCATATAGATAGCTTGTGATGGTGTGAGGGGTTGCGTCTATTGATGCTTTGGTAAGTGTATCCTCAAATTTCAGAAGCATCAGTGCTAGGCGATGCTCTATCTCGTCAGCTACTATAATCTCTCCTGTGATTTTAGCATTGTGTTTTCTTAGAATTGATTGAATTCTAGCATAAGCGTATTGCATATATAAAGAGGTATTTCCCTCAAAAGAGAGCATTTTTTCCCATGAGAAGATGTAGTTTGATTCACGGCTAATACTTAAATCAGCATACTTTACAGCACCAATTCCTATAGCTTTTGCTACACTGTCTAGCTCATCTTCTGAATGTACATCTCTATCTTTTATCGCATCTTTTGCACGAACTACAGCCTCATCTAAGAGGTCTACAAGCTTGATAACTCCTCCATCTCTAGTCTTAAAAGGTTTTCCTCCCTTGTCCATCATTGTCCCAAAGCCAATATGCTCTAGTGCAACGCTTGGTTTTACCATTCCTGCTTGTTTTGCAATGGTGAAGACCTGTTTGAAGTGTTGGGCTTGTCTTGCATCTACTACATAGCATATACGGTCGGCATTCAGTTTTTTGTCTCTAAATGTTAGTGCTGATAGGTCTGTGGTGGCATAGAGGAATCCACCATCCCCCTTTTTGATAATAATTGGAGTATCGTTACCATCTAAAAAGACACACTCTGCACCGTTTGAGGTTGTAGATATATTTTTCTCTTTTAGAGTCTCTATCACCTCTGGAAGTTGCTCATTGTAGAAACTTTCTGCTCGTACATCATCTCGTGTTAGGTTGACATTTAATTTGTTGTATACCTCTTCACAGTGACCTAGAGAGGCATTGATAAAGCTCTGCCATAGAGTCAAGCAGTGTTTATCTCCACTTTGGATTTTGACTACATACTCACGTGCTTTGTTTGCAAACTCTTCGCTCTGGTCAAATCTGACCTTTGCATCTTTGTAGAACTGCTCCAAATCTTTTAACTCTTGGGTGTTTCCATCGGTATTCTGCTCTTCGAGATAAGCGATAAGCATTCCAAATTGTGTTCCCCAATCTCCAATATGATTTTGACGGATAACTTCATCTCCTAAAAATTCAAGAAGTGTAGCTAGGGTATCTCCAATAATTGTAGAGCGTAAATGTCCCACGTGCATCTGTTTTGCCATATTTGGTCCAGAGTAGTCTACTATGACTTTTTTAGGGGTCTCTACATAGCCAACTCCTACTCTATTATCATTTAGTATACTGTTGGTCTGCTTTGATAACCAGCTATTATTTAGCCAGATATTGATAAATCCCGGCCCTGCTACCTCTACTTTAGATATCATATCTGTAGTATCAATATGCTCTGCAACTGTAGTAGCTATCTCCCTTGGGTTCTTTTTGAGCTGTTTAGCAAGTTTCATTACTCCATTATATTGGTAATCTCCAAACTCAGGTTTTGTAGCATCTGATATAACAATATCTGTAGTTTCTATATTAGCATCTAAAAGTGCTTGTTCTATAATTTTAGTTAGTTGTGATTTGATTTTCATTTCTATTCCGTAGGGTAGTTAGGGGGGGTAGGGGTATCTCTTGTGGATACCCTAATTGTAATTAAGCTTTAAGCCTTTTTTGTAGCCTCTTTAGTCTCTGCAACTGCCTCTTTTGTGTCAGCTTTTATCTCTTTGACACTATCTTTAGCATCTGCTACACTCTCTTCATCATCTTTGATGGCTTTTTTGAAATCTTTGATTCCTTTACCCATACCCTTTGCAAGGTCTGGTATTTTTTTTGCTCCAAAAAGTAGTACTACTATCGCTAAGATAACAAGTAACTCTGGCATACTAGGCATTCCCATTTTTTTTCCTTTGATAAGTTTCCTCATAAATTGAGGTTTATGTAAAGGATTATACTTACTTTTTGTTGATTAATAGTTTATTGTTGGTGATTTTGCCAATTAACTATGAAGTTTGCTAACTCTTTATGACTCTGTTTTAGTCTTGCTGATTGTGCAATAGTGGTAAATTTTTGGGAAGCTTCCTCTACTGTATCATTGATAATAATATAATCAAACTCACCAATCGCCTTTATCTCCTCTTTTGCATTCTCCACTCTTTTTTTAATAATCTCTGTATCATCAGTAGAACGTGCATAGAGTCTTTTCTCTAATTCGTTTAGAGTAGGGGGTGTAATAAATGCAGAGGTAACAAGGTCTGACATTTTGGCTTGAACCAATCTGTGACCCTGTATATCAATATCAAAGATAACAAGTTTGCCATTATCTAACGCTTCATTTACGGGCTTTAGAGATGTACCATAATAGTTACCATGAACAGTAGCATACTCCAAAAAATTTCCAGCTTTTATATCCTCTTCAAACTCTGTTTTTGAGACAAAATAGTAATCAACACCATGAACTTCACCCTCTCTAGGAGAGCGTGTGGTAGTAGAGATAGAGAAGTAGTATGAACCTATCTTATCACTAGAGTGGTTGATAATAGTACTCTTTCCTGCACCACTTGGTCCTGAAAGAACTAAAATAGCACCACTCATTACTATACTTCGTTTGGAAATTCTATAGATACATTTACTTTTGCACCTCTAAGTAGATGTCTTAAATCTTTAACAGGTAGTTTGCTTAAAGTATGTGCAATAGCCGCACCTGTAGTTAGATTATCAAAATTGTTCTTCTTTTTCTTTTTCTTCTTTTTCTTTTTGATAGAAGAAGACTCTTTTGTTAAAATCTCTTGTTCTAATGTAACATCCTCTTTTTTCTCTTCCTCTTTAGATTTTTCATTTACTATAGTTTCATCTTTTGGCTTTTCCATACTCTCTTTGATACTCATTAATGAGTTTGGAATTTCAGTTAAACTCTCTGCTCCTTCTTTCTCCTCAAGAATATCTTTAATATTAGATATCTCAGTATTATCTAAAACTTTAGTGGTTATCTCCTCTTGTTT
>Ga0256826_1002579_pt1 | contig 10985 bp, 11 predicted proteins | sample CV79metaG_FD_185975 | JGI IMG/M metagenome (GOLD analysis project Ga0256826, IMG submission 185975) | Hydrothermal vent microbial communities from East Pacific Rise, Pacific Ocean - CV79 | ecosystem: Environmental > Aquatic > Marine > Hydrothermal vents | place: Pacific Ocean: East Pacific Rise... | reverse complement strand
AATGGCATTTAGTAAAAATGCAATAATTATAGCACTAATATCTTGCATACTTGTTGCTTGTTGTTTTAAAATAATAATAGTAGAAAACATTCCTGGACCAAATGTAATAGGAATTGCAATAGGAATTACACTTAAATCATCTTGTTTATTTATATCTTCATCTTCTTCTTTTGATATACTTTTTGCTTCTTTTGTATTTTGAAGCATATTAATTGCCATAAGAATTAAAACAATTCCCCCTATAACTTTCAAAGAATTTTCATCAATTCCAAACATTTTTAGAATAAAGTTACCACCTATTAAAACTACAAAAAAAGCTATTACTACTGTTATTGTTGATTTATATGCAATTTTACTTATTTGCTCTTTTGTTACATTTGTATGTAAAAGTGATAGCATAATAGCACTAACCCCAATAGGATCTAAAATAGCAAAGAATGTTATACTTTGTTGCATTATTAGTTCTATAAAATTTTGCATAATATTAGTTCTCCTCTATTGTATTTTTTATTATATTTAGGCCTTTATATATATCACTTGAGCTTGAATTAGTAAAATTAAATCTAATTTCATCTTCTATTGAATTATTTATATAAAATTCAATTCCAGGTACAAATACAACATCATTTTTTATACATTTTTCAACTAGTTCTTTTGTATTTATACCTTTTAATCTTCCATATATAAACATCCCACCTTTAGGTTTTATATATTCAAATTGTGGCAATATTTCATCTAAATATTTACAAAATTGTTCTAGCTTATTTGCATATAATTTTCTTATTTTTTCTTTATGTTGTTCAAATTGTTCTATATCTTTTAAATAATCATTTAATATAAATTGAGTTAATCCATTTGTATGTAAATCCATAGCTTCTTTATATGCAATTAATGGTTCTAGTAATCTTTCATCTGCTCTTATCCAACCTATTCTTAAACTTGGAGCTAATACTTTAGAAAAACTTCCTAAGTGATATGAATTTGAAGGTATATGCTTACTAATACATTCATATTTCTCTTTAAAGTATATCTCACTATATGGAGCATCTTCTATTAATAATGTATCATTTTCTTTTATTATGTTAGCTATTAATTTTCTTTTGTCATTACTATATGTAATCCCTGTTGGATTTTGGAAATCTGGAATAATATATGCTAATGATGAGTTTTTAATACTTCTTTTAAATTCATTTATATCACATCCATCATTTTTTAATTTTACAGTGTCAATTTTCATTTTATTTAAATAAAAAATATTCATAGCACCTAAATAAGATGGTTCTTCTATTGTAATTTTTTTAGAATCATTATATCTTGAGATTATGTCTAATGCTTGTTGAGAACCTGATGTTATTAGTATATTAGCAGAAGTTGTGGGAAACCCATCTTTACAATATTGTAAAGCTATTTTTTCTTTTAATTGTATATATCCAGTTGAATTGCCATATTGTAATGATGAAGAATCATCTAATATTATATTTGCAGATTTTTTTAATTGTTCTTTGGGAAATAACTCTGCATTTGGTAAACCACCTGCAAATGATATTGTGTTAGTATTTGTATGTTCTAGTATTTCTCTTATAAATGACCGTTTCATCACTATTCCTTTTAGAGAACTTATATTCTCTTTAATTTATAGTGTAATGATAACGCTTATTTATTTTTATTTCTTATTATTTATTGCTTTTATAACTTACATTTATTGCTATTTTTAGTATATATTAGTGCTTATAAAATTTACATATACTTAATATACATCATGGATACAAGTTGTATACATTTCATAATCATCAGATAAACCACTTGTTCCATCTAATCCTGTATTAAGACGAATAAACCAAGCTCTTTTAATCTCATCTGTATAATGTCTTTTAGATAATGTTGAAGTCCAATATCCATCTGCTTTAAACTCAGTAAACTTATCATCTACTTTTAATCCAGATTTTTCATAATTTATTATAGATATCAATTCATTATAACTTGGAACTCTCCAACTTTCATAACTACCTATATTTATCTCATCACATGCACTAATTGCATCTTTAAATGATTTTTTACCAATATCTTTATCTAACCAAACAATATTTGTAGTCGTATCTAAAATTATTTTAGTATCATATTCAGTTTTTGCAATATATTGAGCATTTAATAAAATACCAAAAGACAAAATAAAACTAGCTATTAATTTTTTATTCATGTACACACCTTACTAAGTTAGAAGAAGTTTTAAGTATAGTTACAATACTTCCTTCTGAAAAATTAATTCCCAATACATTGTTATCATTTGTAGTAACATTAGTACTTGAATAAGTAATATATGATGGAGTATATATCATTTGACTTGAAGCCATTGCAGGAAATATATTACCTTTACTTGTAATACTAATTAATTCTTTAATTGTAGGTAATCTCCAATTAGTATTGTTATTTATTTCTGAAATTTTACAAAAATTTTCTGCTTCTTCATATGTATATGTATCTGTAGGCACTAAATTATGCCATGTTAGACCACTATCAAGATCAATAATTATATCACTTGTCATACTATCAAAATTTCTTATTGCACTACTATTATATGTTCCATCTGTTTTAGAAGCATTTTCATCACTACAATTTATATCTTCTAGCTTAGTATTGATACAAATATTATTTAGTGTACTTATACTTGCCAATGCGTTATATTTAATTAATGCAATTTTAGGATTATTTTCTAAAGGATAATTTCCATTTTCATCTGTTATAGTATCTTTAGCAATTGAAATTTTTGTATTATTTGTATCAAATTCACCTGCTGTTGCACTTAGTGATACTTTTAGATATGGAAATATATTATTACTTAATAGCTTGCTGTCATTATCACCAAATCTACCAGTACCATTAAGATCAAACTTATCCCTTAAAGATGTATGGATAGTATTGTATGAAAAATATTTATTAAAGTAAATATACATTACATCATCATCTGCTCTTAGTGTACTCTTATTAGCATAGTTTATTGCTACTATTTCTAAGTTGTTAATATTTAGATTATCTAATATTGCATCTACTATAGATTTAACTTTTTCTACTGTATTTACATCATCACTTTCTAAGCTATCAACTTTTTGATTTATTGCATTAATATTTGTACTATCTACACTTGTAATATTTAAGTTTATATAGTCGTTTATTTCAGGTATTTCACTTGTATTTGAGTCTGCATATTCTTTTATTTTATCTAGTGACGTAGTTTCAGACTTGGAATCAGTTTGTTCAAGTTCTTGTCCACACCCTAAAAATATAAATATAATAAAAAAAATGTTCAAAATATATTTTAACATCTATTCTCCATATGGTTTTAATTGCGTAATTATATATTTATTTGTATTAATAACATATGAATCAGTAGTAAATAGCCTATTAATATTACTAATAAGATATTAAATGATACAATTTCTTATTTTTCAAATTCTAAATCAACAATAAACTCTTTCAAAGTCATATTTTTATTTGATTTTGTTGCAATATATTTTACAATATTTTCAAATTTTTGTTTATTTCTATACCCTCTTATTCTTTGTACCACTATCATATCATCAAACATTAGAGTTGTTGGATAAAAATGTATATTATATTTTCTAGCAAAATCAATTTTATTTATACTTTTTTTATTATAAATTAATTTATTTTTATTTTCAACATCGATACTAACATATATAAAATCTTTTTTGATTTGATTCATTATATTTTCATCTTTTAAACTATCATCAATCATTTTATGACACCATGGACAATGTTTCATATGGAAAAAAACCATTATTTGTTTATTTTGTTCTTTTGATTGCTTAATTATTTTATCAAAATCAATATCAGATGAGTAAAGATTTAGAGTTAAAAATATAAGTAAAAGTAATTTAATTTTTTTCATATTATTCCAATTTTTATTAATATCAAAAGATTTTATCAAAGATTTGTATTATCTTAGCTAAAATTCCAAATGCCTTTAACAAACCTAAATTTTGAACAACATAAATCAGCAACAGCCTCAAGTGGATATAACCTTACAATTGCTAGTGCAGGTACAGGAAAAACATCTACAATAGTAGGAAGAATTGCCCATTTAATAAACTCTGGCATAAAACCAAATGAAATATTACTACTAACATTTACAAATAAAGCAGCTTCTGAAATGATAGAAAGAGTTGCTAGCTTTTTTAGCAAAGAATTAGCAAGTCAAATTGTAGCTGGAACTTTTCATAGTGTTTCATATAAACTTATGAAATCTTTGGGAGTAAATGTTGTATTAAAACAACCAAGCGAACTAAAATCAGTTTTCCGTTCATTGTACGAAAAGAGAGTATTTCCTGGCGTTGAAGATGTTCAACCATATGATCCATCATATTTATATGATTTATATTCTCTTTATACAAATAGCACTTATGATGAAACATTTGATGATTGGATGATGAATAATAACTCTGACCACAAACCATTTATTCTTATATATGAAGATTTATTTGAACAATTTACAAAACTAAAAAAAGATTATGATTATGTTAGCTTTGATGATTTATTAACAAATATGTTAGAAATACAAAAAAATAAAGATTTTAATTTTAATGAAATTTTAGTTGATGAATACCAAGATACAAATCCTCTTCAAGGTAAACTTTTAGATGGATTTAAAGCCAAAAGCCTATTTTGTGTTGGAGATTATGATCAAAGTATTTATGCTTTTAATGGAAGTGATATCAATATTATTTCATCATTTAATGATAGATATAAAGGTTCAAATTTACATACATTAAATAAAAACTACCGTTCAACTAAACCAATACTTGATTTAGCAAATAAAGTTATTATGTTCAATGAGAGAATTTATGAAAAAAAACTAGAAGTAATAAGAACTCAAAATGATCATAGTCCTACACTTTTGGAATTTGATGAATTATATTCACAGTACGAATATATTTCCCAAAGTATAAAAAAATCATCAACACCTCATGATGAAATTGCTGTTATTTATAGAAATAACTCCAGTGCAGATGGTATTGAAGCAAATTTACGAGAAGCTGGAATAAATTCAAAAAGAAAAGGTGGACATAGTTTTTTTGATAGTAGAGAAATAAAAGCAGCTTTAAATATGCTAGTTTTAGTACACAATTCAAATGATATGATGGCATTTATTCAACTAATAGAACATGGTAAGAATATTGGAAATGCTATTGCTAAAGATATTTTTGATGCTTTAGTTAAATTAGGGCATGGTACATTACATGATGGACTTTTACATCCAGATGATAATATAAAAACACCATATATAAGTTCTAAAACTACAAATATCCAACTTGGTCTTTTTGATGATTTTATTGAGATGGGTTCTTTAGCAAAATTTAAAGATTCAAATTTCAATGAAAGCTTTTTGGGAAATCCATTTCTAAAACACCCAAAACTTACTAAAGAAGGTGGAGAATTTCTATATGAATTTTATAAATTATATAAAGTTCTAAAACGTATGAAAAATCCTGCAAACTTAATAGATCAGATCAAAAAAAGTAGTTTTTTTCAAGCCATTTTAGACAGCTTAGGAACAAAAAGAGCAAAACAAAAAGATGGAACTATAAAACAAAGTATAAAAGATAGATATTTATCAAAATGTAATAGAAGATTAGAAACTCTAAAGCAATTATCTCATAAACATACAAATATTAAAAACTTTTTAAATGCCATGATATTAGGTGGAAGTGAGCTTAGTGAAGGGGTTGGAGTAAATTTATTATCTATTCATGCAAGTAAAGGTTTAGAGTTTAAAGAAGTTTATATTATTGATTTAATGGATGGAAGATTTCCAAATCGTACACTTATGAGTAAAGGTGGAAGTATAGAAGAAGAAAGAAGATTATTTTACGTAGCAGTAACAAGAGCTAAAGATATTTTATACTTAAGTTACGCAAAATATGATAGAATAAAGAAAATAGATTTCATACATAGTCCTTTTTTAGTAGAATCTGGATTAATTAATAAAGAGGAAAAATAATAATGCTTAAAAATTTAAAAAATAAAATTATCAATTATACTTATGCTATTTCAAATCAACCAGTAAAATTACATGAACTTTTAAGTGCAAATAGTTTACTAAATGAAGGAATGCATTTGGATGGGAAAAAACTTGGATTTAGACTAAAATTAGGTCGTGCATATATTGTATTTTTAATTCTTACAAATATTCTAATGGCACCATTTGCATTACTTACTCATGATATATTTAGAGGTGGAGATTGTCACTTATCTATATTAGTAACGCTATTTGTTACAGGAGTAATATTCGCTTCATTTGGATTATTTAGAGATTGGCTAAGTGATGAAGTCGCACTAAAAAGAATAAATATGATGTGGAAACTTCATTTTCCTTTATTTTGTTATGAAGAGTATCATTCAAAAGTAGATGAAATTTATAAAAAATCAATTTCTCAAAATATTGCAAAAACTGAACTTCAAAGATTTGTTATGGATGAGTTATCTAAATAACTCATCTTTTTATAATATTGTAATAACCATCTTTGGATTTAACAATATTTGTTCTACTCTTTCTTGCCAAAGCTGACCAAATAATACTTTTTCATCTTTAGTTGCAACTGATCCCATGACCTTTTGCATCAATACAGACATATTTTTATGTGGTAAAATTGTATTAGGATTATAAATCAATTCAACACTTTTATTTGTATCAGTTCGTATAAGTTTTATACTTGAATTTATATTATTATTAAATTCCATTAAACTATGTCTTGCAAACTTCCCATTTAAACCTTTAAATCCACTCTTATCTGTTGCTCCTGTGATTTGAGATACTACATTACTTATAACACCTGCAACACCATCTTGTAAGTCTTCTTTAAAATAAACAGCAATTTCACCTCTTTTTGCAATTTCATCTTTATAAAGTTCTTTTAAACCTTCTTTTACTAAAAGATACGCACCTGCAACTGTTGGGCATGAATGCCCTGCACTTTTAACAACTTCTTTATATGTAAACTCTATTATTCCATCTTCAAAAGCACCTAATATATTAGCTAAACCATCTTGTAGTTTTATTGTTTCTACTTCATCAAAAAATTCTGGATAATTCATATTTTTCCTTTTATTATAAGATTTTATTTCTACTGTAATGTAGTATAAATATCATTATAAAAGTATTAAGTTAATCACCTAAAATATCCTTAATGAGTTTTTAGATATAATCATTTAAAATTTAAAATGGAGTTCATATTTATGACATTTAACACAAAAAAAATAGACGAAGCAAACGCAACAATCTCTGGTACAATTAGTGCTAAAACATTAGAATCAAACTTAGATAAAGTAGCTGCTCAAGCTGCAAAATCAATGGATATTCAAGGTTTTAGAAAAGGTAAAGTTCCTGTAGCTGTTGTAAAACAAAGATATGCTGACAAGTTAACTCAAGATGCACAAAGTGATGCAATTAGAGATATGCTAACACAAGGTTTAAAAGAATTAAATATTGAAAATTCTGCTTTAATTGGTGAACCAGCTATTAGTAAATTTGAAGAGCAAGATGATAAAAGTATCATAGTTGAACTTTCTGTTTCTTGTAAACCAGAAATTAAATTAGGTGATTACAAATCATTTATACCTAAAATGACTGCACCTACAGTTGATGATAAAGAAGTTCAAGAGCAACTTGAAACTATGGCATCTCAAAATGCAACACCTGTTAAAATCAAAAGAAAAAGAATGGCAAAATCTGGAGATTTCGCTGTAATTGACTTTGAAGGTTTCAAAGATGGTGTAGCATTTGATGGTGGTAAAGCTGAAGGTCATGTACTTGAAATAGGTTCAAATTCATTTATTCCTGGTTTTGAAGATCAAGTTATTGGTATGAAATATGATGAAACTAAAGAAATTGAAGTAACATTCCCTGAAGAATATCAAGCAAAAGATTTAGCTGGAGCTGATGTAGTATTTAAAGTTACTTTACATGAAATTAGAGAAAAAGAAGCAGCAGAACTTACTGATGAATGGGCGCAAACTGTTTTAGCAAATGAAAAAGATGTAACTTTAGAAGTTTTAAAAACTAAATTAACTGAGCAATTATTATCTCAAAAGAAAACTGCTTACTTTAATGAAGAAGTAAAAGTTGATTATATTGAAGCATTAATAAAAAATATTAACTTTGCAGTACCTGAATCAATTTTAGAGCAAGAAGTAAATCAAGCACTAAATGTAAAAGCTCAAGCTATGAGTGAAGATGAAATTAAAAAACTTCAAGAAGATCCAAAAGCAGTAGATGCACTAAGAGAAGAAATTAAACCAGAAGCTATGAAAAGTGTTAAATCAACATTTATTATAGATGCATTAGCAGCAGCTGAAAAAATTGAAGTAACAGATCAAGAAGTTACTCAAACTATTTATTATGAAGCAATGATGAATGGTCAAGATGGAACAGCAACAATTAAACAATATGAAGAAGCTGGTTATTTACCAATGATTAAAATGTCAATTATAGAATCAAAAGTTATGATTCAAATTTTAGACGAAGCACTAGGTAAATAATAAATGTCTTACGTTCCAGTAGTAGTTGAACAAACAGGAAAAGGTGAGAGAAGCTACGATATTTACTCACGTTTATTAAAAGATAGAATTATCATGTTAAGTGGAGAAGTAAATGATGCAGTTGCAGCTACTGTTGTAGCTCAATTGTTATTTCTTGAAGCTGATGATCCAAGTAAAGATATTTATCTTTATATAAACTCTCCAGGTGGTGTTGTAACAGCAGGTCTTAGTATGTTTGATACTATGAACTATATTAAACCTGATGTTTGTACTATTTGTATAGGACAAGCTGCATCAATGGGTGCATTTTTATTAAGTGCTGGAGCAAAAGGTAAAAGATATTCTTTACCAAACTCTAGAATTATGATTCACCAACCAAGCGGTGGAGCACAAGGTCAATCAACTGATATCCAAATCCAAGCAGCTGAGATTCAAAGATTAAAAGATTCTTTAAATCAACACTTAGCAAATGCAACTGGTCAAGATGTTAAAAAAGTAGAAGCTGATACAGAAAGAGATAATTTTATGTCTGCAATTGAAGCTAAAGAATATGGTTTAGTTGACAAAGTAATCGAGCATCACGAGTAAAATGACAAAAGAAATTTTAGTTTATCCAAATCCAATTTTAAGAAAAAAATCTAAAGATGTAGTTAAGTTTGATAATGAACTTCATACACTTTTAGATGATATGAATGATACTTTAATTGAATCTGGTGGTGTTGGGTTAGCAGCTGTACAAATTGGAGTTCTTCAAAATGTATTGTTGCTAAATTTACCAGTAATTGATCCAGATGATGAAACAAAAGATATAATATTAGAAGAAAATTTAATAGAAGCTATAAATCCTACAATTATTTATAAAGAAGGGGAACAAACTAACCAAGAAGGTTGTTTAAGTGTTCCTGGATATTATGATGATATAAAAAGAGCATTTAAAGTTACTGTTACTTATTTTAATAGAGATGGTGAAGAAATTTCTATTGATGTTGATGATTTTGAAGCTGTTGCATGGCAACATGAAATGGAACATCTATCTGGTCATGTCTTTATTGAAAATCTATCTTTTTTGAAACGTAAAAAGTTTGAAAAAGATTGGAAACGTAAACTAAAAGATGAAAAAAAAAGCTAGGTTAATTACCTAGCTTTTTTTATGTATAAATTTAAATTATTAAATAATAACTTCAATTTCTCTTGAATCAGATGCAACTTTTTTCTCTTTAATTACTCTATCTTCTTTTAATTTTATTGCTAATTCACTATCTGTAAGTGCTAAAATTTGCATAGCAAGATATGCACTATTTACTGCACCTGCTTTTCCTAGTGCAACTGTAGCAACTGGCATACCAGCTGGCATTTGAACTGTAGAAAGCATAGCATCCATACCATCCATAGCTCCACCTTTCATTGGTACTCCAACAATTGGTTTAGTTGTACTTGCGGCTAATGCTCCTGCTAAATGTGCAGCCATTCCAGCAGCTGCTATAAATACTTGCGCACCTTTAATTTCAGCTTCTTTAATATATGTTTTAGTTCTCTCTGGACTTCTGTGAGCTGAACTTATTATTAGTTCATATTTAACATGAAATGCTTCAAATACATCAGCACAATGTTTCATTATCTCATAATCACTTTTACTTCCCATTACAATTGATACAAAATTCATTTTTATTCCTTTTTTTATTTAATTTTTTTAATTTACTTTACAAGATTCTTCGCCATCTTTGGCTTCAACTCTAAACATTGTTAAATATGGTAATTCACATGGTAATTCAATTGGATTTGTATTTCCACTGTGTACAGCTTCTAGTACTTTCCCACTTTGTGTTTTTATTTGTTTAAAATTAATATAATATTGTCCATCTCTTTTAAACACTTTACCTATATCATTATCTACTTCTTTAAATACACTGTTTAATGGTGCAAAAATTTCTATATCTTCATTTGGTAAAGTTTTATATTTACACATAAAATGTTTATTATCACTTATTACAAGCCCAGAAACTTCATATGTTCCAACACTCATTGCATAGTCATGGTTTTGTGTGTCATTTCTATCAAATGGTTTGTGTATTAGATATGCATCTGTAAAACCTCTATTCTTTGTAGTATTTAATTCTTTTTCATATTTACTAGCATCGAAACAATTATTATAGAAGTCTTCAATTGCCATACGATATGTATAAGCTGTAATTGCAGCATAATAAGGAGATTTTGTTCTACCTTCTATTTTAATACTATCAACTGCACCACTACTAAGTATTTCACCAACATGTGCAGATAGATTCATATCTTTAGCATTGAAAATGTATGTACCAATATCTGGTTGTTCTTCAAGTCTAAATAATGTACCATGTTCTTCATTTCCAGCATATAGTGTATATTCAAATCTACAATCATTTGCACAAGATCCTCTATTTGGAACTCTTCCCATT
>Ga0256826_1002578_pt1 | contig 10988 bp, 7 predicted proteins | sample CV79metaG_FD_185975 | JGI IMG/M metagenome (GOLD analysis project Ga0256826, IMG submission 185975) | Hydrothermal vent microbial communities from East Pacific Rise, Pacific Ocean - CV79 | ecosystem: Environmental > Aquatic > Marine > Hydrothermal vents | place: Pacific Ocean: East Pacific Rise... | reverse complement strand
CAAGCATTTATTCTTTTAGATAAATCAAAAACAGATATTGTTTTTAACTCAACATGGTTAGAATCATTAGGTGCAAGTGGTATGGTAGCATTGACAACAACTTATAATGTTGCGCGTATGTTAGAACGTGATGATTTTGAAAAACGTTATAAATCTGGACAGAGTATCTCTATTTCAGAGTTTATCTATCCACTACTTCAAGGCTATGACTCAGTTGAATTAAAGTCGGACATAGAAATAGGGGGAACAGATCAAAAGTTTAATCTATTAATGGGAAGACATCTTCAACGAACTTATAATGTAGGAAAAGAACAAGCAGTTCTTATGATGCCTATTTTAGAAGGACTAGATGGTGTTCAAAAGATGAGTAAATCATTAAATAACTATATTGGAATTACGGAAGATCCAAAAGATATTTATGCTAAAACGTTATCAATCTCAGATGAGCTAATGTGGCGATATTATGAACTTTTAAGTGAAAAATCACTCGATGCGATTGCCCAAATGAAAGTTGATGTAGCAAATGGGGACTTACACCCTAAAATCGCCAAAGAAAACTTGGCTTTAGAGTTAACAACAAGATTCTATAATGAAGAGTCTGCTAAGATGGCTAAGAGTGAATTTGATAACGTTTTTAAATCAAATCAATTACCTACTGATATACCAGAGTTTGAGATGGAAATGAACATTTGGATTTGTAAAGCATTGGTCGATGCTGGAATTGAACCATCTACATCACAAGCAAGACGTGATATAAAACAGGGTGGAGTACGTCTTAACCAAGAGAAAATTTCTGATGAGAAGATGAACTTAGAGTCTGGAGAATATATCTTACAAGTAGGTAAACGAAAATTTGCAAAAATAAAGGTAAAGTAGTGTCATTTAAATCTTTTAAAATTGGAAAACATACGATAGAAAAACCTATTATTCAGGGTGGTATGGGTGTTGGTATCTCATGGGATCAGTTGGCTGGAAATGTAAGTTTAGAAGGTGGGTTGGGTGTTATCTCTGCTGTTGGTACAGGTGTTTATAAGAACAGAGAGTTTGCTACTAAAGTGGTAAATAATAGACCTCATAGTGAAACAAATTTTTATAGTCGTGAGGCATTGATAGAAATTTTTAAAAATGCTAGAAAAATTTGTGGAGACAAACCTTTGGCATGTAATGTTCTTTATGCTCAGAGTGGATACGACCAAACTGTTGCTGATGCTTGTGAAGCAGGTGCTGACATGATTATTACGGGGGCAGGGCTTCCGTTGACCATGCCTGAGGCCGCAAAAGATTATCCTGATGTTGCTCTTATTCCTATTGTTTCTACTGCTAAAGCACTTAGAATTTTATGTAGACGTTGGAAGAAAACACACAACAGACTTCCTGATGCTGTCATAGTAGAAGGACCTTTAAGTGGTGGACACCAAGGGTTTAAGTACGATGAGTGTTTCCTTCCTGAAAACCAACTTGAAGCGATACTTCCTCCTGTAATAGAAGAGGCTAAAAACTGGGGTTCTATGCCTGTTATCGCAGCTGGTGGTATTTGGGATCATGATGACATTATTAAGATGATAGAGCTTGGTGCTGATGCTGTACAAATGGGTACACGATTTATAGGTACCATTGAATGTGACGCGAGCCAGGTTATGAAAGAGATGATTATAGAAGCAAAAGAAGAGGATATTAAACTCTTTAAGTCACCTGTTGGGTATCCTGCTCGTGGTGTTAAAAGTCAGCTTCATGCCAATATTGAAGCAGGAACGGCACCTAAAGTTGCATGTATTTCAAACTGTGTTGCACCGTGTCATCGTGGAGAAGAGGCAAAAGTAGTTGGTTATTGTATTGCTGACAGATTAAGTGATGCCTATGATGGTATTAAAGAGAGTGGACTCTTCTTTACAGGTGCTAATGGTTATAAGCTCAATGAGATTATAACAGTTAAAGAACTTATGGAGAAGTTGATGAATGGAGAAGATAATTCTTAATAAAAAATTAGTATCGTTATTTTTAATACTATTTTTTTCAAACTTACTCTTTGCAGGAAATGATTTTGTAAAGAGTCAAATACGTCAAGCAGAACTAAAACTTTATTTTAGTTCTGATATTGAACGGGTTACTTATTTTACTATTCCGGGTAAGGATGGCATAAACAAATATGTTTATGATATTCATGGGGCGACACTTCCTACAGCTAAAGGAATTTCTCAGCATACATTTAGAACCATTGAATCTTTTAAAATGGGACAAAATAGCTCAACTAAGTTGAGAGTGGTTATTCGTTCGAAAGAGAAGGCGTTAGACAAGCATCAGTTTGAAGGTAAGGTTTTAGCCATTCCTTTGATCTCAGGTCATAAATCAACTTTAAATGGTAGTGAAAGTGTAACAACGAGTACGGTTACAACGAATAATGTAACCTATAGCTCAAAGCGTCGTTATATTGTGGTGATTGATGCAGGTCATGGTGGTAAAGATAATGGTGCCTCATGTTGTAAGCATAAAAAAGAGAAAAAAGTAACCCTTTCTGTTGCCGGAAAATTAAAAAAGCGTTTGCAAGAAAAAGGGTACAAAGTTTATATGACACGAGATGATGACTCTTTTGTGAAATTACCCACACGTACAGAGTTTGCCAATGAAAAAAAAGCAGATATCTTTGTTTCTATTCATGCCAATGCTGCGCCTAAAAAAGAGCAAAACAGTATTTTTAAAGGGATAGAAATTTACTATTTGTCCCCTGCTAAAACGGAACGGGCTAAAGATGCCGCAGAAAAAGAGAACAGTGTTATGTTTAAAGGTAAAGACTTTTATACTAAAAATGCATACTTGTCGTTAATAAGTCGAGAAAAAATAGTTGAGTCACATAAACTAGGTTTAGATGTTAGTGCTAAAATGTTATCAAATGTCCGTGAACATTATGGTCCTGTTGATGATGGTGGTGTAAAACCAGCCAATTTTTGGGTACTCGTAGGTGCTCAAATGCCAGCAGTTTTGGTTGAAACTGGTTATATTACACACCCAACAGAAGGTGAAAATTTAACCAATGCTTATTATAAAAATCTTTTAGCAAAAGGAATTGCTGATGGTATTACTCAATACCTAAAGAATAAGTAATTTTATAGAGGGGAGGTTAACTCCCTTCTTCTCTCGTTCGTTTATAAATATCTCTTTTTGAACCAAAGATAATAAAAGGCTGTTGCTATAAATCCTAAACCCATTATTATGGTAATATAATTTAATCCTAATCCCATCTTTGCAGCATATCCTATAAAGAGTGTTACCGATATATTTGTCATCATAAATATCATATCATTGTAAGCAATGACACGTCCTAAATACTGGTTTTCTATCTCTTGTTGAAGCATATAATAGGTGTATGACCAGAGTGTGGTAGAGAGAAGACCGACAATAACAATACCTATAAGTGACTGGTTAAAGTTATGTTGTATGAATGACCAAAGAATAATACTTACGCCTTGTAGTATAAAAAAGTAATGTAGATTAGAAGCATTCATAAAACGACTAAAAAGCAAGGGACCAACCGAAAGACCAATGGCTCTACTGGCATTTATCCATCCTATGGCAAGGGGTACCGCCAATATATATTTGTAATGATAGTCTGCTAAAAGGGTAACTAAGGTATCAAAACTGGTAAAACCTATGCTTGAATGTAAAAGAATAAGGTGCAATAGTTTTTTGTGGTTTTTTAGATACGTAAATCCACTTTTCATCATGCTTATGGCAGACTCTGTATGTTCTGTTATCTTAAGTTTTATGTTCAATCCAAGTAAAGCAATAGACGCGATTATATAGAGTATGACATCTATTAAAAAGGTAGTATCATAAGAGAAATAATAGGTTACTACCCCACCAAGTGCCATACCTGCAGCAAAGCAGACCGACCAAACAATGGAGTGAATTTCATTGGTGTTTTTGAGCATTTCTCCTTTTAAGATTTTAGGGAAGAGTGCCATTTCAGCAGAGAATAGAATGGAGGCAGCCAACGATCGAATAAAAAGAAAAAGCATTAGCCATCCAATGTCTCCTATTGCATTAACCGTCATAAAAAGTAAGGTCATACTTATTTCGATAAGAAGAAGAACTTGCATAAGCGTTTTAAATGCTATACGGTCTATAATCCACCCTGAAATAGGGGCTAACAGTATGGCAGGAAGCATAATCATCATAATCACATAGGCAATGGTCATTTCAGAAGCGCCATACTCCACAAGCATAGAGGCGATGGCAACTTGAGAAAACCAAGTTCCAAAATAAGATATAAATTGTATCAATGTTAGTCGAGCAACAACAGGATGTTTCAATGTCTCTAAATAAGTTAATTTTGTCATGATGCAATTTTAGCGTAATGTTTGGATATTAAAAATGACATTTTAGGCACATTTCGTCATTTTCACATGTTATCATTAGTAATAATGTTAGAAAGGAATTTATTATGTTGAAAAGAATATTGTTAATTTTGTCATTTATGATTTTATCCGGCTGTGGCGGTGGAAGTGGTGGAACATTAAGCCGTGGTGGTGCTTTATCAGGTGTATTTGTAGATACCCATGTTATTGGATTGTCATATAGAACAAGTTCTGGAATTACTGGTGTTACTGATGAACATGGTGGATATAGATACAATGAAGGAGACACAGTAACGTTCAGTCTAAATGGTATAAGCATTGGTAGTTGTGCCGCAAGTGCTTATGTTACCCCAATGAGTATATTCCCTGATAATCTTGATGCTGCTTTGAATTTGGCACAATTTTTACAAAGTATAGACAGCGATGGTGATCCTAGCAATGGTATTACTCCTAGTGAAGAAGCGACAGATGCTCTTAGCAATGTCAATAATTTTGATTTTGAAAATTCTAATTTTGATGATTTATTAGAGGCAAACTTACCAAATGATTTTGATTTTGTAGATGATGGTGTAGCGATGAGACATATGGAAGAGTCTTTTGCCGAATTGGAAATAAATGCAGATGGTTCTTCCGAAGTTGATCATACACGACTTTTTGTTGGTGGTGATGTAAGTCATGGACTAGAGTTATGGAAAATGACCGATGGGATGATTGATAATGCTAGTTTGGTAAAAGAGTTATTAGGGGGTACTGTTTCCTCATATCCATCAAGTATAACGGCGGTAGGTAACAGACTTTTCTTTGTGGCAAATGATAACATTCATGGACGTGAGTTATGGGTGAGTGATGGTACAGCTATAGGTACCATAATGGTAAAAGATATTAATGAAGGTGATACATCTTCTTCTTTAAATTACATGACAGCTGTTGGAGAGAAAGTTTTTTTTAGAGCAGATGATGGTATACATGGAGAAGAACTTTGGGTGAGTGATGGTACCGTCTCTGGTACAAAAATGATAAAAGATATAATAGAGGGAGATAGCTCTTCTAATCCACGAAATTTTACAACGGTAGGTGATAAGGTATTTTTTATTGCAGATGATGAAATACATGGAATAGAGCTTTGGGTAAGTAATGGTACGACAGAAGGTACTACGATGGTCAAAGATATTTATGCGGGTACTTCTAGTGGTTATCCTCAAAGATTAATACCGTTTAATCAAAAGCTTGTTTTTATGGCAAGAAGCGCAGAAGAAGGGTATGAACTTTGGATTAGTGATGGTACTTTAGGTGGTACGCATATGGTCAAAGATATTGCCAATGGTGCGGAGTCTTCATATCCATCAAATTTTGTTATTGATGGAGATAGTTTGTACTTTTTTGCTTCACATAGTATCGATATGTATAGAATTTACAAAACGAATGGTACGGAAGAAGGAACAATTAGTATAAAAGATTTTGATATGTCTCTACCATCATACTTAACTCTATTTGATCATAAGCTATATTTTCAAGCTAGTGAAATGGGTGTAGCAAATGGAAAAGAACTTTGGGTAAGTGATGGTACCCCTAATGGTACCACTATATTTAAAGATATATATGACGGTTCTGATTCTTCCTCTCCTAAAAATATGACTGTGGCAGGAAGTAAGATGTTTTTTACTGCGGATGATGGAGTGAATGGAAGAGAGTTATGGGTAAGCAATGGAACGGTAAATGGTACACATCTTGTCAAAGATATATATGATGGTAGTTATTCTTCATATCCTCATAACATAACAGCTGTAGGAGATAAAATATTTTTTGAAGCACATAACAGCATATCTGGATATGAATTATGGATAAGTGATGGTACGGCAGATGGTACAATGATGGTAAAAGATATACAAAATGGTCGTTTTTCTTCACATCTTGATGAGATAACAGCTGTAGGGGATAAGGTATTTTTTAGTGCCGATGATGGAGTTTACAAATCTGAGTTATGGGTAAGTGATGGTACATCAGAGGGTACAACTATGGTAAAAGATATTGCTACTGTACCAACATCATCTTTAAATAAAAATACAAAATTTATTAAAGTAGAAGATAAATATTATTTTAATGACAACACTGGTAAGTTATGGGTAAGTGATGGTAGTGCATCGGGAACCATACCTTTAGGGATAGAGATTAACTTAGAAAATAGCGTGGTATTTGATAATCATTTTGTTTATGTCGTGGAAGAAGAGGATGAGAATGGAGATGATATCTACCACATTAAAGCAAGCGATGGAACCGTAAATGGCGTAACAACTATTTTATCTTCTACTGATATAGATGATGACTCTTTGGTTGTAGCAAATAACAAGTTATATTTTATAAATAATAACAGTTTATATAGCAGTAACAGTATCATAGATAATACATCTGTTTTTACAAAACTTAATGGTTTACCATTTACAAATGTATCAGAATTGACTTCGGTAGGAGAGAGGCTATTTTTTGTCTCTTATGAAGAAGGAGAAGATGTCGTATTGGCACCTATGCCAGGTGGAGGTGCAACATTATACATAACAGATGGTACAGTAGCGGGAACACGCGCTGTCATAGATGATGAAACATATATGGATTATGACAATTTTGTTGATGTCGATGGTACCTTGTTTTTTTCATCATATACCAGTGAATTTGGTAGGGAACTATGGAAAAGTGATGGTACGACAGTGGGTACAGTGATGGTTAAAAATATTGCGTTGGATGAAGAAGGAAGTTCTTCAAGTTCTCCTGAAGATATGACAAATTTAGATGGTATACTTTATTTTGTCGCCAATGATAGAGTTCATGGGGAAGAGCTTTGGAGAAGTGATGGTACACAGCATGGTACAGTGATGGTTAAAGATATAAGAGAGGGAAGTTCTGGTTCACGTACAGAAATATTGGCTACAGTTGATAATAAACTGTACTTTAAAGCCAGAACAGATACGGGGGATAAACTTTTTGTTAGTTATAAAGATACAAATCTTACGCAAGAAGTAAATCTTTCTATTCCTGATAATTATGAATATGAATTAGATTTTAATTTGAATAGTAAATATAATACTTTAACACAAAACTATAGTGATTATTTGCTTGTTTGGATTAATATATATTCAGATACCGATAACAATAATGGTGAGTATAGAATGCTTCTTAAAAAAGTTATAGGGAGTACAAGTGAAACATTACAAGATATTGTTTTGTTTGATGATTTTGATAAATAAGTTCGAAAGTAGAGAAGTGTCTATCTTCTCTATTTATATTTTTTGAATGGGCATTTCCTCTAGCACTTTGGTATAATCTTAGATATTATTACACAATAAATAGAGGAGCATCAATGATAAATGCAGCCATAGATTTTGGAACAACCAACTCTGTTGCGGGAATAAATGTTAATGGTAAAGTAGAGATGATACCGTTAGGGCATAACAATGTTGAGACGCGTAGTGTCATTTTTTACTCTTTTGAAGATAAAAACTTTTATGTTGGTGATGATGTTTTACCTGAACTAGAAGTAGACACAGCAGGGCGTTATTTACAGTCTTTAAAATCTTTTTTAGGACATAAAGAACACATAGAGACCACGCTTGGTGTAGAGAGTTATTATTTAGATGACCTTATCTCGATTATTTTAAGACGATTCAAGTACAAATTGGATAAAAAAGCCAATGGATCTGTAGAAAATGTAGTCATGGGACGACCCGTGCGTTTTAACGATTATGATGATGCTTTAGATAGAGAGGCACAACATAGGCTAGAGAGTGCCGCTAAAAAGGCAGGGTTTTCTAATGTACTGTTTCAGTATGAACCCATCGCTGCGGCACTCTCTTATGAAGAGAAAATTTCAAAAGAAGAGCTTATTTTGGTAGCCGACATTGGTGGAGGAACCACGGATTATTCGGTCATAAAAGTAGGTGGAGCCAGTAGACATTTTGTTGATAGAAAAGAAGATATCCTCTCTAATCATGGGGTTTATGTGGGTGGTAACAGTTTTGATTCGTCGATCATAAAAGAGTTTATTGCGCCACATTTAGGGCAAGGGTCTATTTACAAAAGCATGGGTATGGAGATGGAGGTTCCCACAGAACTCTACTATGACCTCTCCGAATGGCACTTATTTCAGAGAATGTTTGACCGTAAAGTTTTAAATCGTATAGACAAACTCAAAATGATGGCGTACGAGAAAGAGAAAATAGAACGTTTAGAAGAGCTTATAACTCAAAACTTATACTTTGACTTTGCCAATGAGATTGTCAACAGTAAAATACGACTTTCATCTGCTGCCTCAACGACATTACAGATGAACATGTTTGATAACCCATTTACTGAAACATTAACACTCAATGCGTTTGAGTCATCTATATCGCCCTACAGTAAAAAAATAGAAGATGCTCTTCATGAAGCACTTTTACAAGCCAATGTAAGTCGTCATCAAATAGATAAGGTATTTTTAACAGGAGGTTCTACTTTGGTTCCAAGTGTTAAAAATATTTACAGTAACTATTTTTCAGAAGAGAAAATTTTTCATACCGATGTTTTTGCCAGCGTGGGGTATGGCTTGACTCTTTTTGCCGGTAAGGTACAATTCTAATAAAGGAAAGATCATGAGCAGAGCTGTAGATAAAGCAAGAGAAGCCATCGCGAATGCAGATGCAATTCTTATTACCGCAGGAGCAGGCATGGGTGTGGACAGTGGTTTACCTGATTTTAGAGGTAATGAAGGATTTTGGAATGCCTATCCTGTCATTGCAAACTTGGGGTACAGTTTTGTCGATATGGCAAACCCTGAGTGGTTTGAGAGTAAACCTAAATTGGCGTGGGCATTTTATGGTCATAGATTAAACCTTTACCGTGAGACCATTCCTCATGAGGGTTTTGAGTTGTTAAAAGAGTTGGTAGCCTCTAAAAAAGAGTACTTTGTTTTTACCTCCAATGTTGATGGTCAGTTTCAAAAGGCAGGTTTTCCTGAAGAGAAAGTTCACGAGTGTCACGGTTCCATTCACCATTTTCAATGTACCTCATGTTCTCAGCCTATTTATGATGCTTCTAGTGAAAGTGTCGAAGTAGACATGGAGAAGTTTGAAGCCTTAAATTTACCAACTTGTCCTAGTTGTGGAAAAGTAGCACGACCAAATATTTTAATGTTTGGTGATTGGGGGTGGGACAGTAGCCGAAGTGATGAACAAGCACGAAGACTTTTTGACTTTAAAGCCAATGTCTATGAACAAGGACTAACCTTAGCCATTATCGAGATAGGTGCAGGAACACACATACCAACAGTACGTTACGAGAGTGAAACAACCGCCAAAGAGTTAAACGGTTTTACAGTTCGCATCAACCCACGTGATTATGAGATACCTGAACAGATAGGCGTAGGCATCACCCTTGGTGGCTTAGCAGGCTTACAAAAGGTGTTGGTATGAAAAAGTTACTTTTGATGCTTCTTTTTTGTTTCACACTATCCGAAGCAAAAGCACTACCAAAGGGCTTCTCTTACCTACTAGACAAAGCGCCAAACATCGCTTTAGAGATGCGTTACTTTGGTAGTCAAAATTTCATAGGTGACCCAATAGAGGGCTACCTTGCGCCAAGGGCAATTTTAAGTACAAAGGGGGCTAATGCTCTTCAAAAAGTGCAAAAAGAGTTAGAGCATTTTGATTTAGGTTTAAAAGTTTTCGATGCCTATCGACCTCAAAAAGCAGTTGCCCATTTTGTACGCTGGGGTAGAGATTTGAACGATACAAAAATGAAGAGCATCTACTACCCCAACATAGAGAAACGAAATCTTTTTAAAGAGGGTTACATCGCCAAGCGTTCAGGACACAGCCGAGGAAGCACGGTAGATCTGACCATTATAGACCTAAACAATGGTAGCGAACTAGAGATGGGAAGCCCGTTTGATTTTTTTGGAAAAGAGTCGGGTGTTTTCTATGCCAACATAACCCCAACTCAACGCGCAAACAGAATGCTATTACATACCATAATGTTAAAGCATGGATTTAGTGCTTATGCAGAAGAGTGGTGGCACTTTACATTGAAAAACGAACCGTTTAAAGGGCGTTATTTCGATTTTGATGTGGAGTAGGTGTTAGGATGGTAAATGTCCAATATTGGGAAGTATACTTCCTAAAAAATCTACTTTTTTGGGAACTATAATGTTGAATTACATCAGATTAAGGCTTTAATGTTGAGATATGATGGATTGGTTTTGGTAGGGTGTTGTGCCTCACAACACCGTCAAATTGGGCTTATTAAAAAGTCAAAGTTTAATTTTCTTATAAATTTGGTTTTGACAGTGTTTTCATGGGAAAACACCCTACGAATCTTTGCTATAATATCTTAACAATAAAAAGGAGTAGCATTTGAACTTAAAAGAATTAATCCAAAATGGCGAAAACAAACGAGTAGAGTTCAAAGAGCAACTTCCTAAAAATGAAAGCATCGTAAAAACCATTGTCTCTTTTTCAAATACCTCTGGTGGAAAGCTTATTATTGGGGTGAGTGACAACAGAGAAATAGTTGGTGTTGATGACAAAGAGATATTTGAACTCCAAGATAGACTCTCTTCACTTATTTTTGATAGATGTTACCCCAATATTTTACCTGAAATTTATACCCAAA
>Ga0256826_1002577_pt1 | contig 10992 bp, 12 predicted proteins | sample CV79metaG_FD_185975 | JGI IMG/M metagenome (GOLD analysis project Ga0256826, IMG submission 185975) | Hydrothermal vent microbial communities from East Pacific Rise, Pacific Ocean - CV79 | ecosystem: Environmental > Aquatic > Marine > Hydrothermal vents | place: Pacific Ocean: East Pacific Rise... | reverse complement strand
CTATCTATACCATCCCCGCTGTCTTTCATAATACCTTATTTGTTCATTGCAACTCTAGTACCTTTTACTACTTTAACTATCTTACTACCTATCATTACTAATGTATATGTACCTACTACAACTACTATCAATTCTAATACTAATCCAATCATAATTAGACTACTCATTACTATTGTTTCCATAACTTATCCTTTACGCTATTTACTTGTCGTAATAATAAATATTCGGAGCGTATGCTCTTGCTCTTGCTCTTGCTCTTGCTCTTGCTCTTGCTCTACCCAGCTTCAGCCTAAGGTCATAAAGTTTATAGTAGGCTCTTTTACTTTAAACTTTATTGGCTTAGGCTGAAGCTGGGGGCGCTTAAGGGCGAGGTGAGAAACAATATAGTAGGCTCTTTTACTATATTGTTTCTTAGCTCGCCCTTAAGCGGGTATTGTATACTCCTATTTATTTGTGTTCGACTCTTGCTCTTGCTCTTGTTCTTGTTCTATTTAGTTTCAGTCTAAGGTAATAAAGTTTCAGTTATATTTGTACCTACTTAAACTTTCTTTGCTTATGCTGAAGTGAACACTATCACATATATATATGTATTACAGTAATGGTACTACGCGGAGTTGGTACTTATTTATATTTATATTTATACTTTGATTTGTTTATGTTTGTGTTTATGTTTATACTTTGATTTGTTTTTATTTATATTTGTGCATACTTATATTTACATTTACATTTGTTTGTGTTTGTTGGTTCCGATTTGTTTTTATTTATTCTATGCTTCAGAAGTCTAGAGTCTATGTGAGTCCGTATGTACACTGCACCCTAAAACATTTTTTTAGATACCGTTCTATATTCGATAGGGGGGGAGTCTACTCACAAACACCCCGACCTCTGATATGTAAGGTGGGTGTCCTTTGATTACAAAATTCTAAACCTATTCGCTGTCTTTCATTATACCTTTTGATTCTACCCCTATTATACCTCTATATTATACCTATACCCCTATATATTATACCTATCTTACTTTGTATTTTTATCCTATACTTTATCTTTATTCTTACACTTGTTTATTGTTACCTATTATTTTTTTCAGATATTTTTTTCAGATATTTTTTTCAGATTTTACCTTTACATTTTACTTCTCCATTATACTTTGTTTTTATAATCCTATTATTTTTTCTGAATATTTTTTTTGAATATTTTTCTGTGTTTGTTCCTTTACAATTTATTATCCCTTATTCGTTCGTTCCTCACTCATGTCTCCTTCCGTCTTCACTTCGTTCCTCGTTCGACGGGGAGACTCCGTTTTTCTTACAGTGTACACACCTTAACGGTGTACTTGCATAAAGTAAATATTTTTTTTTGTTTTGTTTTTATCTATCACTTATTACATTTTCTACGTTTTTTTTATACTTTATTTATCTTTGTTTTTGTTTGTGTTTTTTGTTGTCTAATAATAAAATAATATAATAGTTTCTAGTAAAGTTGTTTAAATTGTTGTAAGAAAAATTGTTGGAACCCACCCAAACCCGTACCCTTGACATTGTAATAATTGTTTTTGAGTTTTTTTGTGTTTGTTTTTGAGTCTTATCTATTTTTTTCTTTCCAACAATTTTACTTGTATCTATTTTATTATTTTATTATTAGTTTTCTACATTTGATTTACATTTGTTTCCGATACTTTATTTGTTTTCTTATTACTTATCCTTTACATTTTTATTTATTTTGTTTCCTACATTCTCTATACATATTATTTATTTATTTCTTATTACATTTCCTATACATTCTTATTATTTATTTTCTATTTTATTATTTATTTATTTATATTTTCTATTTACATTCTCTATTTACCCACTAACACAACCCCTAATCAAAGTTTCCTTCAACACTATAGAGATTTATTTATTTATTTTTTCTATATTCCCACTAACCTAACCTGCAAACCCTCCTTCAACCTTCCTCAACACTATAGAGATTTATTTATTATTTATATTTTATTATATTATTTATTACATTCTCTATATATTCTCCTAACATACCCAAGACAACCTAACCTAACCTAACTCCTTTAACACTCCTCAACACTATAGAGCATTATTATTATTTATATTCTCCTAACCTAACCTACAACCCCTAATCAACCCCTCTAACCTCCTCTAACCTCCTCGAGCATGTAGCGTAGCGTTCCTAGGTCTCCCTCGGTGTACGATAGTCAGACACTCTAGCTTACGTTAAAGGTGAAGATATGCCCACACTCTACCCCAAGCAAGATGCCTCGGACCCCCCCACACGGAGACTCCTGAGCAAGATGCAAAGGTACAGTCAGTAGGTGCGCTAGTTAGTGTAATCGTTGGTGTTATCATATGTTCCTTGTAGTAAATACATATTATGTTTTTTACTAAGTGGCTTGTAAATAAATTTACTTTATTACATATGTAGTATAACCCCTAATATTACATCATCTTCAATTGAAAATGAAATTGTGTTTTGTAGTCATGCCTCCCTCGTATAATTAAATATGCTGAATGACGTTTTCACAAAACTAACTAGTGTACCCTCCTGACCGTTCTATAAAGCTGGCTAAAATAGAGAAATAAATATTAATTTAGTATGTCAACTGTGCAATACTCACCTTAATGAATATAGCACAATTCCTAACCAATTAATTTTATTTTCATTTTAAGATGAATTCCCCGAGGGTTATGACCCCCCCAAGGTAAAAATTAAAGTTTAGTAACTGCTTGCTTTAGTCCAGTTGTTTTTCGCTCAACTTGTTTTTAAACTGTGTTCATTCAGTGTAGTATTCCCTATTATCCCGAAGGCATCCTATTTTTAATTGTTTGCGAGGTTTTGGAATATAAGACCTCCTTGGTATCAATGTTTATTTTGTGATTATATCTCGGTTCAACATAAATTGCTATTTAAAAACCTTTCCATTTATTCTTTATAGAACTAGTTTATTTCTAGTCTTAGGTTGATTACGGCTTTACCCTATTCCGTCACACCCCCGATTTAACGACCAGTGTGCATTTGGGTTTGTTTTCGATGTTTTCCTCACCGTGAATATTATAAAATATCCATCAGAATCTATATACTTATATAGACTCCAATTGACATTTGTTTATTTTGTCTCCTTTACATATCGTTTTATACTATTGCTACTTAATTGTTCCATTGTTATTGCTTCGAATATATGCTTTGCTGATACTTCTACTGCTTGTCCCCACATTGCAAATACACCTGCTAACTTTGTTACTCTAAGTCTTCTACCATCTAGATAGCTTCGTATAGTTTCGTTTTTTATTTCCTCTAGTTTCCGTTCAGTTAATTCTTGGTATGCGTCTAATACATCTACTGCTTCATCCATCATACCGAATTTTAGTTTCCTCCCATAGTAGATATCAAATATTTCATTTGTCTTACTTTCTATTACTTCCTCAATACCGTCTCTAAGTGTTCTATCTACATTCCATTTCTTTGCCCCTTGTTCAGGACACATCATAAAACATTTGTTTATCATTGGTTTCACTACTCTACTATTAAACCTTGCCTGAATATTTTTGTTGTCATGTTTACATCTGCCTAGTTTCCTTGAACTTCCTAGTATCATTGATATTCCAAATATCCCTGTGTTCTTATCTTGTGTCCTTTCATCATACCCTACTTCTCCTAATCTCATATTTTGATATGATTTCTTATTTGTGATTGTTGTTTGTATTTCTGATAGTGCTAATGCTGGAGTCCATAGTCCTGATTTTCTTGCGTCTAGTTTTTGTTGTGGTAAGTATCTAGAACTATTTATTTTATATATATCATTCCCCCTATGTTGGGTTCCTAATTTATTTCTACCTCCTATTACTTGGTCTTGTCTTGCATTCATTATCCTACGATTCATTGGAATGAATACCCTTGCTACCTTCTCTATTTCCTTCCTTATCCCCCAATTTCCACTGTGTAATATTATCCATAATGTATTCATTGGTACATATTCATTTTTTTCCTTATCTACCAATACTCCCATTTGTAAATGTCCTATGAATCGTGACATGCTAAATGCTATTATCGCTCTACCTACATTTGGGCTTAAGTGTGAATCTATTAGGGGTAACATTGTATCTATCCATTCGTTATTTCTCCCCCAATACTTCTTGTGTTTCTTTGTTTTTTCTTTGAATATTTTTGACATTTGTTTACTCCTTTATTTATTATTTTTGTCTTGTTATATTCTTACCTTTGTTCCATTATTTTCCGTATCCTGCTTCTATATATCTACTTAACCCTTTAGTACTTCTTGATACCATTGCTATTGCTTCAAATACATGTCTTACTTCTACGATTACTGACATATCCCACATAGCAAATATACCTGCTAATTTCAATACCTTTGTTTTTCTTCCTCCTAGTTCTTTGTCTAATAGTTCAGGTTGTGATACTTGTCTATTTCTAAAACTTAGGTCTCTGTAACTTGTTAATACCTTTACTGCTTCTTTACTTATTGTGAACTCTGCTTTGTTCTTTGCATGTCTTGATATTATTTTCCTTGCTTGTTCTGATATCTCTGCTTGTAATGCTTCCTTACTTGTTCCCATTACCCTTGCTGATTGTCTATAGTTTGATATGTTTTTATCACCTTCATACACAAATACTGATTGAGCTATTCTTCTATCTAATATTTTCTTCTTGAAGTTACTTTGCATATCTTTGTCTTGTAGTTTACCTATACCTATTGATAACAATACTGATGCACCTAATACATTTTGTTTGTTTCCTAGTCTAGCAGTAGTATATGTATCCATTGCTTTATTTACTATTCCCAATATGTTTTCATCCTCTGCTTCTAACCATGATTCCATTCTACAGGATACTATTGCTGGAGTCCATATCTTTGATTTCTCTGCATTCTCGATATCTCTACCTATACATTTTGTAGCATTTGTTTTTAATAGGTCTCCACCATTTTCATATATTCTTATCTCTGAATTACTATCTACTTCTTGTTGTCTTCGTAGTTTCATGATATCGTTATATGCTGGTTCAAATGTTTTCCATAGTATTCTTGTTTCGTGTTCTACCTTTGGTTTATCTGCTTCAACTATTATCCAAGTTGTTCCCATTGATATGAACTCCGTTTTGTTTCCCGTCATTGATATTCCTACTTGTAGTTGTCCTACTAACCTTGACATTTGAAACCCTGCTATTGCCTTTGCCATATGTGAATTTAAATCGCTATTTATTAGTACCATTATTTTATCTATCCACTTATTTTGTTTGTTCCAATACTGCTTATGTTTCTTGACATCTTCTCTAAATATCTTTGGCATTTCTTCTCCTTTACCCCTGTAGCCTATTTTTATCTTCTTCTAATCCCATTGCATCTCTACATATTTGTGTTGCATGCTCCATGTTTTTTGCCTCAATTATCATTCTGAAGTTTCCCGTTGTTTGGAATACTCCTCCACCTATCTCTATTATTTTTCCCATTTTATTTATCCTTGTATTTTATTATAAAAAATAAACCCCACATATTTCTATGTAGAGTCTAGTTGTTGTTATCTAGTTTTCTTCTGATTCTGTATCAGTTTCTACTACCTCATTGTTATCTTCACTTACAGTTGGTTCTTCACCTTGATTTTCTCTGCCTAGTAGCTTTACTATCTTTGCATTTATCTTGTCTAGTTTTCTACTTAGCTTCTCGTCTTGCTTGATTAGTTTAGCTTTATTTTCATCCACCTTTGCTATTTTCTTTGCATTGACTTTGATTCTCCATTCTGCTCTATCTAGTTTCTCTAGTGTATATTCTAGTAGTGCTGTAGTTCTTTGTTGCTTATCTGCTACTTTAGTTGTCTCTACTACTGCTTCTCTACTTGCTACTATTTTTTTTCTTAACTCGTTTCTAATTGTTTTCATTTGTTGTATCCTTTATAATACTTACTTTATCACTATTGCATATGTCTGCAACACCTCATTGCCTATTTGCCTTACTATACTAAGTTGTGTCACTAGGAGAGGGAACCTCGACGGGTCAGAACCATTGTGCCTCTCTACTCCATCTTGCTTATTAACTCATTATTGTTTTACTTTATTTAAGAACTTATTATTGTTTATTTTAATAAATTCTTAAACTATCTCTGGTTGTCTATATCTACTATTTTTATCCTACCATGTTACCCACCTTTCTTATTTTTCTTCCTAGTTTTTGTTTACCTGCTACTGCCTTTGGTTTTTCTCGGATGATTCGTTCAATTGCATCTAGTGGTATTTGTTCTTCTATACCTTTACCAACTACATTAACAAATCGTTTTTTTATTACGATACTATCATACACCCATCTTCTACCACTTGTGAATACTATTATTACTTTGCTCATCTTATTTCCTTTGTTGTTTTTACTTCTTCTATTAGTTCAAGTATTTTGTATACTAATATTTTATCATCACACTTCCACTTTACACCATGTTCTTCTACTAGATGATTAACCTTGTTTACATGTTTTTTACCGTTTTTGTTTATGTCCTCTATAAGAACTTCTGCATATTGTAAACTCTTATAATTTAGTTCCAATAGCATACTTACAATTTTCCCTATGCACTTCCTTATATTTTTCTTCGCAGTTCTTCTTTGCTTCTTTGATACATTTTTCTTTGCTAGAATTTTTATACTACTATGCTCCTTGTCCATTATTTTATATAATGTTTTTATATCAAAGTCTGCTAGTGATATCTCAGTTTCACTTGTTTCTGCTTCATTTTTTTTAGCTTCTAATTTAGTTTTTAATTTAGCTTCTAATTTAGTTGTTTTCTTAGTTGTTTTTCTAGCTATTTTATTCCCAGCTTTAGGCTCATCTATTACTTTAGCATCAGTTTTTGTTTCAACATCTGCTTTAGCTTTAGTTTCCATATCTTCTATTGTTGCTCTAAGTTCTGCTATTGTCTCATCTTTGTCAACTATGATAACTTGTAGCTTTGCAATCATAGATTCATTACTATTCTTAGTATCTGCTTCTATGTGTGCTTCTATTCTTGTTATCTCTGACTTCTTGAAGTTTATCTCATCTTCGCATGTTTTGTTTTCTTGTCCCATCGTGTATAGTATCTTTGCTTTATTTCTTACACTTCCTAGTTCTGCCATCCGTCTATTTCTACCTACTATACTACCCTCTAGTCTTTGGATTTCTTTGTTTAGTTTAGCTATCTTTGTTTCGTTTTTCATTGTGTATCCTCTATAATACTTTATATTTTAGTAAGCCTCCATTGCTAGGGACGCATCATTGTTGTCTACTTCTTTGGGGTAACTACTGCATCGAATATGACATCATTACTTATTTTTGCTTTGCGTTTGTATTTGCGTTTATTTAGTAATTTATCCATCTTGTACACTTCTACCATGAATTCGGTTCTACTATCCATCAGTTTCTTCCCCCTTACTATTATTTACTTTATTTTTTTCTATCTCTGCCTTAAGGTCAAGTATTTCATCTTCAAACTTAGCTACTTCATTTTCTGCTATAGTTCTCCTATTTTTGTTCACTGTATACTCCTTTGTTTTATCGTTGTATTAATATATTACTATACACCTTTACTCGTTTTCAGCTTCTTCTTCAGCTAACATTTTTGCTATTCTTGTATCTCTAGCACCTCTGATTGTCTAACTATTTCTTACCGTATTTTTCATCCCACTCAGCTATTTCTTGCTTGTTTCGTTCACGGTTTACTTCATCGATATTTCTTTGTAACCATATATGTTCTTCACTTACACCATCTGTACACATTCCATATTTACATAGATTTTGTTTGTGTGCTATTACTGCTTCTGCATCGGTCATTGACCTCTTGATTGCAACCTTTAGTTTCTTTGGTCTTGGTGGTATTGTTTCGTTACTCATTATCTTGCCTTTGTTTTATTTTGCTTATATATATTTAACCGACACAATTAAGTGCCAGCGTATCGTTTCCATCTTACCTCAGTATATAGACTATTTTTTACTCATCTCGTAGTCCCTTTATTACCTTGTTTCTATCTTCTATTCGTTTGATGTATGCACCCATCTTGGTTACTTCGTTTTTTCGTAAGTCCTTTAGTTTTTTTATTTCCTTATCTAATTTACTTACCGTGGTATCTATCCCCTCTATCTTTGAATCAACTAGTTCAACTTGTTCTGTAGCTTTATCTATCAGTTTTTCTATCTTGTCCATATCAGTTACCCACTTGTTTTGCTCAGGAGTTAACATTGCTCCATCGTTCCCATCTTGTAGGTCATCTCCCCAATCAGTTGATTTATTTATCTTGTCTCTACGCTTGTTTAACTTAGTTACCTTTAGTTTATATTTATTTGCTAATGGTAATAGTTTTATTTTCTTCTCTATAAGTTTATTACTTACTCCTATTTTGTGCATTATTATTCTGTGTCCTTCTTTGTTCGACTCATATGATTCATACACTTTGTCACTATCTGCTCTATTTCTTGCCATCAATCTATCTATTTTGTTTTGTATTTTGTTCATCTTGTATCCTTTATAATACTTTACTTTAATTACAGTCCCTACTCAAGTAGAGACACCTTTACTATAGTCCTGTTTTTATCTTCATTGCGTCTACTTCTCGTAGTAATTTCATGCACTTATCTTGTGCTTGTAGATGTAGTATGGTTTTTACTTGCATTTCTTCTTCTAGTTCTTCACTTTGGAATGGTGTATCAAAGAATGCCTTTAGTTCCTTATCTAGTTTTACTTCTTCTACTTTATATGCATATGCGTCTTCTATCTTCTCATCTATCTTTGCTACATTTGTTTGGTTTTTTACTTTAGTTAACTCATACACTTCTGCTAATGTATAATTTTCTTGAGTAACTATTTTTACCATTTCTTCTTCACCTTCTATCTTCTCTATCATCCCCATGCATCGTTGAAGTACTCTACCAAGATTATCCATTTTTAAACCCATGCTTCGTTCACGCTTCAATGATTTTTTTCTATCCTTCTTTGTTTGCTCATGTAACATTGCTTCTCTATGCTCTCGTCCTATTTGTTCCATATCTCCCCATATGAATACCAACTTTGACATTGGTCTTGCCATTGCTTCTACACTATTTACTATTACGTATCTTTGTATGTTGTCTATAAATCTATGTAAGTCATTCATATTCTCTGCTACATCCATTTCCGTTGTCTCTACACTTGTTACATTTTCCATCTTGTATCCTTTACTAATACTTTACATTTTAAGTTGTTACCAACACTGCTATTTTGTCTATATCTCGTTGCGATACTATTTTTGTATCACCTATATTTTAACACTACCATAATATCTATACAGTACCTATGTAAAACCCAAAAACACTCGCAAAACAAGTACGCGTAAGCGTACATAGAACTACACCATTATTTTTACATAGTCTTTATAGAGTTAATACCCCTGTACATTTATTTTTCTATCGTCTTCCTATTATTCTATTATACCATCTTCTCTATCGAGTCTCTCTACTTGACTATCTATCATCCTTTGTTCCATTTCTCTCCATTCTGCTGCTTTGTCTCTATCATATTTTCGTTCTATTTCTTCTCTACTAGGTTTTTTTATCCTTGCTCCATTTCCTTCATATGATTTACCCGTTATGTTTTTAAATTTTACCTTTGCTTTATTTATCAGACTTTCTATATGACTATCACTTGGTTCACTTCTTGGAAAACCTTGTTGCACCTTCCATTGAATATGTGCTTCCCTATTTTCTTCAAAGGTATTATTTAGTTTTATTCCACTTCCTAAGTCATGTGTTGCTGGGTCATCTAATGATGCTACCATTGCTTGGAGTATGTTTGGTTTCTTTAATAAGGATTTCTTCCCCCCGTTTTCTTCTTCGTTATTGTCTTCTTGAACTTCTCGTTCTTCTTGAATTTTGTGTTCGTTGTTTTTTTCTTCTTCGTTTTCTTTGTTTTGTTGGGGTAAGTCCTTGTTAGGTTTTTCTTCTATCTTACTATCCGTTTTTTCATCACCACTACTTGTAGGTTTTCTTACATTTAGTTTTCTTAACTTTAATGTTTTCTTACCATCCCTATCTCTACGCCTTGTATATTCTATTAGTTCATCATCGTTCATATCTTCTACATTTTTTGTCATATCTAGTTTAGGTTTTTTATCCTTGTTCTTTGTTTTTTTCTTACCTTGTTTTTCAATAGTTGGTTTAATAGTTGGTTCAATAGTTGGTTTAACTTTGACTTCTTTGGTTTCCTTACTTGGTTTTGTTGGAGTTATGTTTGGTTCTCCTACCTTTGGTTCAGTTGGTTTTGTCTCTACAGTTGGTTCAACCTTAATCTCTATCTTTGTTTCTACATCTGGTTTTGTTTCAGTTTTTGTATCAACTACTACCTTTGTTTCTTTAGTCTTGGTATCATCTACTTCAACCTTTGTCTCTACCTTTGTTTCTACCTTTGGTGTACTTGCTTTGATTTCTTCTATTTCTTGTTCCATAGTTTTTGCCTTCTTTGTTTTTTTATTTTTCTTCTTCTTTGCTAACACTCGTTTTCTTGCTAACTCTCTATTTTTCTTATCTTCTTTGTCTTGTTTTTTCTTTGCCTTGCTATTTTTCTTCTTACCCATTTTTTCTTGTTCTAGTTTTATTTCTAGTTCAAGGATTTTATCTTCTTCTCTATCTCTGACTAACAATACCTTTCTAATTGTATTATTTATTTCCTCAATCTTCTTCTTGCGTCTTGCTATATCTGCTTCTACTTCTTCTCTGAGTTGTTTTTTAGTCTTTGTTAAGTCTTCAACTGCTTGTAATAACTTTCGTTCATTTGATGTCAACAAGTCTATTTTCTTCTCTAACTCGTCTCTCTCACCTTCTTGTTTGTCAAACACTGCTTGAGGTATTGTTTCACTCTCATACATTTTCTCTATAAGGTTTTCCTTACTCATCAGATTTCTCTGTGTTTCACGAATTTCTAGTCCGTTAACATATAGCTTTCTAGTTAGTTTAGCTATCTTGTTTGTTGCTTTCATTTT
>Ga0256826_1002576_pt1 | contig 10993 bp, 10 predicted proteins | sample CV79metaG_FD_185975 | JGI IMG/M metagenome (GOLD analysis project Ga0256826, IMG submission 185975) | Hydrothermal vent microbial communities from East Pacific Rise, Pacific Ocean - CV79 | ecosystem: Environmental > Aquatic > Marine > Hydrothermal vents | place: Pacific Ocean: East Pacific Rise... | reverse complement strand
CTGAGTATGGTAAGATTATTGCCAAAGTGATGGATGTTCCTGAGAACTTAGCGCTGCTTTATAGTGTTGTTATTGGGTATGAAGATAGTGAGGCTAAGATCAATACGTATCAGCCAAAACGCGTAAAATTAACCGACACAGTAACTTTCCTCCCTTAAAAAGTTCCAGCTTTGGCGCGATTTGCGGCGGGGTTCACCTCTCGACGTACCGATGTACGCCTTCGGGTTCACACCCAACACAACTCACACCAAATCTAAAACTTTTTTAAAGTTCCAGCTTCGGCACACCTTGCACAAAAGTTTGACTCTCGGCGTACCGGTGTACGCTCTCGGTCAAACATTTCGCACAATCTGCACCAAATCTGAAACTTTTTACAAGTTCAGGTTGGGTTCAGATGAGCTGTCGCCATCTTTCTTTACTCTTTACTCTTTACTCTTTACTCTTTACTCTTTACTCTTTACTCTTTACCTTGCCGCAGGCAACGCTCTAATCCTACTAATCCCATAAATCCGTACCCGAGGGGGCAGACCCTGGGCAAATGCTCTTCGCTCTTAAATTAGTGTTAATTCGCGTAATTCGTGGATAATCGCTCTCGCTCTTGGCTCTTCCCATTTCCCATTCACCATTTTCCATTTCCCTTGCCGTAGGCAACGCTCTTGCTCTTTAATTCAACATTCAAAATTAAACATTCAACATTGCCAAAGGCTCTCTCTCTTCCCATTTACCATTCACGATTTACCATTTCCCTTTGCCGTAGGCAAAAAACTACCTTCCTCCAAAGCGATCATTCCACCACTCTGAGGGTGATAGGGTTTTGGATTTTAGGAACTCTTCATCAAATCGGTATTCATAGTGTTTGACGTACTCTGTGATGATCTTGTAGGCTTCTATGATGTCGGTGCTCATCTTGGTTGCGGTGTCGATGTCTTGGATGTGTTTGTCGGGGTGCCATTGGTGCATGAGGTTTTTATAGCGGATCTTGATCTCCGCCAAAGAGGCGGTATCACGAAGGCCTAGTAGTGTTTTGGCCTTCATGACCTCTTCAAATGAGTGCATGTAGAGTAGGTTTTAATCTTTTTGTTGACGCATATATGTTGGTACGTCTAGGTAGTCATCACCGATGTCACTACCCACTACTTTTGTATTGATACGTGTTTGCATCAATGTTGGTTGTGGTGTAGCAAGTGGTGTCTCTGGAGCAAAAGTCTCAGAGTTAACACCACCTGAGTTAAGCTCTTTTTCAAAGCCTGTAGCTACAAGTGTGATACGGATCATGTCGATAGGCATCTCTTCATCTGTGGTTGTACCAAAGATCACATCTGCTTCAGAGTCGGCACTTTCGTGAACGATCTCCATCGCTTCAGTCATCTCCATCATAGGAAATTCTGGGTGCATATGGAAGTGTACAAGTACACCCATTGCACCATTGATTGACATGTTGTCTAGTAGTGGAGACTCAATAGCCGCTTTGATCGCCTCATAAGCTGCATTATCACCTTGGTGTTCACCCATACCCATCAAGGCCATACCACGATGGTTCATAACCGTCTTAAGGTCAGCAAAGTCAAGGTTGATATCATTTTCTCCATGAGAAAGAATGACACCAGATGTTCCACTAACAGCTTGTGCAAGTACAGAGTCAACGATCTTGAAACTCTCACGCATACCCAAACGCTTGTCGATGATAGAGAGTAGCTTATCGTTAGGGATGACAACAATAGAGTCACATTCGTTTTTCAACTCATCATAACCCTTGTCTGCAAGCTTAGAACGTTTACCACCTTCAAACTTGAAAGGTCGTGTTACAACAGCAATGGTAAGTGCACCAAGCTCTTTAGCGATCTGCGCTACGATTGGTGCAGCACCTGTACCTGTACCACCACCAAGACCAGCAGCAATAAAGACAATATCGGCACCATCAAGTGCTGTACGAAGTTCGTCATAGCTCTCAAGTGCAGCATCTTTACCTACAGAAGGTTTCATACCTGCACCAAGACCCTTAGTTAGTTTTGCACCTAACTGGATCTTTGTATTGGCTTGAGAGTTGTCAAGGACTTGTGCATCTGTATTGGCTACAACAAGCTCAATACCACTAACACCCTCTTTGATCATGTGACCGATCATGTTTCCACCACCGCCACCAACACCTACAGCAACTATTCTTGCACCCGTTTGGCGCACAGACTCTTCGATTATAAACATGTCACTACTCATATTACACTCCTACTTAAAATAACTGGCTAAGCCAGTTCCAAAATTTAGACAATACACCTGCTTCCTTTTCAACCTCTAGTTTAAGAGAATTGCTAGGTTTTTTACTGCTTTTAGCAGTGGATTTCGCAGAATCATTTGAGATGGTTGGGATAGTAAAGTCGACTTCTTCTTCATCTTCTTCGATCTCCACAACGCTTTCAAAATCTTTTTTCGCATGACGCATCTTCTTGTTAACATCAACCTCATAAAGAGAGTAACCACCTGCTTCATACTGAAGTAGACCAATGACACCAGCATAAGCTGGATCGCGTAGTTGATCAAAAAGACCATCAACTTCCCTTGGTTTTGCAATACGAACGGGAAGATTGTTGAAGATAGCAGATGCTAACTCACGAAGTCCCTTCATGTTGGTAAAGCCACCCGTTAGTACAACCCCAGCCCCCATCTGCTCTTTAAGGTTTGACTTCTCTAATGATTGGGCTATGATCATCAAGGTCTCTTCAACACGTGCGTAGATAACATTATGTACGACCTCTAAAGAGACTTCATGTGTTGAGTTCTCATCACCAATGATCGGTAACTCTATAAGATCACTCTCTGGTTCATAAAGAGAACCATACTTGAGCTTGACCTCATTAGCCACGTTAAGTGGGGTATGAAGTGCCATAGAAAGATCATTGGTGATATGGTTTGAGCCAACCCCTAAGAAGTCGTTATAGCGGATAGAACTACCTGAATGGATGACGATGTTTGAGGTACTTCCACCCATATCAACAACACCAACACCCAACTCTTTCTCATCTTCATTGACAACAGCGATAGCTGAAGCGTAACCACTAAGTACGATGTTGTTGACCACAACACCAGCAGCACGAACTGCTTTACGAAGGTTATGAAGGTTTGATTTTTGTGTGGTGATGATATGGGTCTCTACTTCAAGACGTGAAGCATTCATCCCCAGTGGATCTTCGATGTAGTCTTGATCATCCACTCTAAAGTTAAATGGCAGTGTATGTAAGACTTCATACTCACTAGGTATATTGGCATTGTACAAAGAGGTGTTCATCACACGGTCGATCTCTTTAAGTGATATCTCTTTGTTGGGGATGTTGACAATACCTGTTGAGATCAGGCTTTTGGTGTAAGCACCAGAGATGCTTACCGTTGCTTTTTTGATATCTGCACCAGCTACACGCTTGGCATCACTTAAAGCATTTTTGATTGACTTAGAGGCCAACTCGATGTTGGTAATACTCCCTTTTTTAAGTCCTTGAGCTTTAGCAATCCCGGCACCGATAATCTTAATCGTATTATCTGAGCTGATGTTAGCAATAACTGCGCATATCTTCGTGGAACCGATATCAATTGCTAAAACTGTTTGACTCAAAGTTAGTTACCTCCTACAAAAGATTCAATACTGTACTTTGTTTTTAACATCTCAATGAGATTTTTATCGAAAAGAGATGCTTTAAGACGTGCCACTTGCATGGCACTGTCTGTTGCATCACTCTCTTGGATCTTTTGGTCGATGATGTTGTACAAGACAACTTTCTCTTCACCTAGGACAATATAACCACGTTTTTGCGTTGCGGCAAAAAGTTGTTTGATGAACTCTAGAGCTTCAGCATCATTAAGACCCGTAACACTTTTGCTTTGTGCTGTAAGGTAAGGTGAGACTTGGCCTTTAAAGCTTGCTACAGAATCTTGTGCTAGCTTTTGTAGCTGTTGAGACTGTTGATCACGCTTGTAATCTTCAAGTACAGCTAACTTAGCCTCTTCAAAGCTTTTAGGTGTTGCGGGGTTGGTTGTGATCAATTTAACTGTAGTGTAACGATCATTGATCTTAACAGGTTTGATAAAAGGGCTTGTTGCTTTAAGTGCTGTGATCTTAGTCAAAGTCTCTGCATCTAGAGGATTGTTGTCTAGACTAACACGCATCGCTTGAGGTTTAGTACTTTCATCAAGCTTCTCTTTTTTAAATGCAATATATCCACGAAGGGCTTGCTTGTTGGTTGCTTTATCGTCAAGTGCTGCGATGACAGTATCTTTGGCTTGAGCGAACTCGAGGATCTTTCCTTCTGCATCTTTGAAGTCAAGACGGTTCTCTTTGTAAAATGCTTCGATCTCTGCTTCGGTAGCATTTGCTGAGATTGGCTCTTGGATCAGTACTTCAATATCGTATGAAGGTGCACTCATATAGTTTTGTTGACGCATCTCCCAGTAGCTTTTAAGAGCAGTATCAGAAGTGTCTAGCGTGATCGTATTGGCATCAAGAAGTTTGTACTCGATCTGATCAGCAATTGCTGATGCCATATTGAACGTCTCATTTTCTAAAGTGATTGGTGCACTTTGAAAGAGTGCTAAGACTTTACGGATCAACATAGAATCACGCATATCATTTTCGTAGTCTGAGATATTGAGGCCATTTTGCTTTAGAACTTTAGTATAAAGTGCTTTGGAAAAGTGCCCATTCTCAAAAAACATATTTTGAGCAATGATCGCATCACTTAACTCTTTCTCTGTTATCATCAGGTTATAACTGTTAGCTAAGTTTAAGATCAGTGCTTGTTCGATGCTCTGCTTAAGTGCTTGGTCTTCTAGTCCAAAGCTTTTAGCTTGTTCTTGGTCAAAGTTGCCTTGAAAGATCTGGTTGTATTGGCTATAAAGATTGTTATATGCTTGTTGCCATTGACGTTGTGTGATTGAGATATCACCAACTTTAGCTACAGCGCCTGCTTTGTCGCCGTAGCTATATTGACCCCAACCTACAAAACCTGCACCAATGAAGGCAAAGGTTGAGATCCAGATCGTAATTACTAAATATTTTCGATGTCTTTGCATCCAAGTGATCATATATGTACCCTTATTATTTTAAATCACTATATTTTATGTTTTTTTTTATTAAACTAGCCTAAAACCTCCCTAATTTACGAAGATTGTTGCACTTTTAAGGGGTATTGTTTTTGCTGTGATAAAATTGTTTTTTTAAAAGAGGATTTGAGATGAATAATATCACAATGGCCAATAGAGATTTGGATGTTTTATGGCATCCTTGTACCCAGATGAAAGACCATGAGTTTTTGCCAATGATCCCGATTAAAAAAGGTGAAGGTGTCTACTTAGAAGATTTTGAGGGCAATCGTTACATCGATGCGATCAGCTCTTGGTGGGTCAATATGTTTGGTCATGCAAACCCTTACATCAATGCAGCTGTCAAAACACAGCTTGATACTTTAGAGCATGTGATCTTGGCGGGTTTCTCTCATGAACCTGTCATTAAGCTTAGTGAGCGTCTTGTTAGTCTGACTCCAGAGGGACTAACACGCTGTTTTTATGCAGATAATGGCTCTAGCGCGGTAGAAGTGGCTTTGAAGATGAGTTATCACTACCACAAGAACCTTGGAAAAGAGAGACCGTTATTTGTCTCACTAACAAACTCTTACCATGGTGAGACTATTGGTGCACTCTCTGTTGGAGATGTCCAACTTTACAAAGAGACGTATGAACCGCTACTCATTCGTGCGATCCAAACACCCGTACCTAAAGATCAGAGTGAAGAAGCTGCACTAGAAGCGGCCCAAGCATTAGAACAGTGTTTTATAGATCATCCTGATGAGATTGCTGCACTCATCATTGAGCCTTTGATCCAAGGTGCAGGTTCGATGCACATGTATCATCCGCTTTACATCACTAAAGCACGTGAGATCTGTAGCAAGTATGACATTCAACTCATTGCTGATGAAGTGATGGCTGGTTTTGGACGTACCGGAACACTTTTTGCTTGTGAACAAGCGGGTATAACGCCTGACTATATTGTGTTATCAAAAGGTCTTACAGGTGGCTACTTACCGCTCTCTGTAGTCCTAACAACGGATGAAGTCTATCAAGCATTTTATTGTGATTATGCCCTTCAAAAAGCGTTCTTACATTCACACTCATACACAGGAAATGCCTTGGCTTGTGCAGCTGCCAACGCTACATTAGATATTTTTGAGTCAGAAAATGTGATTGAAAACAACCAAAAAACAGCTGCGTATATGGCTGAAAAACTACAAAGATTTAAAGCATTATCTAACGTAGCGTGTGTAAGACAAACAGGAATGGTTGCTGTTGTTGAGCTAAAAGGGTATGAACCAAGTGAGCGTATTGGTCTAAAAGTCTATCAATATGGACTCGATCATGGTGTTTTACTTAGACCATTAGGTCACATTGTCTACTTTATGCCACCTTATATTATCACGCATGAAGAGATTGATAAGATGATGGATACAGCCTATGATGCCATCTCAAATCTAGCTGAGACATTGTGATGAAAAAGGTATGGATGCTTACTATAGTAGTAACATCGCTTTTTGCAGAGCGCTTGAGTGTCGATACTGAAGCGATCACTAAGGCACACAATACACTTCGTGCAAAACATAAAGTCGCACCGCTTATCTATACTCAAGCTTTAGAAGATAAAGCAGTACTTTGGGGAAGAGATCTTCAAGAAGAGAAGGGATGTCGTATGGTGCACTCACATGGTGATACCGGTGAGAATCTCTACTGGGCGAGTGCTTCAAAAAGTGCTAATGCTAAAGATAAAAAAGGTCAATGGATCTGGCATAGTACTTTACAAAAAGTCAGTGAACAAGAGGTCGTTCAAGCATGGTATGATGAGATCGCTGATTATGATTATGAGACTAACAGTTGTCAAGAAGGTAAGATGTGTGGACACTTTACCCAAGTGGTATGGAACACAACAACAGAAGTAGGGTGTGCAGCGTTTGCTTGTGATGATCGTTCTCAAGTCTGGGTCTGTGAGTATGCCCCTGCTGGTAATGTCTCTGTACGTCATCTTAATGGTAAGGTCGAAAAACTCAAACCCTATTAAGGTAAAAGATGGATCTTGAGAATATAAAAGCTAAAGATATGGGTACAAAGGTAGCCTTACTCCTTTTAATGCCTTATATCTTCTGGTTGAGTAAGTATAACGATACCTATGTCGCTTCCATTCATAATAAGGCGATCCACCTAAACTTTGATGGAGTGATGCTTAGCTTTCATAACCTTCTCTCCCAAGCCAATATGTGGATCCATGAGTCTGGCCATGGTATCTGCTATATTTTATGTTCATCGCAGTTTTGGACCGCACTCAATGGTACCCTTTTTCAATTAGGCTTACCACTCATCTTTATCTTTTACTACTACAGACGTCATAACCGTGTTCTCAGTGCTCTAGGATGGATCTGGTTGGCTCAAAACCTAATCTATGTGGCATGGTATATGTCATATGCGCAAGATCCTAACCGTTACCCTTTCTTTCTAGGGGGTGATGCAATCCATGACTTTTGGTATCTCTTTGGCTATTTTGGTGTTTTAGAGTATGCTGGATTGATTGCAGGTCTGGTTCGTGTTGTTGCGGTGATGATGCTGTTGGTCAGTTATAGCTACTTGCTTTATATTGCTTTTATACAAAACAGTCCTAAACGAAGAGGTGCGTTATATCGTAGATCGTGATCAATATGTCATCCTTTGGAGCTCTAGTGTATAACCACGCTATACTCGCAGTATGAAAATCCATATTGATCTTGACTGCTTCTTTGTCTCTGCTGAACGCACCTTAGATACAAACCTTATAGGTAAGCCTGTTGGTGTTGGTGGTCGTGGTGATACCAAGATCTTCTCTCATCAAAAAAGTAGGCAGTTTCTCTCTCTTCAAAACAGTGGCGCTTTTGTACCAGCCTACTTTTTCGAGCATAACTCGAGTTATGAAAATGATCTTCAAAAGTTTATCGATCCTGATGGTCGTGTACGGGGGATGTTGACCACAACCTCTTATGAGGCAAGAGCTTTTGGGATTAAAACAGGCTGTACGATACGTGAGGCCTTACAACTCTGTCCGCAGATCATCATAAAGCGTCCTAACATGAAGCTTTATCAAGATCTCTCGCACCAACTCAAAAGGTTTTTAGAGCAGCGTATTCCTGTACTAGAGCAGGGAAGTATTGATGAGTTTTATGGTGATCTTGGGGGTTGGGTGGCAGATGAAGATGTTCCGAACTTCATTGAGTCTATAAGAGATGAAGTCCTTCAAGAGCTAAAATTACCCCTCTCTATTGGTGCTGCGCACTCTAAGTTTACTGCAAAGATGGCGACCAATGATGCAAAACCTTTTGGCACAAAAATCATCTTAAGAGAAGATATTGATACCTTTATAGAAGCAAAACCTATTAAAGCTTTTCCTGGGATTGGTCGTAAGACAGAGAGGCGTTTACATGCATTAGGGCTACAGACTTTAGGTGATATTAGACGCCATCGTGACCTCTTTATGCACTCTACAAAGTCACAACGTGATCTTTATGAGCGGGTTTGTGGTATTGATAATACCCCTTTGACACAGGTGAGAGAACGTAAGTCTATAGGGATTTCACGAACCTTTGATCCTGAGTATGATCGAAGAGAGTTGCAACGTCGTGTTATTATCTTGTCACGCCACCTCTCTCACGCTTTGGTACGTATGAAGAAGTTACCAACACACTATAGCCTCTCTCTTGCTTATGAGTATGGAAAGCGTGGTGGTGCTAACATCTCACTAAACCGTCTCTTTAGTGAAGCCTACTTAAGAGAGGTGATGTTAGCGTTGTTTCAAAAAGCCGACACACAGAGAAACCTTAAAGTGCTTCGCCTTGGACTCTCCTGTTCAGGCTTTACCCAAAATAACCATCACACCTTTTCACTCTTAGAGTATGAGGCAGATCTCAAGCAGCATAAACTCACTCAGATCACATCAGGCTTGAGAGATAAGTATGGTCTTGATATGTTGCAGTGGGGTGTTGAGCTGTAGCTGTCACTTTTGTATAAGTCAATGATCATTACCGCTATAGATCCACATGGAAGCGGTTTTGCCCGCCCGTTTAAATCCAACAGACTCATAAAAATCGATAGCCTTGCCATCAGCTGTGAGCATCTGTTGGTGAAAACCTCCGTAGATCTCTTGCATCATCTGCATGATCTTAGTTCCGATACCTTGGCCTTGATAGTGAGGATCGACTAACATATGAGGGTAGTAGACGACAAGATGCCCATCAGAGATAGCATTGGCCAAACCCACAAGTTTACCTTCTATGCGAGCAACAACAAGAGTATGAGAGTTACGAAGTGCTGCCATAAGTGTTTGAGGCTTTTGGGCAGAGGACCATTGATTGGCTTGGTAGAGTGCTATGACTTCATACTCTTTTATAGGGGTGTTTAATGTGACATCTACTTGCATAAAGTAACCTTTAACAAAATGTGTAGCGGTATTTTAACATTTAGAGGTGAATGAGAGGAGATGGATTTGGGAGTCAAGCCCCTAGTATATCAGGGGCTTGAGTGTATCTGTTGTTATGAAAGAAGGCTCTTTGCACAAACATTGATACGTTTACCATCTGCAAGGCCTTGAAGCTCTTTAGAGGCCATACCCATTACTTTACCAATGTCTTTCATAGATTCGGCACCGACTTTAGTGATAATAGCTTTAATACGCTCACTAAGTTCAGCATCATCAAGTTGCTTTGGAAGGTAGACTTCGTAGATCGCGATCTCTGCCATCTCTTTGTCATAAAGGTCATCACGACCTGCATCTTTGTATTGTGTTGCTGCATCTTGACGTTGTTTGACCTGCTTTTGGATGATCTTGATCACAGCAGCATCATCAAGCTCAATACGCTCATCGACTTCGACCTGTTTAAATGCAGCCGTGAGTAGACGTAGTGCATCACGCAACTCAGCATTTTTAGCTTTCATTGCCTCTTTAACTTCGTTTTTGATCTGTTCTTTAAGTGACATTCTTGTTCCTTGTAGTTGTTTGGTTGGCGTATTATAGTCTAGTTTGGGTAATAGGAAGTTGCCTTTGGCGTGGGTTCACCTTTGGTGAGGGAAATGGTAAATCGTGAATGGTAAATGGGAAGAGAAAGAGCCAAGAGCGAGAGCGATTTTCCCACGGATTATTGGGATTAGTAGGATTAGAGCGTTGCCTTTGGCAAAGTAAATGGTAAAGAGTAGTTTGCCTGCGGCAAAGTGAAGAGAGAACAGGGAAGAGAAAGAGCCAAGATCAAGAGCAAAAAGCAATTTTTCACGAATTTCAGGGTCTACCCCCTCGGGTACGAATGACACTAATTTAAGAATGAAGAGTAGTTCACCTTTAGTGAAGTAAAGGGTAAAGAGAGAGCCTTTGGCAATGGTGAAGGGTGTTTTTGCGACACTTAGACTTAAAATTGTCGGAAAATTGGGCAGGGATTAAAACTTTGTTTTAACATTAAATAATGCGTCACCTTATAGGCTTTTCTTTTTAGCATCTGCAACACTGACTGGAGTAAATGGTCTTACGTTAATAAAACTGCATTTGTTTGAGCGTAGTGAGTCTGCAGTTTTTAGTAAGACTATTTACGTAAGGAAGGTACCCGATAGCTATCTGGTGTGAAGCCGCTAAAAATGCTTGTTTGCATACTTTTCAGCAGTGAAAAAGTATGGGAGTTATGAGACTAAGTTTCATCTACAAAGGTATTCAACCTAAATTAATAGGCTTTACCTTTCCATGATCTCGCACATCTAAAACTCTAAAGATATAAAAAGAGATGCTTAAGAGAAGAGAAGAGGGTGCGTTTGATATTTAGCTCAAACGCAAAAAGGTTAGTAGTTAACAGCTACCTTATAGGTAGGATCATCCTCTTCAAAGGTACAGTGTGGACCTGCATTTTTCATCAAGGTCTTACAATCTTTAGAGAGATGACGTAGGGTAAGGTTTTTACCTGCATCT
>Ga0256826_1002575_pt1 | contig 10996 bp, 10 predicted proteins | sample CV79metaG_FD_185975 | JGI IMG/M metagenome (GOLD analysis project Ga0256826, IMG submission 185975) | Hydrothermal vent microbial communities from East Pacific Rise, Pacific Ocean - CV79 | ecosystem: Environmental > Aquatic > Marine > Hydrothermal vents | place: Pacific Ocean: East Pacific Rise... | reverse complement strand
ATGCTGATGTTATGGTTACACCATGTCCACTTTGTCACTTAAGAATGGATGTACAACAACACGGAATTTCTGCAGAAGCAGGAAGAGAAGTAAATATTCCTGTTCTACACTTACCTCAAATGGTAGGAATAGCTCTTGGAATTGATCCTATAGAGTTAGGTTTACACCACAATGTAACTCAAACAGGTCTAGACGCAATTAAAAAATAAGGTTTTAAACCTTATTTGATGTCAAAATATTTTTATATCTATTTTGACATATTTTTATAAATAGATAAAAAATACAATATATACCCAGCATCTTTAGGTGTCCAAGTATATTCTTCTCTTGCATTTCCTTCTAAAATATCTTTTTTAACTTCTTGATCATATTTTTTTAATATATCAGAAATTTGTTTTTTCATACTATCATCATTTGTAGAATATATAAATTCAGGTAAATAACTTTTTGGAGATCTAATTTTTAGATCTAATTCATTTTTTAATGCATTTAGTAATATGCCTATTTGATAAATAGTATATTCATTTTTATCAATATTTTTATTGCTAGATAGTCTATATCCTATTGATTTATATGTTTCTAATTCAGATTTAATATCTCTTTGTATTCTATCGTTATCTAAAGATTTAAATATCAAAGGAAGATCAATATCTTCAATACTAAGAAGTTCTGGATCATAGTCTCTTTTTGTAAGTTTTACACTATTATATGCTTTTGCAAAAATTCCACCAATTCCCATTTTTATTCCTTTATTGCAATAAATGTACTAAAATTTATCCATTTAAATATACAATCAAAATGTTTAAATCCTGCATCTATTATCATTTTTTTATTTTCTTCATAAGTATAAGGGATAAGAATATTCTCTAAAGATTCCCTTTTTTGAGAAATCTCAAATTCACTATATCCCTGCTCTTTTTTAAAACTGTAATATTCATCAATAAATTGTTTATTTAATAAATTATCTTCACTTATAACTTTTTCACTAAATATAAATACCCCTCCACTTTCTAATGAATCAAAAATCTTTTTAATTAATTTTTCTCTTTGAAGTGGTCTTATAAATTGTAAAGTATAGTTTGAGATTATTACACTTGAAGATTTAAAATCGACATTAAATATATCATCATTTATAAGATCTATTTCAATTCCATAAGCATGTGCTTTTTGAAGAGCTCTTTTAAGCATTGCATCTGAATCGTCAATTCCTATTAAATTTAATTTTAGATCAGATTTTTTTGATATATTAATAAGTGTAGATGCAGTAGAACAACCTAAATCATAAATATTACTATTCTCTTTAGCATATTTTAGTGCAAATGCAGTAGTAAGCTCTAATACCTCTTTATAGTATGGTACAGAACGACCAAGCATATCATCAAATACACTTGCTACTTCTTCATCAAATTCAAACTGTTTTTTTATTTTATTTTTAAATACTTCATCTTTCATGGCACCATTATACCAAAGTAATAATTTATGTACTTTAAACCAATAGATACTATAATTCAATTATAATTTTTATACAAAAGAGATAAAAATGCTACATGATTTTGCACAACTTCTTACTGACATAATTTTTGATATGGGATACCTCGGAATATTCTTACTGATGCTATTAGAAAGTTCTTTTATCCCCTTTCCAAGTGAGATTTAGTACCAGCTGGATATTTAGCACAAAAAGGTAATATAGAAAATACTTTTTTATATCAAATGAATCATTAGATATAATGGAAGTATTTTTCAAAGCATGGTACAATATCGACATTTAGAGGAAGACTAATCCCTGCTATTAGACAGATAATATCCCTTCCAGCTGTACTTTCAAGAATGGATTTAAAAGTATTTATACTTTATACCTAAGCCAAATAGTTATTGCAACACTTATATTTATATTAGTTTTAATACTTGCTTATATAGTAAAAAATAAAAATAAATAAGCATATTTAACCCTCTTTTTGGTATAATGCAAAAAAAATATGAAGGAATCATATGTTAGAAATAAATTCTAAAGCACCAGAATTTTGTATACCAAATCAAGATGAAGTAGAGATATGTTTACGAGACTTAAAAGGTAAATGGATTGTTTTATACTTTTATCCAAGAGATAATACTCCAGGGTGTACAAATGAAGCTTGTGACTTTACAGAAAAAATTGAACACTTTGAAGATTTAGATACAGTAGTTTTAGGTGTTAGTCCTGATACTCCTAAAAAACATAAAAACTTTATAGCAAAATATGATTTGGATATCACATTACTTGCAGATGAAGATAAAACTGTTTGTGAAGCATACAATGTATGGCAACTTAAAAAGTTTATGGGAAGAGAAAGTATGGGAGTTGTTAGAACTACATTTTTAATAAACCCAGCTGGTGAAATAGAACATATTTGGGATAAAGTAAGTGTGAGAAAAAACAAAACAGTAAAAGGTGAAAAAATTCAAATTTTACATGTAGATGAAGTTAAAAATAAATTAGAAGAATTAAAAGGACAATAGTATGGGTAGAGCATTTGAATATAGAAAAGCATCAAAATTAAAAAGATGGGGAAACATGTCAAAACTTTTCCCAAAACTTGCAAAAGCAATCACAATTGCTGCAAAAGCTGGAGATAGTAATCCTGATTTAAATCCAAGTTTAAGAACAGCAATAGCAACAGCTAAAGCTCAAAACTTACCAAAAGATAATATTGAAGCAGCAATCAAAAGAGCAAGTGCAAAAGATGTAGCACATCTTGCTGAAGTAAACTATGAAGGTAAATGGCAACATGGTGTTTTAATCTTTATAGAAACAGCAACAGACAACACAGCAAGAACAGTTGCAAATGTTAAGACTATATTCAACAAAACAGATGGAACTCTAGTGCCAACAGGATCACTTGAATTTATGTTTACAAGAAAAGCCATTTTTGAAGTAACAAAACTAGAAATGGATATGGATGAGTTAGAGATGGAACTAATTGATGCAGGCTTAGAAGATATTAAACAAGAAGAAGATGGAAGTATTCAAATCATTGCAGATTATACTGACTTTGGTAATATGTCAAATAAACTAGATGAACTTAAAATAGAGATTGAAAAAGGTTCATTACAAAGAATACCAAACTCACCAATAGAAATTACAGATGAACAAATGGAAGCACTAACAGTTTTACTTGACAAACTAGAAGATGATGATGATGTTCAAAATATTTATACAAACTTAGAATAATATTTATTAAAGTAATTCAAAAAAAGGCTAGATTAAATATCTAGCCTTTTTTTATATAAATAAAATTAGCTATTTAATGGTATTTTTATAGTAAAAATTGCTCCATTTTTAGTATTTGATACTTCTAATATACCATTTAATGATTTTTCAATAATATTTTTTGACATGTAAAGACCCAATCCTGTACCTTGTGATTTATGTTTTGTTGTAAAATATGGATTAAATATTTCATTTATTATTTTACTTGGTATTCCACCTGCATTATCTTCTATTGAAATAATTGCTTCATTATTTTGTTGTAAAATATTTATCTTAATCAATTTTTCACTAATATTTTGTTCTACTAATGCATCTTTTGCATTATTTATAATATTTATCATAACTTGAGATAATTCTCCACTAACCATGGTAATAGATATATCAGAACTATTATCAATATTATGAACCAAATTAATATAATTGTTTTTTAATGCTGCTTCAGTTAAATCAATAATCTGAGATATTACATCTTGCAGAATAACTGTCTTTAGTTCTTTTTTCTCTTTAATATAATTTGTAAATGTATCAATAGTTTTAGATAAAAATTGAGCACTATTATTTATAGAGTTACAGGAATTAACTAATTTATCATCATCTAATAATCCAAATTCTTGTTGCATTAGCATACCAGTAGCTGATGTTGATATTACAGATAATGGCTGTCTCCACTGATGTGCAATATTACCAATCATCAATCCCATTTGAGAATGTTTTAGTTGATCTTGTATTAGTTTTTCTTGTATCAGCTCATGATTTTTGTATTCTACTAACTTATTTGTATGTTTTTTAATAACATTATCAATTCGTTTAGATATGTATATTCCAATTATAATAACAAATATTATAATACCTAACATAACAATCAAAGAATGATTGATAGCTTTACTAGTGTACATTTCCATCTCATTTTCCATCTGTTTTATTTGATAATTTAAATCTTCAAAGTAAAAGCCACTAGCAATTATCCAATTCCAATCTTTTTGTAAATAAAAATATGTCATTTTTAATTTTGGCTTACTATTATTTGGTTTTTTATACCAATACTTAGTATAAATTTCTCCATCTTTTTCTAATCCTTTTAAAAATTCTTCTCTAAACTTTTTACCTTTATAATCTTTTAAGTCACTACTTATTGTTTGTCCAACTAAATCTTCCTTATTTGGATTAAGAAGCATCGTTGCAAAATCTTTTCCACCTTTGATATTATGTAAATCAAGTATAAATAAATAATCCTTTTTTAACCTTTTTATATCATGAAATCTATCAGTAATAAATTCTTTCATTTGTTTTTCAACAATATCTAAATATTCACCTGTACCAATAACAATATTTAGTGGTTTAAATTTAGATACACATATGATTTTTGGATATTCATTATTAATATCACTTGGTTTTCTAAAATAAATATGAGAAAATGCAAACTTGTTCTTTTCTAAACTTTTTTTATATAACTGGACTAAGTTTTGTCCTTTTAAATCATTAAAACCACTCATATCTTTTCCAATAAATTTTTTAATGGGGTGTCCTAAAACTATATTATTACTATTATCATATGTAAAATAATAGCCTCTTTTTTGATTAAATGTAATAGAACTTAAATGATTTGCTATCCTTTTTTTAATCTCTTCATCTGATATTTTACCTTTTTGTTTATTGTAAATAAAATTTGCTATTTCTAATGATGTTTTAACTCTTTCTTTTAAAGACTTTTTTAAATTTGATTCTATTTTAGTTATATGATATTTAATTGCATTATCTACTAATTTAACTCTTTCATAAATTTTATTTTTGTGATTATTTAAGAATTCTACTTTTTTTTCTTTTATCTCAGCAGTCATATGTGATCTAAATGAATCTATATTTAAATATGTAATAATAGATATTATAAAAATATTAGTAATAATTACTAATGATACTATTTGAGGGAAAAAGTTTTTATTGTGTTTTGAGTTATTTGATTCCATATATTACATACTTTCATTAATATTTATTTGTATTTATATACTACATAAATATAGTATATCCTACAATTGTAATATTTATGTAATATATTTAAAAATATTTATAACTTACTTTTAACCCTAATTTGTGTTTCAGGTTGGAATAGTTCTATTGCTTTGTTTACAAAACTGGAATTTAGTACATCATTTATATTTAACTCTTTTTGAGCAAATGAGGGAGCAGTTGTAGCACCCATATTTGCAACACAACCACTTCCCATCTCAATATCTTCAATCATTGAGCTTGTATTTTGATTATCTAAAGAAGATACATGATTTTCTTTTTTAGCGGGGTAAGTCCTTTACTATTTTATTAAATTCAATTTGTGAATTTTCACCATATATATCTTCAATAAATCCTCTAATATATGAAAAATGCTTATATAATAATGTTTTACAATCACCATTTGCACTTGAATTAATTGTTAGTATTCCATTTTCATAAGAATTAAACTCAAAACATTCTTTAAAACATTCACCTAAATCATGACTTCTATCATATATTTTAGCTGTTACTTTATCATATAAATTTTCTACTTCAACATCTTGGACAATAGTATCTATTGGAATATCATCTATTATATTTTCTTCTACATCACTGTTATTTACTATATCTGGTATAGATTCTACTTCTTGTAAAATAGTATTAGGTATTACTTCATCATTTATACCTATATTATTTACAGGAACTTCAACTTTTGGAGTAGGAGTTGTCGGTAAAGATTCAACTTCTGCAATAATTTCATCTATTGTTTTTAATTTTTTAGCTTCTTGCATTTTACTAAGTGTTAAAATAAGTACAAATCCACCATCACTATTTATTGCAAGTAATTGTTTAGCTTCACCTAATATTCTAAAAAATCTATCAAATATATAAATATCAAATACTACATCTTTAGCTAACATTCTTTGTTTTAGGTATATTATCATCTCATCAATAACTTCACCAGCTTCATAAGCATCTAACTCATGAATCATATCTGTTGTATCTTTATTTTCTAAAATAATATCAAATAATTTTTTCATAAAAAGAGGATCTATCATACCCATCATATCGGTTACTGCCGCAGTAGAAATAGAACCTTTAGAGTAAATAATTGCTTGGTCAAGTAAAGTTAGAGTATCTCTTAAACTACCCTCCCCGCTTCTAATCAAAATTTCCAAAGCTTCATTTTCATAATTTACATTTTCTAGGTTTAATATGTGCGTTAGATGATGAAGTACATTTTTAGGCGCAATTTTTTTAAATCTAAAATGTTGAGTTCTACTTAAAATTGTTGCAGGAAGTTTAAGTGGATCTGTAGTTGCAAGTATAAACTTTACAAAGGCAGGTGGTTCTTCAAGTGTTTTTAAAAGGGCATTAAAAGCTTGAGGAGTTAACATATGAACTTCATCTATAATAAATACTTTAAACATAGCAGATGTTGGTTTATATTTTGTATGTTCTATTAAATCTTTAATATCATCTATTCCACGATTTGATGCTGCATCCATCTCTATAATATCTAAGTGTCTAGATTCATTTGCACTTTTACAACCATCACATACTTCACATGGTTTTGAAGTAGGTGCATTTACACATACTAAAGCTTTTGCCATAATTCTAGCTGTAGAAGTTTTTCCACTTCCTCTTAAGCCAGAAAATAAATAAGCATGAGATAATCTATTTGAGTCCAATGCTAAACTTAATGTTGTTGATATTGTATCTTGTCCAATTAAATCTTCGAATCTTCTTGGTCTATATTTTAAAGCTAAAACTTCACTATTCATAAAATACCTTTTATTGTTTTAAATTTAGCCAATTTTTGGCTACTTGTTTTAAGTTATCTGGTGCTGAAGAAGCAAAAAAAGTAATCTTTGTTTCTTCATCTTTATTTATAATATTTTCTTTAAAAGAATATTCTTTTTTTAAATATTTAACAATAGCATCACCACTATGTATTGTTTTTGCATGATTTAAATATTTAGATATTTCATCTTGTATTAAAGGGAAATGTGTACATCCTAATATAACTGCATCAATATTTTTTAAATCACTAAAATAATACTTCATAGTTTCATTTAATATATTTCCAGAGCAAATATTTTCTTCAACTAATGGAACAAAAAGAGGAGTTGCAATTGATGTTACATTGTTATATCCAAGTTTTTTTAATCCATTTGGATAAAGTTCAGAATTTACAGTTGCTTTTGTTCCTAAAACTAAAATATTTGAATCTTTATCTTCTACTGAATCTTCAACAGCCATGATTCCTGATTCAATAACACCAACTACAGGAATACTTATATTTTGTCTTAGTTCATTTATTGCAAATGCACTTACACTATTACAAGCAATAATTAAAATATCAATATCAAAATTTTTAAAGAATTCCGATGCTTCAAGAGAATAAGATATTATTGTATTTTTATCTTTTGTACCATATGGAACTCTAGCTGTATCACCATAGTATATAATCTCTTCAAATAATTTAGCATCCATAAGTGATCTTACAACAGTAAGTCCACCTACTCCACTATCAAAAACTCCTGCTTTCATATTATTTTATTAGTTTACTTTTGAGATAACAGAAGTGTATGAACAATCATTTATTTTATCTAAAAAAGTTGTTAAAGATAAGTGCCCTGTAAAATCTCTTTTATTAGGACAAACAGCTGCAAGTGTCATTATTTTTGAAGATACTGCTCCCTCTTCTAAAATCACTTCTAATCCATCAGAAGTTTTAAAACTAGGATATATTGTAGCTTTATTTGTTCTTAGCTTTTTATTTGAAAATAATATATTTAACTCTTTTGCATTTTGAATTTGCATAAGTGTTACATATCCATCATAAGAAGGTAAAACTTTTAGGAAAAAATTTTCTTTATTTATTAACTCATCATTTATATCTAATGTAATGTCAACAGAAGAAGTATTTGAAAGTAATGTTTGAAAATCTTTAGATTTAATAACATATTTATTATCATTAAAATATAAATAATTTAGATCCATACTAATATTTGGATAATAAGCAAATCTTTTATATAAATTTTTTAAAAGCTCAGTTTTTAATAAATATTGATTTGTTTCATCTTCACTTTTAAATGTTAATTTTTTAATATCTTTTGTTAATTGATCTAATAATGATTTTTTATTATATTCGATTTTTAAAAAATAATGGTTTTCTATCATATCCTCTTCTAATATATCAATATCCAAAGTGGTTATAATTGATGTAGTGTTAACATCATTATTGATATTTTTAAGTACATTAGTCATTGCAGATGAAAAATCATCTCCATCACCAAATGCTATATATACATCTTTATTTATAGAAGGATACCAAGATGGTGCCACTTCATATGCAAATAAATTTATAAATACAATTACACTTAAAAATATTTTTTTCATTTTTTATCCGTTCATTGATACTAAAAATTCTATATTTGTATCAGTTTTTTTCATTTTTGAATATAAGAATTTTAAAGACTCAACTTCATCCATTTCAGCCATAGCATTTCTTAATATCCAGATTTTTTGTAACTCTTCTGGGTGAAGAAGTAATTCTTCTTTTCTTGTACCAGATTTAATAATATTAAATGCAGGATAAACTCTTCTTTCTGCTGCTTTTCTAGAAAGTACAACTTCAGAGTTTCCTGTACCTTTAAACTCTTCAAAAATAACTTCATCCATTTTAGATCCAGTTTCAACTAATGCAGTTGCAATAATAGTTAAACTTCCACCCTCTTCAATATTTCTTGCAGCCCCAAAGAATCTTTTTGGTTTATGTAATGCATTTGCATCAACTCCACCAGAAAGTACTTTTCCACTACTAGGTGTTGTAGTATTATATGCACGTGCAAGTCTAGTGATAGAATCAAGTAAAATAACTACATCTTTTCCCATTTCAACTTGTCTTTTTGCTTTTTCTATTACAAGCTCTGCAACTTTTACATGATTTTGTGCTGGTAAATCAAATGTAGAACTATAAACTTCACCTTTTACACTTCTTTGCATATCTGTTACTTCTTCAGGTCTTTCATCAATAAGTAAAACCATAAGTGTAGCATCAGGATGATTTGCAGAAATACCATGAGCTAATTCTTTAAGTAATTCTGTTTTACCAGATTTTGGTTGAGCAACAATTAATCCTCTTTGCCCTTTTCCCATAGGTGAGAACATATCTAAAATTCTTCCTGTCATTTTTGTACTCTCGTATTCAAATTGGAATCTTTCAAGAGAATATAGAGGTGTTAAGTTATCAAATAGTGGTCTATTTTTTGCTTCATTTAAAGGAAGGTAATTAACTGCTTCAACTTTTAAAAGAGCATGATATTTTTCACTTTCTTTACTAGGAGGTCTAACTTGTCCACTTACTATATCACCAGTTCTAAGTGCAAATCTTTTGATTTGAGTAGCACTAACATATGCATCATTTGATGAATCTCTAAAGTTACCATCTAAAGCTCTTAAAAAACCAAATCCAGCTTCCTTAATATCTAAAATACCAGTAAACAGTATATATCCACCAGCCGTAGTTTGTGAAGATAAAATTGAAAATATTAAATCTTGTCTCATAAGTTCTTGAGGGTTTTCTATATCAAGTTCTTTTGCTACAACTATTAGTTCATCTGTAGTTTTTGCTCTTAAGTCATCAATATTTAAACCCTTTACCGGTACATGAGTTCTAGTTTTGTTTTTATTGTGATTGTTGTTTTTTTTAGGAGCAGTTTTTTTCTGTTTAGAAACTTCTGCATCTTTTCTTTTTTCTTCTTGAATTTCTTGGGCTTGTGTTTTTTCTTCCATATTTAGTAAAGAACCTTTTGTTTGATTTGTTTTGAGGTGAGTTTGTAATACTGTAAAGAACAGCTTTTAACTTTTGTATAACAATTATATCAAAAAAATACTAAATTCTTTTATTAAAAGTTTATTTTTACTCCAAAAGTATAATTATTACTAGTGTGGTTTGTAGAAACAAAATCTTCATTTGATATAGATAATATTTGATTATCTGTATTATTTTTTGTAATACTATAGCCATTTATTTTATCTATATTTTCATAAGAATAAGAGATAAAATATTCTATAGTTTTAGAATAATCATACCCTATTTTAAATAATATAAAAGTGCTTTTACCATTTTTAAAATAATCATAATAAGATCTATTTTTTAGATGATGAGTATCATGAGTATTTATTTTTACATTATTACTATATCCAGCTTTTAGTTCAAAACTAATATCTTTATATTTTTTATTTATTCCTATATTAAGATATGTCATTTTTATATCTTGAGTATATGAGATAACTTTTATATTGTTATTTATATCATCCATATATGAATACTCTCCACCAAAGGCAGTCCAATCATATTTATATGATTTATATCCTAATTGGATTAAGAAATAGTTATTTACATATTTTAAAACACTGATATCTAGTTTTTCTAAGTTATTTAAATTTGTTTTTGAATGATAAGAATATTTTGATACTTCATTTGAATTTTCATCTAACCAATCAAAATCAGACATAGTATTTTTTCCATTTGAAATATTTTTACTATAATTTATTAAAAAATTAAATTGTTGTGATTTAATAATTGGATAAGCTAAATTAAAATTTAACAAACCAACATTATCATATTTCCATACTAATTTACTTAAGGTTTTACCACTATCATAGTTAACATATTCATTTGCAACACCACTTGTTACAATTAAATTAGTTTCTAAATATTTAGAAAAAAGTAAATTAGTAAAAAAAAGA
>Ga0256826_1002574_pt1 | contig 10997 bp, 12 predicted proteins | sample CV79metaG_FD_185975 | JGI IMG/M metagenome (GOLD analysis project Ga0256826, IMG submission 185975) | Hydrothermal vent microbial communities from East Pacific Rise, Pacific Ocean - CV79 | ecosystem: Environmental > Aquatic > Marine > Hydrothermal vents | place: Pacific Ocean: East Pacific Rise... | reverse complement strand
TTAGTCGTACAAGAGTTTTTGAAAATAAATTCTTTATTTTTTTAAAAATATTTCTTTGAAATAACGGCCTCTTTCTTCAAAGTTCACAAATGCATCGTAACTCGCTGCAGCAGGGGAAAGTAACACGGTTCCTTTTTTTATATTGAGTAAATCTTCAGTGATTTCCTGAAGCCGATCATGCAAAGAGTAAGCAAAATCCGTTTTTCTGTGTTTCATCTGTAGTTCATCTAGAATTCTCCTTCCTGCCTCTCCTAAAAAGAATACTTTTTGAAAAGATGATCCCAGTAAAAAATCCACTAAATTGCTATAATCAACCCCTCTATCCAAACCGCCAAGGATTAAATAATCCACTTCCCCTATTGCTTTAACTGCCTGAATGGCCGATTGTGGAATAGTGGATATACTATCATTAATAAACCGAAGTCCATTTTTATCGCCCAAAAACTCTTGCCTGTGTGGAAGAGGATGGAAAGTCTTAATACTTTCAATTGCAGTATTTAAATCCAATTCTAAATGCATAACCAATTCTAAAACTGCCTGAATATTCATTAAATGATGATGCCCTAGCAGATACTTCAAATCAGTATGTTTTAATATGACTTCCTCATTTTTAGTTATATCACCACTTTCCACTTTTAGTATAGGATCAGTATTTTTAAAACTCTTTAATGACTTTGAAATATCCATGTAATCTGGTGAAACAAAAGAAAAGCTATCCATCAACTGCTCATTGAATATTTGCAATTTTGCCAAATAATAAAGCTCAGTATTTCCGAAATAATCCAGATGCTCCGGCATTAAATTTAAAAGAATAGCATATTTAGGGCCAAAACTCACACACTGTAATTGATGAGCGCTTAACTCATATACTATCCATGTTTTAGGGTTTATCTTTTCTACTAAATCAAACGCAGGTTGACCTATATTCCCAACCAAGAATGCTTCTTTAGATTGATCTTTTAGTAATTGGTAGATCATTGTGGATGTAGTACTTTTTCCTTTAGTCCCTGTAATACCAATGGTTTGCTCCCTATATCTTTCCAAGAAAAGGCTGGTCTGCGAATGTGTTCTATATCCTTTAAACTCCTCTCCTAATTTTACTCCGGGGGATTTAATAATAAAATCATCATGATGCAGATGTTGTAAATAGTCTTCTCCTCCAAAACTGGCAACACCAAGCTCTTGAATATGTGAGTGCTGCCAAAGTTCAGGATTACGATCAATAACCACAATTTCGTTTTCTAAATGACCACTGTTCAAAAAACGCAAACTTGACTGCCCCTCCAAGCCAAAGCCCAAAATCACTATTCGTTTATTGGCCGATTTATAGCTTATTAATTCCAGCATCTCTCTAGAAAATCTTTTAATACTATTTCAAACTTTTTAGGCAAACTATTTTCATCATTCCACTCTTTCATAGCTTCCTGCAACTTGTTATTATTGTCTTCTTTTACTATACTTTCCAACAAAACATTTTTAAAGAAACCATCTTTTGCTTGAGTCAAAGCCAATTCTACTTCCGAAACAGTCCCAACACATTCAAATGGCTTAGTTTCTGCTAATCCTCGTAATTCTTTCAGAATAGGTTTCAAATCTAAATCATTGAGCAAATTTTTACCGAAAATACTTTCCAATTTTGCCGGAGAAATAAAAGGACTTAATAAAACATAAGTAAATAAACACTTGGAACATTTTCCACACCAAATATTTTCCTTACTACCTGCATTACAACTCCTAAAACTAGCGTGATGATGCTTGAACTTGCTAAACAAACAGGCTATCTGTATTTCGGATAAAGGACGAAGAAAGCTAAAGTAATCCGAAGAATTAGTGAGATATTTTTGATAATACTCTCTAAAATCGCTTTCAAATTCGTAAGATTTAGAATATTGATGATTAATATTGGTACCTTCTACAGTTGATTCATTTGCACTGGATTCATTGGATAGGGCAATATACTTGATCCCCATTAAGCGAGAAGTGAGCAGTGTTAAAAATGCCAGCATGGCAGAAAAAGGGGTATGCCCATTCAAATATCCTTGCTTATTAAGTTCTATAAGTTGAGGGTCAATAGATCGCTTTGTAAGTATAGATTCTTCCAATTGAAAACCAGCATTAATAATTGTATCCTTGCTTGCTCCTCGTGAATTAACAACCATAGGAATTATGGAATTATGGAATTTTTTCAGTACTTCAATACTAACAATAGAATCCTTACCACCTCCCACCGGAATCATAATATGATCATCGTGCATATTCGTATTAAAAAGCCGAATAACATTCTCCGATTCACTCTTCAACTCCATAAAATCAGAAAGATTTGTCTCAATGGTATTCAAATAGAAAAACTCTCCAAGTCCTTCAAAATAAAGCTTTTTCCACCACAATATTTGTGCTTTATTTAACTGAAAAGGTCTCACTATCACCTGTGGAGAACAAGTCGCTTTCCAGTAAGAAATAAGCTCTACCATACCTAAATGAAATACCAATTGGTCCAATTCCTTTTCATCCAAATTTCCCCAATTTAAATGCGTCGGCAGTTTAATAACATGATTTGGATAAAAGTGAATATTCTCTCCTAAGCTAAAATGAAAATCAATAAAAAATTCATTCCCTTTAAAATGATATTGAAAAGATTGATAATAAAACAGTGGATGTTTCCTCCTTAACCTCAGGTATTTTTGATCGTAATTACTTCTACTCATCCAATGGAACAATTTTTGTTGATATGTGTTTTATATTTTTTCAAACAACTATTTTACAAAATAACTTGTCTTTTAAATAGACGCCAAAAGTATTAATAAAACACTTATAAATGAAGCCTACAAATATAAAACCTCTTGCCGGAAGCATACTCATCTCTGAACCTGCCCTAAAGGACAGGTATTTTAACAGGGCTGTGGTTTTATTGGCCGATCATAATACTGATGGATCTTTTGGCATCATTCTAAACAAACCATTGGATGTTAAATTTAACGATATTGTGAAAGGTTTTCCAGAATTTGATACACGGATTTATTTAGGAGGTCCTGTCAATACAAAAAATTTATTTTTCCTTCATCGTAAAGGTGATTTGATTAGAAACAGTCAAATTATTAAAGAAGATCTCTTTTGGGGTGGCGAAATTGATGATGTGAAAAACCTTATCAATTTAGGAGTTCTTAAACAAAACGATATTCGTTTTTTTATAGGCTACTCCGGCTGGACAGAAAATCAGTTGGATGAGGAGTTGAAGGAATTTAGCTGGCTGGTGGATAATCCCAATATTCATGAATTAATTAATACTCCCACTTCTGAAATGTGGAAAAATAGTGTGGCGAACCTAGGAAAAGATTACGAGCTTTGGGCTAACTTTCCCAACGACCCAAGTTTAAATTAGCGGTACAAGCCAACTTAATGCTCAAACTTTCTATCCGAGCTATTTTACTATTTTTGCCAAAAATATAATATGCATCAATCCGATAAACATTCATTAGGCGATATTGAATTATTCCCCGTTTCTATTACCAAGAAAGAATACTTGGGAGAAGATGCATATGTCCTGTATTTTAAAAAGACATTTGATTTTACTCCGGGACAAATTATAGCTATCAGCATGACAAAAGATGAACCTCCTAGGCTCTATAGTATTAGTAGCAGTCCTAAAGAAAACGAAATTGCTATTTTATTCAAGGTCAATCATTCCGGATTTTTAACTCCTCGTTTAGCCAATTTAAATAAAAACGACCAAATGATGGTGAGCAAAGCTTTTGGCTCTTTTTACGGAACAAAGAATGCCGATTATTGGATTGCTGCCGGCACAGGAATAGCCCCTTTTATCAGCATGCAAAAGTTTGACCTGGCCCGTAATAAAACACTTATTCATGGAGGAAGAGAGGAAAATAGTTTCTATTTTTCCAACTTATTCCAAAATACTGATGGATTAAAATATATCCCTTGCAGTTCAATAATGGATAAGCCCCCTTTTTACAAAGGTAGATTAACAGAATACTTGAAAAACGAAGATATTGATGTGAATAAAAGCTTCTTTGTCTGTGGTAAATCAGAAATGGTGGTTCAAGTTCGTGATATCCTAATTAACAGAGGAGTAGATTACGATCAAATAATAGCCGAAATATATTTTTAATGATAAAAGAAAACCTGTTTGGAAAAACAAAAGAAGAGCTACAAGCCATAGCTCTAGAGCTGGGACTGCCCAAATTTAATGGCAGTCAATGGGCTGAATGGATGTATAAAAACAATGCTGATTCTTTGGAGGATATGCATAATGTTTCAAAAAAAGCCAAAGCCCTTATTGCTGAGAAATATACTATTGAGAAATCCAAATTTAGCAGCGTACAGGAATCTGTTGATGGGACTAAAAAATACCTCTTCCATATTAGAGGAGAACACTTTATTGAAGCCGCATATATTCCTGATAAGGACAGAGCTACTCTTTGTGTATCGTCGCAAGTGGGATGTAAAATGGGCTGCTTATTCTGTATGACAGGGAAACAGGGGTTTCAGGTGAATTTAAGTACAGGAGAAATTCTTAACCAAATTTATAGTCTACCCGAGTTTGATAAGCTTACAAACGTAGTATATATGGGAATGGGTGAACCCTTTGACAACTTGAATCATGTACTAAAAAGCATAGAAATACTTACGGCAGATTACGGAATGGCTTGGAGCTCCAAAAGAATCACGGTTTCTACAATAGGAATTATTCCCGGTATGAAAACTTTTCTTGATAAATCCAAAGCTCATTTGGCCATTAGTTTGCATTCCCCCTTTGAGGAGGAGAGAAAAAAAATAATGCCAATTGAAAACGTATTCCGCTTACCTCAGCTGATAAATGAAATAAAAAGCTTTGAATTTGGGAGACAAAGAAGAGTGAGTTTTGAATATATCATGTTTAAAGATTTTAACGACACTAAAAAACATGTTGACCAAATTGCTCGTATTCTTAATGGTATCAATTGCCGAATTAACTTAATTCGTTTTCACCCTATTCCGGGCACTCCTCTTTTAGGTTCGGACGAAGCTACTATTATTAAGTTTCAAAATGAACTAAAAAAGAAAGGAATAGTAACAACCTTACGTGCATCTCGCGGAGAGGATATTTATGCTGCTTGTGGACTGCTTTCTACCAAGGAACTAATCAAACGTAAGGAAGAAGAAGATTTTTAATCGGCAATTAGTTCATCTAATAACTCCCTTACCGAATCGCTATCCCACTGGCTACTTCCGGTTTTCTTAACCACTATTTTGCCTTGCTTATTAATGATAAATGTGATGGGGATACTGCTTGATGCCAGCAAAGAAGGTTCCTTTCCAACTACTTGATATGTTGAAATATCTAGAGATTTTTCTTTTAAAAACTTCTGAGTAATTTCATGGTCTTCGTAACTAAGCAACAAAAAATGTACCCGATCTTTATATTCATTTTCCAGATTGGCAATAGCGGGCATTTCGGCAATGCAAGGTGGACACCAAGTAGCCCAAAAATTAATAAAAATGGGCTTATCCCTAAAATCATTCAATGCTTTCAGGCTTCCTTTCTCATCTTTCAATTGCCATAAATAATCGTTTTTGCTTAACTCGCCATAGTTTTCATTGGCAGAAACAGAAGGGCTAAACATGGTGGTTTTTTTTATAAATACCATGATTGGTGTTCTGGTTGAAGGTATAATTAAACCGATAATCAGGGCCGCAAAAAGAATGTCCCCAATCCAAGCCCAAACAGATTTCTTTTTTTGCTTCTCAATATAATTTTTTACAAATTTCACCGTTGTATTTTTTTTAGCAAAAATACTTCTTTTTATTATCAACTCTCACTTTTTTCAAGGAACAAAACTAATGCTTCTGAAAATGAGAACTCTATAAAATAAATCTAGTATTTATAGGCAACTTTTTAACAAGCTTGATGTCAAAAGAATAATGTTTGAAAAATAAATATTGAAAAAAATATTAGATTTGCTACACACATTTCTAATTTCTTTAATCACCATAAAACTAAAAAATATGTCTGGAATTCTATCAAAATTATTCCCCCCAAAGGATTATAAAAAGCTTGGAGAAAAAATTATTTCCATTCACAAAGGCAAATACGAAACCTATCAAAAGTACATGAGTATTAATCCGGAGATTGCACAAAAATACTTGTGTTTTATTGGGAAAAACCCTAGTGCGGTTTATATCCGTTGGGATAAGGCCAAAGAAAGATTTACGAGTTAGTTTTTAACTATTACAAAGCTCCATGAAGCCACTTAAAGCTGCAATAGTTTTTTGTGGCTCTTCTTGCCAAGCCATATGTCCCACATTGTCCAAAATAACAATTTGAGCAATAGCAGCTGTTGATGCTTGCGCCATAGCTTTTTCCATTGGAATTCTGCTATCCTGCTTTCCTAGAATAAATAAAACAGGAACTTTAGAGAAAGCCACCATATCCAGTCGCATTGGGCGTTCTTTCATGCCCTCAATTGCTGCAGTTATTCCAATAGGATTCATCCTGTTAGCCATGCTTATTTGATGGTCAATTTCCTCTTTCAACCTCATATGATTATCCTTGGCATATAAAGATGGAATAAACTGATTAATAAAAGACATTCTTTCCTTTTGAACTATTTCTATCGTTCTCTCCCTATTTTTCTTCACCTCCTCGGTATCGGCCAAAGTATGACTGTGGAACAATCCAAACCCCAATAAACTACCCGGGTATTTTTCTGCAAAAGCTAAGGTAGCATAGCCGCCCATACTATGACCAACCAATACGGCTTTCTTAACTTGCTCCAAATCCATTACCTGCTTTACTAGGTCAGCCATCAGCTCCATGCTGTGATTATTGGAGATAACTTCCGACTTACCATGACCCGGCAAATCAATAGAGATAACACAATACTGATTAGATAAAGTTGCCGAATGCACACTCCACATGCTCATATCTTCCATAAAACCATGTAATAATATAAGGGTAGTCCCTTGGCCTTCTACTTGATAATAAATACTTTTATCTTGGTATTTGAACTTCTTTTCCATAGCAATATTTTTTTTGTAAAATTATAAATAATAGTGTGTTTTGACATTTAAGAAAACAGTAATTTTGGAAATTATTAAAACAATATTGATTATGTCAGAATTTACGCAACATCAAAAAGCAAGAATAAGCATGCTGGAAGAGCTCAGCCAAGCTCTAATGAAAAAAGAAAAAGTTGGTGTTCTTTATAAAAAATACGCCTCCCAAATTGATAAACTTATTCCTGCTGATATTATAGGAGCTGTGGATAGTTTGATGCAACAAGACCTCGATTTGCAAGAATTGAAAATGGCTATTAATAAACTACTTAATTTGGTATTTAAACCTATAAATGATTTTAAACCTTCCCAGCCTCAACCCAAAACACTCTTATGGTATTTGGTAGAAAATAATCATGTAGCTGCCAAATTATTAAACGATGCCGGTGTATTCCTAAAACAAATTAATAAAGAAAATAGTGATGCTATTGCTAAAAAGCTTCAAGTGGCCTATCAAGATATCCTCCCCTTTACTCAGGTTTATACCATAAAAGAAAATATTCTTTTCCCCGCTCTGGAAAAGCATTGGGATGACTACAGATGTGTACAACTCATGTGGGCTTTTCACGACGATATCCGCAATGATTTAAAGACGATAATTGATCTGTTGAAATCAAAAGACCGTGATTTGATGAAAATAAATAGAATGGCCGGCGATATCAGCTTTAGGATTATGGCTATCAAATTTCGAGATGAAAAAATTCTTTATCCGCAAATTTTAGATACTATTAAAGAAAGTATTCTACATAAACTTTTAGAGGAGTCTGCTGATTTAGATTTCCCCTTTGTAAAACCTGATAAAACCGACTTTACCATTCCCGATACTCAAATGGGTCAAGACAAAGTAGATTTAGGAACCGGCTCCATTCTTCCCGAGCAAATCAAACTCATTTTTAACCATTTGCCTGTAGACTTAACTTATGTAGACGAGCATAATAAAGTTCAATACTATTCTACACCCAAACATCGTATTTTTCCCAGAACCAATGCTGTATTGGGTCGCGATGTGCATAATTGCCATCCACCGGATAGTGTTCATATTGTTGAGAAAATTGTTGAAGCTTTTAGAGATGGTAGCAAAGATAAAGCTTCATTCTGGATACATATGGGGCCTCACTTTGTGTTAATTCAGTATTTTGCTGTTCGCACCAAAGAAGGAGTATTTAAAGGTACTTTGGAAGTATCGCAGGAAATTGGTGAGATACAAAGTCTCACTGGCGACCAGCGTCTTTTAGACTGGGGTGAATAAGGCCGAATATTTATTTATTACACTTTCATTCTTTTTTTGGTAACTCAGTATCAGGTTACATCCCCTGCTATAACTGTAACCGTGTTTGAATTTGCTGAACATCGCGCTGAAGCGATTTTAAACTATATACCAATGCCTCTGTCTTCATTTCATTAGTTTCGGGAAGTTCTCCACTGATATAGTTCACAAATCGCCATATTTCTTTCACTTTCTGAATATCTATTTCGTAAGGATTATAAAGAGGGTTTAAGGAGTGCAGCACCAACTTCCCATCTTGCTTAATATGGTTTTCTACCACTTTAAATACCACTCCATCGTCCAGAGTGAGAACGATATAAGCTTGCTTGCTTTTTATGTGCATCCAGTTTTGCACAAACTCACCTGTTACATAGGAACCATCGGGAATAGGCAGCATGGAATCTCCGCTAATTTGAAAACTTCTGTATTTTTTTTCCTTGGATAAAAAAGGCAAACGAAAAGTGGGTAATACCTTAATATACTCAGGATCGGCAAAACCACTTGTATAGCCGGCTTTGGCTTTTTCGGGCACCAATTCTATATTCTCCTCATTATCCTCGCCTACTGCTGTAACCAAAACCCGCAAATTACTTCCTTTAATATATACATCGTAACCCCGCTCCAATTGGTTCAACTGGCTGTCGGGTAATTGTTCTAAATCTACTCTAACCAAAGTATCAATAGAAACATTAAAAAATTCTGAGAGACTAATCAATGCACTAATGCTGGGATAAGCTACTCCTGTTTCGTAACCTCCTATGGTGGAACGCTTCATCTGTAAACTGTTCGCTATATCGCCTTGCGTAATTTTTCTTCTTCCACGCAATAGCCTAATATTTTTGCTGAATGTTGTCATGCCTTTTGAAGTTTATCGAGTTAAAAGTTTAATTCAAAATATCCGATATCTACATCGAGACTAAACCTGATTTTTTTTATTTCTTCTGCAAATATACAAAAATATGTTTATATTGTAGACGCAATAATGATTATATTTTAATCATTATTAAAAATACTTGATAAAATACCCTTTTTTAGTTTTTATGATAGGAATAAATAACGATAGAACTATAGTTCACTTGGACCTCGACAGTTTTTTTGTCTCGGTGGAAAGGCTAAACAATAGCAAGCTGAATGGCTTACCTATTATTATAGGTGGGACTTCTGACAGAGGAGTGGTAAGCAGCTGTAGTTACGAAGCGCGCAGCTTTGGAGTTCATTCTGCCATGCCTATGCGAATGGCTCAGCGCCTTTGCCGCGATGCCATCGTTATTAGGGGCGATATGGATAGCTACAGCAAATATTCACGCTTGGTTACCGAAATAATTGCCGATAGAGCTCCTCTATACGAAAAAGCATCTATTGACGAACATTACTTGGACATTAGCGGCATGGACAGGTTTTTCGGCTCATACAAATGGACTCAGGAACTCCGAGAAAAGATAATTAAAGAAACGGGACTTCCTATCTCCTTTGGCTTATCGGTAAATAAAACAGTGGCTAAAATTGCCACGGGCGAATCCAAACCCAATGGAGAATTACAAATCTCTCAAGAACAAGTAAAACCATTTCTCTTTCCGCTGTCTATTCGTAAAATTCCCATGATAGGGCAAAAAACCTACTACCTGCTCCGCTCTATGGGCATTGCAACAATAGAAACCCTTAGCTTAATACCTCCTGAGATGATGGAACGCGTATTGGGCAAAAGTGGAACCATTATTTGGAAAAAAGCCAATGGAATTGATTCTACTCCCGTTCAAGCTTATAGCGAAAGAAAAAGCATCAGCAGCGAACGTACTTTTCAGAAAGATACTATTGATGTGGCGCGCTTAAGGCTTTTAATTATTTCTATGGTAGAAAAACTGGCTTTTGAACTGCGAAAGAAACATAAACTAACAGGCAATATTGCTGTAAAAATTCGCTATTCAAATTTTGATACCCATACACAGCAAAAGCGTATTCCTTATACATCTTTCGACCATATATTAATGAATATTGCTACGGAGCTGTTCGACAAGCTATATAACAGACGTATGCTTATTCGCTTGGTGGGAGTTCGGCTTAGCGATTTGGTTTATGGTGTGCAACAGCTCAATCTTTTTGAAGATACACCGGAAATGATCAGCCTATACCAAGCCATGGATAAAGTACGATTAAAATATGGGAAATACGCCATACAGCGCGCTACTTCCATGAAAGATACCTCGGCTGAAGCTTTAAGTCCTCAAAAACTAATCATACAAGATATTAACGATAAAAAATAAATACAAATGAAAATGAATTTTAAGAAATACCAGAAATTGAAAGCCATGCGAAGCTTTCGACAAAAATTTAGCGAAATGACCAAAGAATATCGTAGTGGATTTTGGGATGAATCAAAAGTGAAAATATATCATGTTCAGGGAGAAATAAAACCCAAGGGAATTGCTTGTTGATATAAAACCATAGCATATAGATAGAACGGTGCTCGGCACCTTATAATAACAAAAATCACCCGATGATTACCGGGGAAATGCATATAGTCATCGGATGATTATAAATATAAAGAAAGTAATGATTGTGATTTACTGCAAAGCTTGTAAAGCTGTGTTATAGATGTATTGTAGCTCAGCATGGTATGCTGAGGAATGGAAAAATAATAATTTTTCTGCTTTTACTTTTTTCTTGGCAAATATTAACA
>Ga0256826_1002573_pt1 | contig 10997 bp, 8 predicted proteins | sample CV79metaG_FD_185975 | JGI IMG/M metagenome (GOLD analysis project Ga0256826, IMG submission 185975) | Hydrothermal vent microbial communities from East Pacific Rise, Pacific Ocean - CV79 | ecosystem: Environmental > Aquatic > Marine > Hydrothermal vents | place: Pacific Ocean: East Pacific Rise... | reverse complement strand
TTTATTTATCTTTGCACCGCTTTAAAACAAAAGCAGAGCTCTTTTAAATATTGGTCCGGTAGTTCAGTTGGTTAGAATACATGCCTGTCACGCATGGGGTCGCGAGTTCGAGTCTCGTCCGGACCGCTTATTAATAAGCAAAAAAACGCAAAAGCCTGATAACGAAAGTTATCAGGCTTTTTTTATTTAATGCCCTGATGTAAAAATGGGCATTATACGCATATAGTTGAGGGACCTATTCGATACCTCTGACCTTTTTCTAAAACAGGTCTCTTGTATGATTCTTTTGCACTGGTTTGCGGCTCTATATGCCAGTCCTTTAAAATTATCACAAATTATTTTTATGCTTGGTAATTTGCTTTACAGTTTGTTTAATCTTTGAAAAACCTGCTCTTTTAATGGCTGTTCCATTAAAAACATTATTAAATTCTTCTTCGGGCATCTTTAGATAATCATCGAAAGATAATTGTAAAATATCTTTTCTATCTCCTAATCCCTTAATAGAAGTAATTATAGATTTATTATTCCAAGGACAAACGTCTTGACAAATATCGCAACCAAAAATATAATTTTGAATATTCTGAACAATTGATTCTGGAATAAGATTCTTATTTTCAATGGTTTGATAAGATATACATCGGTTGGCATCAACTGAATATTCCTCAACAATGGCATTGGTAGGACAGGCTTCTATACACCGTCTACAAGAACCACAAAGCGAATTAATCTCTTGATCATATTCTAATTCGATGTTACAAATAATCTCACCGATAAAAAAAAATGAACCAAAATCTTTATCAATGATAAGACCATGTTTCCCTTTCCATCCTAAACCCGATTTTTCTGCCCAGATTTTATCTAAAACAGGAGCAGAGTCCACAAAATATCGTCCTTCAAGATTTTTATCCAATTGATTAATAAAAGAAAACAGTTGTTTGAGTTTCTTTTTTATAAGCTTATGATAATCTTTGCCAAGAGCATATTTTGAGATTTTAACTTGATTCTCATCATATTCAATTTCTCCAGGAAAATAATTGATATTTAAAGAAATAACAGATTTAGCATTAAGAACAAGTTTTGCAGGGTCAACACGTTTCTCCAGATTATTTTTCATATAATCCATTTCGGCATGATAGTTTTTATCGAGCCACTGAGAAAGATATTTTTCTTCAGATTCTAAATATTCTACTTTGGAAATACCACAGTTAAAAAAGCCGAGACGTTTTGCCTCAGCTTTAATTTTAAAACTTAGTTCTTTTTTATTTAAGTTACTCATAATAGTTTCCTTCCTAAGAAATAAATTTAAATTTCTGGCGAATCCATTATGCTAAGTACGATATTAATATATTTAGTGAATATCAACAACAAAAGGAATTATAGCTTGAACACCATTCATTTTTCTTAATTGATTTAGACGATTGTAATACTTATAAGATTCTCCTAATTCATCTTCAATAACATAAGCTTTAACTTGTCCTCCAAAATCATTCATTAGTTTTTCGAAAGGATCTGCTTGTTTTGGATATTCAATAATTCTGTAATCTTCCAATTTAGCTAATTTCTTAGCTTCATTAATGGCTTCTGTTATCCCACCAAATTCATCGATAAGACCAATTTTTTTAGCATTTTCGCCACTCCAAACACGTCCTTGTCCAATAGAATCAACCGCTTCGGTTGTTTTGTTACGTCCGTTAGCAACATGTTTAATGAAAACTTCATAAATACTTTCTACAGATTTCTGAATAACGGCATATTCAGTTTCGCTCATAGGTCTAAATGTACTTCCTATATCGGAGTGTAAATTAGTATTAACAGCATCGGTATTGATTCCTATTTTATTCATTAAATTTTGCCCATTCCATAAAATTCCGAAAACACCAATCGATCCTGTAATAGTAACTGGACTTGCGTAAATTTTATCGGCAGGAGCAGAGATGTAATATCCTCCAGAGGCAGCAACATCGCCCATAGAAACAATTACAGGTTTTGCTTGTTTTGCTAAAACCATTTCTCTCCAAATTACTTCAGAAGCTAAAGCTGAACCTCCTGGAGAATTAACTCGCAAAACAATAGCTTTAACACTGGAATCTAAACGTGCCTTTCTGATAGATTTAGATAACCCTTCGGAGCCTATTTCTTTATCACTTCCTTCGCCCATATTAATCTGACCATTAGCATAAATTACAGCTATTTTTTCTTTTATTAGACCTTTTCCTGTAAAAGTCTTAGGTGTTTTAGAATAAGATGATATAGACATAAAATTAATATCATCGTTATCGTTTGTTTCAGAACGTTTTTTAAGTTCTTCCAAAACTTCGTCATAATATTTTAAGTCATCGACTAAATTATAATCAACGGTTGATTGAGCACTATTAATAAGCATACTATCAGCCATTACATTGAGTTGTTGAATGCTCAATTTTCTACTTTTTGAAATTCCTTTTAGAAGATGATTCCAAATGGAACCTAAATATGTGAGAGTTTGTAGTTTATTAGCTTCACTAATATGATTATACATAAAAGGCTCAACAGCCGATTTAAACTTATTATTTTTTCCTCTAATAATAATAGGTTCAACTCCCAACTGATCTAAAGCATCTTTATAAAACATAAGTTGAGACGACAAACCTTTAAATTCGACGAGTCCTTCTGGATTTAGATATATTTTATCTGAAATACTGGATAAATAATAAGAACCTTGAGTATAAATATCACTATACGAAATTATAAATTTACCAGAAGTTTTAAAATCGATAAGAGCATTTCTAATTTCTTCGATAGTTGCAATTCCTGCATTAATTCCCGATGAATTAATATATATACCTTTTATTTTATCATCGTTCTTAGCTCTTTTTAGATTGCTTAGTATTTCGTTAAGTCCAATTTTAGATTCTGTTTTAAGAGTTTGGAAATTTAAATCTTCTAAAGGATTCTTCGATGTTCGTTCTACAACACCCTTACTTAGATTTAATGTTAAAATTGTTTTGCTTTTTAAAGCAACGGTATCATCTTTTGCCGAGCTTATAAGCCCACCAATAATACTAATGATGATAAAAATAAGAATGATGCCTGTAATTAAAAAGCCAAGGATAGAGGCTAAAGTAAATTTAAAAAATGATTTCATTTGTTTTAGATTTTGTTATTTATAATTTTAAAGGAATATTGGTTCTGATTAATAATTGTTTATCATCAATCTTAGTTATTTTAATTTGATATTCTATATCGTTGATAATTTGTGTTTTAATAAGTTCTGTTTTTTCTATGCTAATAGAGTCTTTTATTTTTTCCCATTCACTAAGACTTTCGTATTGGTCATAAATAAAGAAGGTGTTATTAAGTAAGGCTTTAATACTAAATTTATGGGAATTTCTCGAAAATAAGATTTTACCATCGTTTTGAACAATAAAAGTTTCATATTCTACAGATTGCCATAATGCCGAGAACATATTTTGTGTTTTCTCAAATTCAATTTCGGTCTCTTTGCTTTTAGTAATATCGGTGAAATAGCCAAGTAAATCAACAATATTCCCTTTTTTATCTCTTATAATAGTTGTAAAATCCTTAAGCCAAATAATATCCCCATTCTTTTTAATAAAACGATAATTACTAAAATGAATGTGTGTTTGATTATTAGCTATAGCTTTTTCTCGTTCTTTTCGATGATGTTCTCTATCGTCAGGATGAATAATATCTCTAAAAGGGACTTTACCATTATAAAAATCGAGTTGACTATATCCTGTAATTTCTTCACTATTTTTCGAAACATAAGAAACTTCTGTGATGTTTTTAGCATTAACGCGAATAATACCGACGTTTCCTGTAATGAACATCGATCGCTCCTCGAGTAAGGACTGATTTAATTTAAGAAGAGTATTTTCAGTTTCCTTTCGGTCTGTAATATCGGTAATAGAACCCGCCATTCGATAAGGTTTATTATTATCATCTCTAAGAATAATTCCCCTTTCAAGAACCCATTTATAATTTTTATCTTTACATAATAACCTTATTTCATTCTGAAAAATATCATCATTATTGTTTAGACATTCTTTTAATCGTTGTTCACTAATTTGTTTGTCGTCGGGATGAGTCAAAGAATCTCGAATACCAAATTCATTTTCAATTTCATCATCATCATAACCTAAAAGACTCTTCCATCGGGGCGATAAGTAAACCTCATTGGTTTCTAAGTCCCAATCCCACAATCCATCATTTCCGCCTTTAGCAACTAATTCGTACCGCTTATTACTTTCATTTAATGCAATTAAATTATTTTCAGATTCGGTAATATCAAGCGTCCAAATTAAAACTCTATTTAGTTCTCCTCGTTCATTAATAATGGGTTCGTAATGAACCTCATTCCAATATCTTCCTATTGCCGATTCAATTTTAGTTTTAAAACTAAGATGTTCCCCTTGTAAAACGCGTTGAAAAGCTTCTTCAAAATTCTTTTCTCCAATTTCTTTGGGTACAAATTTTAAAATACTATCTCCTTTTTTTAAGGTATGATTATGCTCTTGTTGAATTATTTTAAAAGCAGACTGATTAAAAGAAACTATTTTTTTATTCATATCTACCAAGTAGAAACGCTGAATTGTACTTTCATATACGGGTTTCAACTCATCTTTTAAAGTATTAATTTCTTTTTGTAATTGTAATTCGGTGCTCGATTCCGTAGAAGATAAGATATAACCATTAATAGAACTTTCTTCTTCTGAGTATATAGGTGCAATTTGAATTTTTACATTAAAATCTTTATCATCAATATTAATAGTTCTATCTAATTGATGAACTGCTGGAATTCTTACAGTATCTAAAATATTTTGTAATTCGTGTCTTGGAATAAAATTTAAAACATCAAAGAAATCGAAGCCTGTATATAAATTTTCATGCATTAACCGAAGATAACGTTCCTTTGCTATTTGATTGAAATGCGTTAAATTATTTTGAGAATCAAAAATAATAATAGCTTCTGTTGAATTATGAAATAAGGTATTAAAACGGGCCTTTAAAATAAGATTCTCATAAAATAATTTATTTTCTAAAGAGGTGGTTTTAAAACAAATCTGAAAATCTTTTTCAGATGTTCGAGCAATTCTTCCTTCGTATATCTGATTGTCGTGCAAGAAAATAGAAAAAGCTGAATCTGAGATTTGTAAATGCTCATAGCTCGATTCAAATTTAATAAAATCCTGATTATCCTTAAAAATTTGTTTTAAATGAAGATGCGTTATGTTATCAAGTTCGGTATTAAAGATACTATTAAAAGAAGTATTATATTCAATTATTTCCCCTTTATTATTTACCTTACACGAAGTATCACACGATTCGGACAGGGGTTCACTATGATGAATTTTCCTATGTTTAGAACAAGCTATATCAATATTAATATTAAGAATATTTTTTGTAACTGGCTTAGACATAAAAGAATAGATATTAAGATTTATCATTTCTTTTGCAATCTCAATATCACTTGGGTTTCCTATAAAAAGGATAGGAAATTCTAATTCTTCAATAAATTTCACATAATCTTTTAAGAAAATCGTATTATCAAATGTATTTAAATCAATAATAAGAATATCAACTTTGTGTTCTTGGATATATTTAATCGTTTCTTTGATATTTAAAAAAGAGGTTAACAGCTCATAACCAAGCTGTTCAATAAAAAGTTCAAGAATACTTTTCAGTATCTTATCTTTTTCAATAACGACTATTCTTTTTTGATTCATTAAAAATTTTTATAGAATATAGTTTCTTAATATATTTGAGGCATTGAAGATAAAAAATATTTTTTGAATAATGAACTTAATTATTGATATTGGTAATACAAGAACCAAAGTTGCAGTTTTTAATAATAATGTTATTAATAAGCTTCAGATATTCGATAGTAACACATTTGATATCAATAAATTATTAGATAACAATTTTTCACAACCTATTATTCTATCCTCAGTTAAATCAGAAATAAAATCTATAAATTCAACATCAACGACAATATTCTTCGATAATAAAACTCCATTACCCATTAAAAATGATTACAAATCGGAAACTATAGGGGGTGATAGATTAGCTTCAGCAGTTGGGGCATCTACTTTATTTCCCAATAAAGATTGTCTAATAATAGATTTAGGTTCAGCTATAACTATTGATTTATTGACCAAAGATCAGACTTTTGTTGGAGGAAATATTTCTGTAGGAATGAGTTTAAGGTTTAAGACCCTTTACAATTACACAGAAAAATTACCTTTAATAGAAAAGAGCGAACTTGTTAATCTGACATCAGATACAACAGAAATGGCCATTAGGAGTGGAGTTATAAAAGGCATTGTATATGAATTGGAAGGGTATATTAATGAATATAAAAAGAGATATCCTGAGATTAAAATAATTTTAACGGGAGGAGATGCTAATTTCTTTGAGAAACAATTAAAAAAACGCATCTTTGCAGATGAAAATATAGTTTTAAAAGGATTAAACCGAATATTAGAATACAATGTCGATACAAAATAAGTTAGTAACTTTTATCATAGCCCTATTTTTTAGTTTAGCATCTTTTGCTCAGGAATCTTATTCCTCACCATATTCTTACGTTGGAATTGGCGATATCTATACATCTGGCTTAGCATATAATCGAAGTTTAGGAGGTTTGGGTATAGGAATTAGAAGCTCATCGTATTTAAATAGCATCAATCCTGCAGCATTAAGTGCGATGGATACAATGTCTTTTACTTTCGAATTTGGAGCATCAGGAATATACAGCATTTTACAAACACCTAATTTTAAAGAAGCTTCTTTTAATGGTTCTATTGATTATTTAGCAATTGGATTTCCTATTACACGATGGTTAAAAACAAGTGTAGGTTTTATGCCTTTTAGTAAAGTTGGTTATAATCTTAAAGAGCAAGTAAACGTAAAAGATGGAAGTGAAGATTTGTTTGTAATGAATCGACAAATAAAAGGAGAAGGAGGTATTAATCAGTTTTACCTCAGCAATTCTATAATGCTTCTTAAAAAGTTTTCTTTGGGTGTTAAGTTGTCTTACCTTTTTGGACAAATTAAAAATACAACCGCAGACTCTCCCGAATCAGCAAACAAAAGTATTTCGGGATATACAGAAGAATTAACCACTCAAATCAGTGATCTTGCATATTCGTTTGGTTTACAATATCACGATAAAATAAACGATAAATATCATTTTACAATAGGGGGGATTTATGGGTTAGAAAATCCATTGGGAACCAAAACAACAGTACTAATGAAAAGTTACTCCACAGGACATTCGGTAGATACCTTATTTATAAATGAAGATTTACAGAGCAGTATCACATTACCCGAGTTTTATGGTTTTGGACTTTCTATAGGAACAGATAAGTTAATGGTTGGTTTTGATTACCATCAAACAATGTGGAGTAAGGTTTCTATAACCTATAAGGATGAGAAATATTCTAATGCTCAGCGGTTTATTTTAGGAATGGAATATATTCCTAAACCAAGAACTGCAACAAAATACATTCATAAAATGCGATACCGATTAGCAGGGAAATACGAAACAAGCTATGTATCAATCAATAACAAACAATTAAAAGATATTGGCGTGGTTTTTGGTGTAGCACTTCCGATGAAGCGTTCAAAATCAACTTTAAATTTAACATTTGATATAGGAAGAAGAGGAACGTTACAAGCCGATATTTTGTCGCAGACCTATTTTAAATTTAACATAGATCTTTCCTTGCACGATATTTGGTTTATAAAAAGAAGAATCGATTAAATTAAAATAAAACAAAACGTAAAAAAATGAAGAAAATAATTATTAATGGTTTATTCTTATTAGGAGGATTACTTTTGTCAGCTCCTATTTTCGCACAAGATGATGCAAAATATGGTGAAAATCCTGAAACTTGTAAACGAGATTTATCAGAATATATCGAATTTGTAAAGCAAAAAAATTATTTAGATGCTTTACCTGCTTGGAGACGTGTTTATAATCAATGTCCAGCTTCCTCAAAAAGTATATTTATTAATGGTCCTAAAATTTATAAAAAGCTAATAAAGATAGAAAAAGATGAAGCTAAAAAAATGCTTTATTTGGATACTTTAATGCAAGTATATGATAAAAGAATAAAATATTTTGGACAAGAGGGAAATGTATTAGGTCGAAAAGGAAGAGATCTTTATAAATATAATAAAAAAGGAGCATACGAAGAGGCTTATGGTTATCTTTTTAAATCTGTAGAATTGAGTAAAGAAAAATCTCAAGTAGCTGTTCTTCAGAGCTTAATGAGTGCTTCTGCAAGAATGTATAAAACTAAAAAGATTGATGCTGGACAAGTGGTTCAAAATTTCTCTACCATTTCTGATATCCTTACTCAATTAGAAGGTATTAATAAAGAAAAACCTAAAAAGTTAGAACAAATAAAGAAAGTTCAAGGAAATGTTGGAACTATATTTATTGCTACAGGAGCAGGAAGTTGCGATGTGTTAATTGCTCATTTCACACCTAAATTTGAAGCCGCACCCACAGATGTTGAACTTTTAAAAACAATTACAAAATATTTAGATAAAGGAGATTGTACAGACTCTAAATTATTCTTTGATGCTTCCGAAAACTTATATAAAGCAGAGCCATCGGCACAAGCGGCATATAATTTAGCAAAAATGGCTGCAAAAAAGAAACAATTTTCGAAAGCCAGTGAATTTTACAAAAAGGCAATCGAGTTAACAGAAGATAATGAAACAAAAGCAAATTACTATTATGAGTTAGCTATTATTTCAAGTTCTTCACCAGCAACATCGAGAACTTATGCTAAAAAAGCGGCGGCTTTGAAACCTAATTGGGGAAAGCCTTATATCTTAATAGGAAAACTTTATGCATCGAGTGGATGTGGAGATGATAAATTTACAAAATCGTCAGTATTTTGGGCTGCAGTAGATCAATTTGTGAAAGCAAAATCTGTAGATGCTTCTATTGCTGGAGAAGCAAATAAATTGATTGCTGAATACAAAAAGTATTTTCCAGGAAAAGAAGATGCTTTTGCTTACAACGTAACCGAAGGCTCAGAAGTAAAAATTGAGTGTTGGATTAATACAACAACAAAAGCAAGATTCTAAAATTTCAAGCATTGAGGCAAGAATATAAAATAAAAGTGATTAGCATTGGATTTTTTTTAAGTTCAATGCTTTTCTTTTCTTGTTCCAACGATTACAAAGATATTATTGACCAAATAGATTACGAAAATTATCCTTCGCAATCGGCCGAAAATATCGAAATTGTAAGGAGTGATTCTGGTAAAATTATTTTAAAAATATTTGCACCTATTCTCGACCGTTATACCGAAAATAAAGATAGAGATTCATACGATGAATTCCCGAAAGGCATTAAAGTATATACCTATGTCAATTATCCCGAGATTTCTTCTTCGATAATATGTAACTATGCAAGACACGATGTTAGAACTAATAAATGGGAAGCCCGAGACAATGTAATAGCGGTTAACGAAGATGGAGACACTTTAAAAACAGAACAAATGTTTTGGGATAATCAAAAAGGTAATATCTATTCCGATAAACACGTTAACATTAGAACTGAAAACGAAATTATTTATGGAACGGGATTTACTGCAAAGCAAGATTTTAGTGGATGGAAAATAAATAAAGTAAAAGGGACCATTTATTTAGATGAGTAAAAAATGTTAATTACTCCTAATAAATTATTAGGAATCTTTTAAATCAAAAGTATATTTTTGTAGAAATAATAAAACGATAACAATGGGATTATTAGATGGAAAAGTAGCCATTATCACAGGTGGCTCACGAGGAATAGGTAAAGCTATTGCTCTGCTTTTTGCACAAGAAGGAGCAGATATAGCGTTTACCGATTTAAAAGTTGACGAAAACTTTACAGCTTTAGAAAAAGAGCTTAACGCTTTAAATGTAAAAGCAAAAGGATACGCATCGAATGCTGCCGATTTTGAAAATTGTCAAAATACAGTCGATCAAATTGTAAAAGATTTTGGAAGAGTAGATGCTTTAATAAATAATGCAGGTATTACTCAAGACAATTTATTAATGAGAATGACAGAACAGCAATGGGATGCTGTTATAACTGTTAATCTTAAATCAATCTTCAATATGACTAAAGCCGTTCAGCGAACTATGCTGAAACAACGCTCTGGTTCTATTGTTAATATGAGTTCGGTTGTTGGAGTAGGAGGAAATGCTGGACAATCGAATTATTCAGCTTCTAAAGCAGGAATGATTGGATTTACAAAATCAATAGCCAAAGAATTAGGATCAAGAAATGTACGTTGTAACGCAATTGCTCCTGGATTTATTGTAACAGAAATGACAGCTCAATTACCACAAGATGTCGTGGAGGTGTGGTACGAAAAAATCCCATTGAAACGAGGGGGAACTCCAGAAGAAGTAGCTAAAACAGCTTTATTCTTCGCCTCAGACTTATCTTCTTATGTAAGTGGACAAGTATTAACCGTTTGTGGAGCAATGCAAACTTAAGATTTGTAAAAAAGAAAATTCTTAAGGTTCGATGTTTACTGATGTCGGACCTTATTTTTTATATAGTAGTTTTATGATTTACATCGACGATTTAAGAAGACAAGTAGAAATTCCTAATTCTTTACAAAGAATTATTTCGTTAGTACCTTCTATTACCGAACTACTATTCGATTTAGGAATAGGAGAGCAGTTGATTGGTAGAACAAAATATTGTATTCATCCACAAGATAAAGTAAAGCTATTACCCAATATTGGAGGAACAAAAGATTTTGATTTAAAAAAAATTAGGGCATTAAAACCAGATTTAATATTTGCGGTTAAAGAGGAAAATAATAAGGATTTAGTTTTAGAAATTGCCAAAGAATTTCCACTTGTGGTTTACGATCCTACCGATATTTCGTCAGCTTTACGAATGATAAAAGAGATAGGAGATATTCTAAATACACAGAAAACCGCATTGAATATTATTAATGATATACAAGAAAAAA
>Ga0256826_1002572_pt1 | contig 10998 bp, 6 predicted proteins | sample CV79metaG_FD_185975 | JGI IMG/M metagenome (GOLD analysis project Ga0256826, IMG submission 185975) | Hydrothermal vent microbial communities from East Pacific Rise, Pacific Ocean - CV79 | ecosystem: Environmental > Aquatic > Marine > Hydrothermal vents | place: Pacific Ocean: East Pacific Rise... | reverse complement strand
TGAGTGGCTTTAAGAATCATTTTCGAATTGGTTGATAATTCTTGCGTTAAGTGTTCTATGGAATAAGGCTTAAGACTAAGTTTATTAAGGATTTGTTTTTGTAACTCAGAAATACGTTGCGAAAGATCTTGTTTTTCAACACAAACATCGCAAAGTCCACAGTTTTTTATATCATTTTCCCCGAAATAATCTAAGATTATAGCAGATCGACATTCGCTATCCGATGTTACAAAACGAACCATTGCTTCAATCTTTTTTTGCATTTCATCTTTTCTGAATCGATAATTTTCTTTAGAAATGTAGATGTATTTCTCATCCATTCGCTCTTGCAAAAACTGAATGTAAGTCGAATTTGTTTTAGGTAAATAAATTAAGATATGATGTTGTTGGAGAATTAAAAAATATTTTCTTACAAGCTCAATACTGATATTTGCTTTTTTTGCAATATGATATTCGTTAATATTAACATATGAAGTAAATAAACCCTGATAATTGCGAAGTAATAAACGTATGAATGTTTCGAAATCAGGGTTACTAATATAAAATCGATATAAATCGTTATTATCAACTAAAAAATGGATACGAGATGGGGCATCTATAGGTTCACTAATTTGTATCCAACCTTCTTTTTCTATTAATTTTAAAGCATTATAAGCTATGATGAAATTAAATTGATAACGACTAATAAATTGAGACATATTAAATTCAAAGTCCTCATCTTTTCCTGCTCCAATAGGAATCTGAAAAAAGTTTCCTAAAGCGGCGTACACTCTTTTTATTTCCTCAATAGGCGGAAAGCTAAGTTCAAGACTTTCTCGAAGTTTAATAATGTCTTCGTTATTGTAGATAATACCAGCGTAAGCTATTTTGTCATCTCTTCCACCACGTCCAGCTTCTTGATAATAAGCTTCTAAAGAGTCTGGTAAATCCATGTGGATAACAAAACGAACATTAGCTTTATCGATACCCATTCCAAAAGCATTGGTTGCGACAATAACTCTCAATTTATCCGTTTGCCAAAGGTTTTGTTTTCTACTACGTTCTTCTTGCGATAAACCCGCATGATAATAATCTGCATAAACTCCTTTATCGTAAAGAAATTTTGCTATTTCATATGTTTTTTTACGATTTCTCACATAAACAATTCCAGAACCTTGTATCTTATTTACAATTTGTAATAAATAATGAAGTTTATCCTCAACTTTTCGAGAAATATAAACCAAGTTATCTCTGAAAAAACTTTTTCGAAAAACCAATTCCGATTTAAAATCCAATTGTTTCTGTATATCGGATACAACTTCAGGTCTTGCGGATGCTGTCAATGCTAAAACAGGAGTATCAGGTAAAAGTTTACGAAGTTCCGATATTTCCAGATAAGCAGGTCGGAAGTCGTAACCCCACTGTGAAATACAATGTGCTTCGTCAATTGCAATAAGATTGACATTAATTCCTCTAATCTTTTGTTTGAACAATTCTGTTTTTAGACGTTCGGGACTCAGATATAGAAATTTAATTTGATGGGCTGCTGCTCTATGAAAAACCAATTCTATTTCTCGTTGAGTCATTCCAGAATAAATAGCCTCTGCTTTTATTTTTCTATTTTTCAGATTTTCAACCTGATCGAGCATCAGAGCAATAAGAGGAGTGATGACTAAACAAATCCCTTCTTTAGCCATTGCAGGAACCTGAAATGTAATTGATTTTCCGCCTCCTGTTGGCAATAAACCAAGCGTGTCTTTATTATCAAAAACAGATTCGATAATATCCAGTTGCAAAGGTCGAAAATCGCTATAGCCCCAATATTTTTTTAGTATATCGTTAAATGTACTCATTTATAAATCTGATTTATAAAGATAATATTAACTCCCCTTATTGTGGTTACGAAATTAATTATTTTATACGAATCTATCTTCAAGTTAAAAATTTATAAAAAACCTAAGTATTACCTGCAATTTTTGTACCTTAGCACAATTTTAATTTCGAAATAAAATAAACCATTATGTCATTGATATCCAATAAAATAAAATCTGAAGGTTTAACTTTTGACGATGTTCTTTTAGTTCCATCTTACTCCGAAGTTTTACCTCGAAATGTAAAAACAGAAACCTATTTTTCAAGAAATATCAAATTGAATTCTCCAATTGTATCAGCAGCAATGGATACTGTTACAGAAGCAGAATTAGCAATGGCTATTGCTCGAGAGGGAGGAATAGGAGTTATTCATAAAAATATGAGTATAGAAGCTCAGGCCAAAGAAGTTAAAAAGGTAAAAAGAGCAGAGAATGGAATGATTTATCAACCCATTACCATTTTAAAAGATCAAAATGTAGGAGATGCTTTAAGTTTGATGAAAGAATTTAAGATTGGTGGAATTCCTGTTGTTGATAAAGAAAAACATCTTGTAGGAATTGTTACCAATAGAGATTTGAGATTTGAAGTTGATGAGAAAAGGAGCATAGCCGATGTGATGACCTATGAAAATATGGTTACAACAGGTCCTGCAACGGATTTAGAACAAGCTGCCGAAATTCTTCAGAAATATAAAATTGAGAAACTACCTGTTGTCGATAAGGATAATAAATTAATAGGCTTATTAACTTACAAGGATATAACAAAAGCAAAAGACCGTCCAAATGCTTGTAAAGATGAAAAAGGACGATTACGAGTTGCGGCAGGTGTTGGTGTTACTTTCGATACTCTTGAAAGAGCCAAAGCTTTAGTAGATGCCGATGTAGACGCTATTGTAATAGATACTGCTCATGGGCATACAAAAGGAGTAGTAGAAATGCTCAAAAAATTAAAAGCCGCTCATCCTCATATCGATTTTGTAGTAGGAAATATTGCGACAGGAGAAGCTGCAAAATACTTGGTTGAAGCAGGTGCTGATGCCGTAAAAGTTGGAATAGGACCAGGCTCAATTTGTACTACACGAATTATAGCAGGAGTGGGATATCCTCAGTTATCGGCTATTAACGAAGTTGCTGAGGCTATACAAGGCACAGGTGTTCCTGTTATTGCTGATGGAGGAATTCGCTATTCTGGAGATATTGTAAAAGCAATAGCTGCAGGAGGAGATACGGTAATGATAGGCTCGTTAATTGCAGGGGTTGAGGAATCGCCAGGAGAAACGATTATTTATCAAGGTCGAAAATTCAAATCGTATCGAGGAATGGGTTCTATAGAAGCTATGCAAAAAGGCTCTAAAGACAGATATTTCCAAGATGTAGAAGACGATATTCAAAAGTTAGTACCCGAAGGTATTGCAGCAAGAGTTCCTTACAAAGGAACTTTATCGGAAGTTGTATATCAGTTAATTGGTGGTTTAAGAGCTGGTATGGGTTACTGTGGTGCCGATGCAATTTCAAAATTACAAAAAGCACAGTTTGTAAAAATTACTAATTCAGGAATGCAAGAAAGTCACCCACACGATGTTACAATAACTCGTGAAGCTCCTAATTATAGTAGATAGAAATTATATAATTTATAATATTAGATTTTAAGAGAATGAAAAAAATAGCAATTTACTTCGTTTTTACTTTAATAGCTCTTCAAGCTTTTTCGCAAGACGATACTTTATTGACAATTAACAATAAGGTAATAACAACAGGTGAGTTTTTAAGAATTTATCAGAAAAACAACACTACAGGAAATATTGAGGATAAAAAATCGATAGAAGAATATTTAGATTTATTCATTAATTTCAAATTAAAAGTTGCAGAAGCTGAGGCTCGAGGAATGGATACTTTGCCTAAGTTTATAAAAGAACTTAAAGGTTATCAAAAGCAATTAGAGAAACCTTATTTTATCGATAAAAAGGTAGACGACCGTTTAATTCAAGAGGCTTACGATAGACAACAGTACGATGTTAGAGCGTCTCATATATTAATTATGGTTGATAAAAATGCGTCTCCTGCTGATACTTTAGCGGCTTACAAGAAAATAAGTTCAATTAGAAATCAAATTGTAAAAGGCAAAAAAGATTTTACCGATATGGCTAAAAAATATTCGGAAGATCCTTCAGCCAAGCAAAATGGTGGTGATTTAGGTTATTTTACGGTTTTCCAGATGGTTTATTCTTTCGAGAATGCAGCTTACAACACTAAAGTTGGTGAAGTTTCGGAGATTGTAAAATCGAGATATGGCTATCATATTCTTAAAGTTGTTGATAAAAGAAAATCGAAAGGCGAAATTTTAGTCGCACATATCATGGTTGCTCTTCCTAAGAATGCTGATAGCACAAAAATTCAAAAAGGGAAAGAGAAAATAGATATGATTTATTCAAAAATCCAAAACGGAAGTGATTTTAAAGAATTAGCTCAGTTATATTCCGATGACAAAGGTTCTGCCAGAAAAGGCGGTGTTTTATCTTGGGTAGGAACAGGGAAGATGCCTCCTTCTTTCGATAAAGAAGCTTTTGGATTGGAAAATATTGGGGATTATTCAACACCTGTGAGAACTTCTTACGGTTGGCATATTATTAAATTGATTAATCGAAGAGAACCTAAAAATTATGACGAAAGTAAAAAAGCTCTGCGGAAGAAGATTAACAATGATATGAGAGGAAAAGTAAGTAAGGATGTTGTTTTTAACCGATTAAAAAAAGAATATAATTATCAATTAAATACTAAAAGATTAGACGCTTTTTCTAAGCTTATCGATAAAAGTCTTTTTTCAGGAAAATGGGATAAATCACAGGCTAAAAGTTTAAATAAAACGCTTTTTACTTTAAATGATTCTGCTTATTCTCAGCAATTATTTGTCGATTTCTTAGAAAAAAATACGAGATTAAAACGTAGCGATAAATCCGTTAAGTTATTTGTTCATAAAATGTATAAGCTTTTTATCGAACAAGAATTGAAAAAAATCGAAAAGTTACATTTAGCCGAGAAATATCCAGAGTACCGATATTTATTACAGGAGTATCACGATGGTATATTATTGTTTGATTTAACAGATCAGGAAGTATGGTCGAAAGCGATTAAGGATTCTACAGGATTAGTACAGTTTTACGAGCAACATAAAAACGATTATATGTGGAATCAGCGTGTAGAAGCACAAATTTATTCTACGAAGAATGCCAAAATAATGGGAAAATTAAAAGGCCTTCTTTCTAAAAAAGAAACCAAAGGTTATACCACTGAATATATTTTGTTGAAATTAAATAAAAAGGATTCCTCAGCTGTAGAATTAGTTAATGAAAAAATTTATGCAAAGGGAGATTATGCTATTGTTGACGAAGCTAATAAAAGCCTACAATTTTTTGATAATACAAATATTACTACACCCCTGTATTTTGAGAAAGGCTTAGAGCTTGTATATATCTATAAAATTGTCCCTAAAGCTCCTAAGCTTTTAAACGAAGTAAAAGGGCAACTTACAGCTGATTATCAAGATTATTTAGAGAAAAAATGGGTAAAAGAATTACGTCAAAAATATTCCGTAGTTATTAATCAACCTGTTTGGGATAAAGTAAAAAATAAATAAGCTATTTTAACATATATGAAGTTATTCTTTCTACTTTCTTTTGGTATTCTTCTGAGCTTAGTTTCCTGCAACAATTCTGTAGAAAATAATTCGGAGAATATTGTAGTAGCTTATCAATCGGAAGCTCTACATCAAAAAGAGATTGAAAAGTTCTGTCCACAAAATTTATCTAAAGAAGATAGCCTAAATTGGGTTAAGGATTTTAAACGACAATGGCTCAAAAATCAGATTATCATTGGTAAAGCAGAAAAAGAATTACCTAAATACGAAAAAGATATTAGTTTAGAATTATTACAGTATAAAGCCGATTTATTAAAATTTAGATATGAAAATTATTACATCAAAAATAAAATTAATACTCAAATATCTAATTCGGAAATAGAAGATTATTACACCGAAAATAAATCACGATTATTACTACAAGAAGATTTGGTAAAAGCCATTTATATCGAAATTCCAAATACTGTAAAGAATCGATATCGGGTGAAACAATGGTTGGTTTCGAAACGAGAAAAAGATGAAGATAAACTTAAGGTCTTTTGTTTTCAGAATGCTACTGTTTTTGACGATTTTGATGGAAATTGGATAAAGCTTAAACAACTCAAATTAATTACACAATCTGATAAATTACAATCTAATAGAATTGTAGAAAATAAAGTTATAGAGCAAAGAGACAAGCAATCTACACACTATGTTCTTATTAGTGAATGGATTAAAAAAGGCGAAATAATGCCTTTGAATTATGCTAAGCCAGAAATTATAAAAATTATCAGAAATAAAAGAAAAAGTCAACTCTTGGAGGTTCTGAATCAGAAAATTACAGATCAAGTTAACGAACAATTAAAGAAAAAATAAATGAGAATAAGTCTAATAATAATATTACTCTTGACAAGCACTTTAGTAATATCGCAAAACGAAGGTGTAGTAATAGACAAGGTAGTAGCTATTGTAGGAAAGAATATAATCCTCAAATCTGATGTAGAAAATCAGTATGAACAATTAAAAGCACAAGGAAGTACAGGAGAAAACCTAAAATGTCAAATCTTTGAAGAATTATTATATCAAAAATTATTATTAGATCAAGCTCAAAAAGATAGTATCGAAATTACAGAAGCTGAAATTGACGATAATCTAAATCGAAGAATTCGTTATTTTGTCGGTCAAATTGGCTCGGAGCAAAAGCTCGAAGAGTTTTATGGAAAATCTATTACAGAAATAAAAGAGGAATTTAGAGAAGTTATAGCCAAGCAAATGTTATCTGAAAGAATGCAAGGACAGTTAACACAAGGTTTAAAAGTTACGCCTACCGAAATATTGAAATATTATAAGAAGATGCCCAAAGATAGTCTGCCAAAACTAAATAAACAGATTATTTTAGCTCAGATTGTTAAATATCCTCCTGTTAGTGAGAAGGAAAAATTAGCAATAAAAGAAAAATTGAGGTCGTACAGAGAGCGAATACTAAAAGGCGAGAAATTCTCTACTTTAGCTGTTTTGTATTCCGAGGATTTAGGCTCGGCACGTAAGGGTGGAGAATTAGGATTTGTGGGGCGTTCCGATCTTGTTCCAGAATTTGCAGCCGTAGCTTTTAAATTAAAAGAACCAGGAGATATTTCTCGAATTGTTGAAACAGAATTTGGTTTTCATATTATCCAACTTATCGAAAAGCGAGGTGAATTAATGAATTTACGACATATTTTGTTAAAACCTAAAGTTTCACCTATGGATATGTTTAAAGCTAAAACCTTAATAGATAGTGTTAGAACACTTATCCTAAAAGATTCGCTAACTTTTGAAGCAGCAGCAGGTAAATTCTCCGAAGATAAAGAAACCAATAAAAACGAAGGTTTAATGATTAACCCAATGACAGGGAATTCTATTTTTGAAAATGAGCAACTTAATCCATCTATTGCTTATGCTCTTAAAGGTGTTAAGGAGGGAGAAATAACAAAAACATTCCGAACCAAAGATAACAGAGGACAAGAAGTTTATAAGATTATAAAAGTAAAAGAGCTTATTCCTCCTCATGTTGCATCCATAGAAAAAGATTATCAATTGATACAAAATATGTGCTTAGCGACTAAAAAACAAGAATTTATTGATTCTTGGATAAAAAGAAAACAAGCTGGTACTTATATCAAATTAGAAGATGATTACAAAAACTGTTCGTTTAAACATTCTGGTTGGTTAAAATAAATATGCCTATTTGTAAATTTAAATTATGAGCTCGAATAATCATTCGGTATTAAGTTTAAAAGAGCTGCAAACAGGAATAAAAGATGCTGTTCATCTTAATTTTCCAGACTATATTTGGGTACACGCCGAATTAAGCGAAGTTCATATCAATCAAAAAGGACATTGTTATATTGAGTTGATTGAAAAACAATCGGACCAAACTATTGCTAAAGTTCGAGCGACAATCTGGAGTTATACTTTTCAGATGTTACAACCTTATTTCGAATCGGCAACAGGTTACGAATTTACATCGGGGATAAAAGTTTCTCTTAAAGTGGTTGTCGAATTTCACGAAGTTTATGGTTTAAGTCTAAATGTTAAAGATATTGATCCAAATTTTACGGTCGGAGATGCAGAGCTTCAGAAGCAAAAGATTATTAATCAGTTAGAAGAAGATGGTGTTCTTAATATGAATGCCGAATTAGAATTGCCTTTGGTAATTCAGAATATTGCGGTTATTTCTTCACCCACAGCGGCGGGTTATGGAGATTGGGAAAATCAAATAAAGAATAACAATCAAGGCTATCAAATTCATCATCAATTATTCGAAGCTCAAATGCAAGGCTCAGAAACAGAAGCTTCTATTATATCGGCATTAGACAAAATATATCAAAGCGAAAGAGAGTACGATTTGGTTGTTATTATTCGGGGAGGAGGTTCTAAGACCGATTTAGCCAGTTTCGACCAATATCATTTGGCGGCCAATATAGCACAGTTTCCCCTTCCAATAATCACAGGTATAGGACATGAGCGAGACGAATCTATTGCCGATATTGTGGCCCATTCAGCTTTTAAAACCCCTACTGCTGTTGCCAATTTCCTAATCGATAGACTTGCCGAATTCGAATATCGTTTAGAACAAATAGGAATAAATATTACAACTTATGCAAAAAGCTTACAAGAAGAACAGAAATATCATTTAGATGAACTTAGCCGAAACTTATACAAAACTGCTCGATACAATCTTCAGAAAAATAAAGATATTTTATACCATTCAACTAAGCAGCTTCTGAGAGAAACCCATAACATTAATACACTATCGAAGAAAAGATTAAATTATTTCTTTGAAAAAATAGCTTATGAAAGCAAAAGAATCATTCGACAAGGAAATAAGGACTTAAGTCGTAAAAAAGAAAAATTATCTTCTAATACAAATCTTATTATTGAGCGGCAAAATAGGCGTTTAAAAAACTTCGAACACCTCAATGATACCCTTAACCCTAAGAATGTTTTAGAGCGAGGATTTGCCATAATAGAGCAAAACAAAAAGATTATAACATCTTCTAAATCAATTCAAAAAAATAAAGCTCTTAAAATAATTTTAAAAGATGGTGAAATAAATTGTTCTTAAAGAAACCTAAAATACCTACTTATAGGTATTTCCCAAACCTTAAATTTTATATTCTTTTGTAGCGATGTTCAAGAAAATATTTTCTATCGGATTTATCATTTTATTTTTAGCCTTATCTTACAACAAGGTGGCTAATTGGCATATCCATATTATTAATGGTATTCCATTTCAACATGCTCATGCCAATTCAGATACTTCTACGCATCATCATTCGCACAGTAAAACAGAATTAGTTGTTTTAAATATTATAAATGGACTATTCTGGGATCAAATCCAATCCGAATTTTTACCCAATATAATAGAAAAGGATATTAGGCCTTATTTTATTAAGAATGTGGTGTTGGTTTGTTTCTCATCAAAAGAATTTTCAAATAAATCACCTCCTTTCTTGGTATAATATACAGTATCTTTTCTGAGTACTGTTTCAATACAAAAAATTTAAAATACTAAAATTACTTCTATTCTGTATCGTGTAAATGATGCATAGAAAATAGATTGTTAATATTTAAGCAATTAATCGAATGCGAAAAAAATTACGACAATGAAATACATTACAATTATAGTTTTATTTATAAGCCAGATTGGATTTTCTCAAAATACCGATGCCATGCTTTTTGGTGATGTTAAAGATGCAGAAACAGGTGAACATATTCCTTTTGTTAATATTGTAATCGAAGGAACAACAATAGGAACTTCGACCGATGCTACAGGGCATTATATGTTTTCGGATCTTCCTCTTGGCGAAATAACCATTGTCGCTTCTGCTTTGGGTTATAAACCTCAAAAGAAAAAAATCATTTGTCAAAAAAATCAATCGAAGGAAGTCTTTTTTATTCTAAAAGTTGACGCTATTATGACCGAACAGGTAGTGGTTTCTGCAAGTAGGAACGAAATAAGCAGAAAAGATGCTCCAGTAATTGTTTCTGCTATTACTCCCAAGCATTTAGAAGCAATTGAATCGAATTCGGTGGCCGATGGTTTAAATTTTACACCTGGTTTACGGGTAGAATCTAATTGTCAGAATTGTGGTTTTACACAACTAAGGATGAACGGTTTAGAAGGGGCTTACTCTCAAATATTAGTTAATTCTCGCCCTGTTTTTAGTGGTTTGGCTGGGGTTTATGGTTTAGAGCAAATTCCCTCAGAAATGATCGAACGTATCGAAGTTGTTCGTGGAGGAGGCTCAGCTATTTTTGGAGGAAATGCAATTGCCGGAACCGTAAATATCATCACTAAAGACCCTATTAACAATACTTTTCAGGCCTCTGTAAAAGGAACAGCAATAGGCTTAGGAACCCCAAAATCGAATAATATTGCTTATGGGAAAAAGGTAGATTTTAATGGAGCGATTGTTTCGGACAATCGAAAAGCAGGAATCTTTATTTTTGGCTTACACAACGAACAAGATCCTTGGGATGCTAATAATGATGGATTTACAGAAAAAGTTAAATTAATAAATACATCTGCAGGTTTTCAAACGTATTACAAACTAACCAATTTAACCAGAATTTCTGCAGAATATCATAATCTAACCGAATATAGACGAGGAGGAGATCGTTTAAATAATCTTCCTCACGATGCTAATATTGCCGAAATGATTCGCCATAATAATAATAGTGGAGGATTGACCTTCGAAACGTATACCAACAAAAAAAGTATGGATAAATTATCGGTCTATGTATCGGCACAAAATGTCGATAGAGAATCGTATTATGGAGCAAACAAAGATCCATACGGATATGGTCGAACAAAAGGTTTAACAATGGTTGCAGGAACACAGTATATTAGTAATTATGAGAAATTTCTTTCGGCTCCAGGTTCTCTAACAATGGGAGTTGAACATCTAAATGATAGAATCTTAGATACTAAATTAGGAGTTGATAGTATAGAGAATAGTGTTGTTGCTGATCAGATGGTTAATACAACAG
>Ga0256826_1002571_pt1 | contig 10998 bp, 11 predicted proteins | sample CV79metaG_FD_185975 | JGI IMG/M metagenome (GOLD analysis project Ga0256826, IMG submission 185975) | Hydrothermal vent microbial communities from East Pacific Rise, Pacific Ocean - CV79 | ecosystem: Environmental > Aquatic > Marine > Hydrothermal vents | place: Pacific Ocean: East Pacific Rise... | reverse complement strand
CTCCATATCCGACCATACTTGCTCTGTCATCACGAGGTTCTACATAGACTATGTCATTTGGACGCAGTATCATACTAGACATGGAGAGTGACTTAAAGTCTGTGAGGTCTATCTCTCTTACTTCACTATGTCTCATGTCTCCACGGATTATTCTTATTTTTTGACGGTTTGCATAGTCTGTGAGGTCGCCACTGAGAGCAAGGGCTTCAAAGAGGCTCATAGTGCCATGGTTGACTAGAAAAACACCTGGTCGTCTAACTTCACCTATAACAAAGAGTCTTTGGTTGAGAATCTTTACATTTATGTAAGGGTTTCGAAGGTATTTTTTATAAATAGTTATAAGTTTCTCAGAAGCTTCACTCTCTGTAAGACCAGAGATTTTAATATTTCCAACAAGAGGTAGGTTCACTTCTCCTGTTGTCGAGATTAACATACCCTCATCTCCAATTCTTTGAGCATTTATCTTTTGCCCAGCAGTATTTAAAAGTTGGCTTAACTGACCACCTGAGTTTGAAGACTGGTTAAAAGCAGATATTTCAACTCTGTCTCCTTTTTCTATTTTCCATTCAAAACGAAGTTCTTTTTCATAATCGGCTTGAGAAATTTTGGTTAGGGTTGTGTTTGCATCTTGGTTATGGTCGAAACGTTTAAACTCTTTGACGGAGCAGGCCGAAAATGTAAGTAGCACAGAGAGTGCCAGAAAAATAGGTGTTCTTAACATGTAGTAAATACCCTTGTAAATAAATAATTTTCTTATTATATATTAAATTATATTAAATTAAGCTCATTCTTAATAAAGGATAATTAATAGTAATATAGGAAAAAGACTCGGGGTATGAAAATAAAGAAATATTCAAAATGTAAAACAAAAATATTCACTTAAAAAGTAAAATAGTAATAAATTTAGTTAGAATGTCAAACATATAATAGTTGAGGAATAAACATAAACTTTTCACCAGATATACTACTCGTTATAGAGTGCTGCAAAACAGATATAAATACTTCTACTATTGAGAAACTAATACCTAGTATAGAAAACTGGAACAAATTTATAGAGTTATCTTACTCCCATGGTATTTTTCCTCTTGTATATCGTGCTTTAAGAACTCATACCCAAAATATTCCAATAAATGTTTTAACCCTTATGAAAATTGAGAATATTGAAATAGCAAAAACTAACATGCTTATGACCTCAGAACTCATTATGTTAATGAAACTTTTTGAAGAAAACAACATAGAAGCTATCGCATTTAAAGGTCCGACTCTCTCTCAAATGGCATATGGAAATATAACACTTCGACAATATGCTGACTTAGATATTCTCATAGATGAAAAAGATCTTCAAAGATCTATAAACTTACTCTCTTCAAATAACTATACTGTTGATGAGTTAGAGTACAAAAATATCATGAAAAATCAATCAATTTTTCATGATATAAGCCTATATAAAAATAGTATAAACTTTGAACTTCATTGGAGATTACTGAGTGATGAATTTAAAACAGACATAGAAACTATAAATCTCAAAGAAAACTTACATGAAGTTCTTATCTCAAACTATAAACTTAAAGCTTTTGAAAATGAAATCTTTATTTTATACCTTGCAATTCATGGAGCAAAACATAACTGGGAGAGAATAGAGTGGTTACTTGATATTGTGAAAATTATTCAAAACCATACTATTGACTGGCAACGAACTATAGAACTAATGAAAAAAACTAAAACAGAGAAAATCTTTTTATCTAGTTTATACCTTTGTCAAAATATTTTGAACTTGACTCTTCCTCTTGAAGTTGAAAAGCTTATAAATAAACCAAAAATCTTAAAAATATCAAAAAAGTTAGAAGATTATTTTTATACTCATTTTCACTCACTTATAAACCAAAGTGTAGCAACTAAAAAAATTTCTAAAACTCAATACAATCTTCTAGAAGGATATGATAATAAATTTTCATTTATTTTATCACTGTTTAAACCAACAGAACTAGACTTTAAAACCATACAATTACCTAAGTATACTAGATTTCTATACTACATTGTTAGACCACTAAACATACTAATACGATGGACTAAAAAAATATAAAGTCCATTCTTCTGTTTAGATTATTTTTACTCTCTTTCAATGTAGTTTTAAAATTATTTTCAAACCACTCAAGTAGTCCTACTTTATCTAAAACACCATATACAAAAAGACCATATATCATCTTTATACTCTCACTAAAAGCATAACGTTTAGCATACTTATCTTCATAGTATGTATCTGTGTCCCAGTTCTTATAGTCAGCACCAACAACATAAAATGAAAGATCACTATCATCATCTACAGATATAATCTTACTAAAAAGAAGAATTCTTCTTGAATGAGGAGGTTCTGTTATGAATGTAGCACTTTTAAGTTTATGCTCTAACATATACTCTTTAATATAGCGAATCTCTTGTGCAGTATTTTTAAGATCTTTATTAAGAACTATGTGAATCTTTTTTAAACTATTATTTTTCAGGTAGGTGATTCTTTTATCTTCAACAATGCCTTCTTTTTCTTCCCTAGTAGAATTGACATTACCTGTTAAAATAATAACTTTTGAACTAGAAAGATTCTGCTCGTATAACTCTAAGGTCTTTTTTACTCTTAGTTTATAGTCTCCACCACCTAAACAGACTAAAATATCTGTCTTGATTGGCTTGCTTGTAGCATCTAAAAACTTACCAAGGTTAAGATAAGAGGTGTAAATAACTACACCTATCATCAGAAATAGTGAGACAATTTTCAACAAACTAACTCTTTTTTAAAAATTGACCAACTTTAGAGAAGTTTTTTATAAACAAAGTACCTAAACCACCTACACCATTGTTAGACAATGCTCTTAAATCTTCTTTTGATTTTAGTATGATGTTTTTAAGGCTTTTGTTACTCTCACCACCTACTCGCATTTTGTAAAATACCTGTGGTAAATAACTCACTTTTATGCCAGCACTTAAAACTCGAAGCATAAAGTCATAATCACCTGCAATCTTAAAACTCAAATCAAACTTTCCATGTGCATCGTAAACAGATTTTTTTAAAAAGAGAGTTGGATGAGCAGGCATCCAGCCCTGTTTCAAAAGTGAGATGTTAAACTTTTTACTTTTCCAGTACCTCAAAACTTTAGAAGTGTCTTCTTTTGGAGTATAAACTAAGTCACCATAAACACCATCTGCACCACTTGATATAAACTCTGCAACGATCTCTTTTATAATGTCATTCGAAGCATATATGTCATCACTATGTAAAAATGCGACAACATCACCAGTAGCAAGAGCTACTCCCTTGTTTAAACCATCATAAATACCCTTGTCTGGTTCACTTATGAAAGTACATATCTTATCTTTGTACTTTTCTATCACATCTAATGTACCATCACGACTTCCACCGTCGACAACAATGTACTCTATGTTCTTATAAGATTGAGATAAAACAGAGTTTATGGCATCTTCGATAGTTTCTTTGTTGTTATATACTGATGTAATTATTGATACTTTCATTGTATTTCTCTTTTTCTCTTAAATATTGCAGGATTACCTTGGTAAATACTATAGGCTTCTAAATCTTTTGTTGCTATGGATCCAACTGCTAGTACACTATGTGTTTTTAAAGTAACTCCTGGACATACAGTAGTTTTTGCTCCAACCCATGAACCATCTTCTAACACTATAGACTTTACTATAAGGTCAAAACTCTCCAATGTATAGTCATGACTTCCTGTAAGTAAGTAAGACCCTTGAGACAAGACACAATGACTTCCTATACTAACTTGTGCAAGGTTGTCTATCCATACATCTTCACCTATCCATGTATAGTCTCCTATGCTTAAAAACCAAGGGTACTTTATGTTTACATTTGGTTTAATGACAACACCATTACCTATATTTGCACCAAATAATCGTAATACTTTAGCTTTTATACCCGAAGGTATAGGAAGTAGTGTTTTAAATATAAACATATTTGTAAAATACCAAAGTGTTCTTTTAAGTGTACTTCCTGGATTGTATTGAGAGTTATTGTATGCACTAAGGTTAACTTTTAACATTATTTTTTATTTGCTCCATCTATATCCATATTATAATGGTCTCTAACAACCTCTTGAATAGTTTGATTATTTTTTTTAGCTAATCGTTCTATTTGATATACTTTTGTATCAACTAAAAACCTATACCAAAAAGCATGAAGGGTATGAAAGATAAAACCTTCTTTCCCATCAAGAAATCCAAGTTTAAAGAAATACCTATATATAAAGTACATTATTGGTCTAAGGAATAAAGGAACTTTAAAGTATATATTTTCCTTTAACCATCGTTTTCTTTCTGTTTTATTTCCAAAAAAGTTGGCTACTGTATCTATCTCATGTATATTATGTTTAGCAATGAGAAATTCCACTGCTTCTCTTGTAGAGTATCCGTTATGTTTATCTGTCCATAACGATATATTTTCCTGTCTATCATAGTTAGACTCTATAACATCAATAGTGGAATGAACAACTTTACCTTCAACTTTTATATGTTCATCCATCCATCTATCTTCCATCGTACCTTTAGACTTTTTATATACTCGTAAAAAATAGTTTGGATAAAAAGCACCATGCTTTATAAATCTTCCCATAAAAAAGATTTTCATTTTTACATAGATTCCATTTACATTATCATCTTCCATAATTTTTGAAAGTTCTTCAAAACCTTCTTTAGTCCATCTTTCATCTGCATCAATACGAAGAATCCATTCATTATGTATATCACAGTTGTCAATTGCCCATATAAATTGTTTTGCTTGATTAATAAATTTATTTTGATAAAATTTATTAGTATAGTTTCTTGAAATTAATTCAGTTTTATCATTAGATATTGAATCTACTATTATAATTTCGTTTACATAGTTATTTATAGATGCCAAACATTTTTCAAGATTTCTTTCTTCATTATATGTTAGAACAATTGCTGTTATAGGTAGCTTTTTCATGTATTCTCCAATAGGTCTTTATATATCACTTTAAATTCCTTGGCTATATATATCCAATCATATTTTTTTGCTAACTTTTTGCTTTTTTGTCTCATTTGTTCTCTATCTTCTTTTAAAATTTTAAGTATAGCTTGAGTGGTTTTATCTATACTGTTTTCAACCCAAGCTCCACAATCATGGTCTATAACTTCCGACCAAGGTGTCCCAGTACTTGCTACTATTGGAGTACCAGAAGCTAGACTTTCCACATATACATTCCCAAAATTCTCATTATGTGAAGGCAAAACAAATAGATCAGCATTAGCTAAAAAATCTATTTTATCTTGACCAGATATTGCACCAATAAAAAATACTTTAGTTTTTAGTTTTAAATTTTTTATTTGTAATTCTAGTTTTTTTTGCTCACCTTCATCCCCTCCAGCTATTAAAAGTTTTGCATTAGGATATGTATTTAAAATCTTTGAAAATGAGTCTATAAGTATATCAAACCCTTTTTTCTTTTGAACTCTTCCCATAGAAACTATGATTTTGTCAGCAATTAAATCTTTATTTGTATATTTTTTTATAAACTCTTGAGGAGAGAAAGTATTTGAATTCTGAAATAAGTCATATTCAATACCATTTGGTATTATCTTTATTTCTGAATTTGGATAAATAGAGAGTATCTCATTCTTTTCTTGTTGAGCAGTAGCATGCCATGTAATATGTTTAACTAGTGGTTTTAAAAGATAATTCAACCATATTGTTTTAAACTTACTTCCATTATCAATACACCAACCACCAAATGAACCACGAGGAGATAGCATGATAGTTTTTTTGAATAAGTTTGCATATATTAGTGATATAAGAGTTACCGTTCCAAATATAGATTGGATATGTATAATATCAGATTTTTTAATATCTTTCCAAATAGTAAAAAAAAGTGATAATGATAATTTATTAATAATAGTTTCATTATAGTATATGACAAAAAAGTTGTTTTCGAATTTTATACTTTTATTAGGTACAACTTCAAGTCTTGTAGTCATATTCGCATTTGTTGTTGAAACAATTATTTCAATTTTATCAAGTTTTGCCAATTCTTTGCAGGTATGTAATGATGAAAAAATTGGTCCTCCATAAACTACAGCTGGATAAAAGGATGGGATTATTAAGTTAATTTTCATTGTTTTCCTTAAAATTTATTTTTGAATATGGATATGTTACACCCAATAATAGCCAAAATAAAAATGCCATCATTGATCCTGAAGAATATATATAACCTTCAGCAATAAAATGTATACTAAAAAATATATACACAGCTCCTAAGTAATTATTATTAATAAAAACATTATAAATAAACTTTTTATTTATAAAACTTTTTAGAAGAAGAATTAAAAAACTTAATGCACCTAGTATCCCGGTCATAGATAATATCATCAAATATGTGGAACCAGGTTCTACACTACCGTTTTGGTTTATTTTTGTAATTTTAAGTAATCTATTGTCTTGACTAGCAAAACCAACACCTAGAAATGGGTTCGCATGAAATTCAAGAAGTCTACTGGACCATAGCTCTGCTCGTGTATTAACATTTTTTCTATCAATTAATGAATCTTTTCCTCTTGTGTTATTAGAAATATTATTTAAGCTATATACACTATAGATAGATAAGAATAAAATAATTATTAATGTAGTTTTCTTATATTTAAAAGTATTTATTAGTAATAAAAAAAACAATCCGGCTAGCATACCTAAAAAAGAAGTTCTGGATGCAGCATAGAAGAGTGAAATAATATTTAGAATAAAAAATATTATGTAAGCTAGCTTCCATGTTAAAGAAATTTCCTTTATATACAAATAAAAAGCATATAAAGCTCCTATTGCAGAGATAGGTGCTAATGTCATACTATGTGAGGTAATGCCTGTAAAATGACCCCTTCCTAAGTGAGGTAATCCTAGAAAATAATAAAATGCTGAGATAACACCTATAACCATAAATAGAATTAAAAAGTATTTTAATAGAATAGTTCTTAATTCTACTAGTTTTTTATTATAAGTAAGTGGGCCAATTGTTGATACAAGTAATAACCAAGTGAAAAATCTAGCATAGCTATTATATTCTTGGTTATATTGACTCAGTAATAAGCTCATAATAGCAACTATGACTATAGTAAACATAGTAAAGTTTATATTGACACCTCTTGGAAAATATAAAAGAATGATTATTAATGCTCCGTATAATAGTACTTGAAATAAAGATGATGGGATTGAAAATAGGATAGGTAAAATAGAGGCATTACCTATTATTGCTATTGAGAGAATAATTAATAAGGTATAGTGCATATATTGATAATTAATAATCATTTTATACCTTTTCAGACCATTCATTCAGTGCATTTAAAAATCTTTTCACATTTGCCTTTGGAGTGAACCTATCAGATATTTTTTTTGAATGTATAGAATGAGCTTCTATAAGTTTATGGTTGTTAACATATTTTTGCATTGATTCATTTAGTGCTTCTACATTTCCTGCTTCTACAATATATCCATTTTTTTCTTCTTCAATTAGATGATATGCGGAACCTGTTTGATCAGTTGAAATTAATGCTAATCCTATTGAAGCTGATTCATTTAAAACGGCTCCCCATCCATCATATTTTGATGGTAGTACAAAAACACTTGCTTTATTTAGAAAAGATACTACACGATCACTATGAATGCTACCTGTACAAAGTATACTGTTTTGTAAGCTTTTATCTTGTATCATTGTTTTATAATAGCCAGAACTTTCATCTTCTCCAATAAGTAATAACCCCCATTCCTCTTTATTTTTTAAAGTTGAAAAAGCGATAATTAGCTCAGATATACCTTTCCGTGGATTTAATCTTCCTACATAAATAAATATATATTTATATGAAAAAGAACCTAATATATTTTCATTTGATGCTAGTCTGTTTAACGGTAATGTTGTATAGTATAAGTCTCTAATCTTTTTTTTATCTATACCCAACTTAATAAAATCTTTTTTTGCTAAATATCCTTGTGAAAAACATCCAAATGCATACTTTTGAACTAGATTTGCATATGTTTTTTTTGTTAATAAGAATAAAGGATAAATTAATTTAAATAGAAATGTATTGAAATTTAATAACTCAGCTAACTTAATACCATATCGTTCACTCCAATGAATCCATTTAACATTATTTTTTATAAATATTGGAATTAATTCACGGTTAAATTTATAACTATATCCCATCACTATATGAATTCTTTCTTTCCAATCTTCAATTTCTATGAATTTTTCATTTGAATTTTTAATATAGAATTCATAATTTTTCAAATTACTTTCATCTCTCCATCCCATCTTTAAACGATCACTACTTGGTTTAGCAAAATAACATACTTTTAAATCTATTTTATCAGATATATTTAATTCATCTAAAAATAGTGTTTGATGATTGGATGGTACATTTAACCAAAAACAAATTTTATATTTTTTCATTTCAACCTTCTTTTTACAACTGCTGGATTACCAGCGACTAAAACATTGTCTTCTACATCTTTTGTAACAATACTACCTGCGGCTATAATGGACTTTTGACCAATTGTAATACCAGGTAAAAGAATACTTCCCATCCCTATCCATGATCCATTTTTTATGATGATGTCTTTTCCTATCCCTTTTCCCGCTACGTGCAGTCCTTCGGTGTCAATATGGTGTGTTCCTGTATTTATAATAACTTTAGGAGCTATATCAACATAATTTCCTATGATTACTTGGCTATCTTTTGAACCTGTAATAAGTACTTCATGACCTATAAATGTATCATCTCCAATTTCTACTATATTAGGACCAAAGATTTGTACTGTTGAAAAGATTCTTGCACTTAAAGATATTTTCATTCCTACAAGGTTTAATAACTTATTTTTAAATTTGTAGAACTTTGATTTTGGTAATAATTTAAACAGCAATAAAGCTAGTAATCTTATATATTTTTTCATATTAAACCTTTTTATATAGTTTTACTGTAGCAAAAAATAGTGTATTCACAAGGTAAAATAGTAAAAAACTAATTGCAAGTTTCTTTGCACCATCAAAATAGTCACTATAAAGTGAAATTTCCATTGCAACTGAACTAAATATAACTGATATTAAAATTACTATTGGCATTGACTTAGCTATAAAAAAACGATTATAAACTGCTGCTAAAGAAAAAAAGATTGAATTAAGAGCTAAAATTATTAAGACTTCAGATCCATTTGAATAGCTTTCTCCATACACTAACATGATATTTTTAGAAAATATTATGAAAATTACTGCAATTGAAAATGCAATTAAAAAATTCACAACTAAGTTAATATAAAATATTTTCTTGACTTCTTCCGTATTTATAATACTTTTAGTAAGCATAGGAAGAATTACACTAGTAGTTGATCCGGTTATAAGCATAATTATTGATTGCCATTGATATGCAGCATCAAAAAGTGCAAGTTCACTAAAATTGTCACTTTCGTTAATTATAAATATTCGAGCATACCAAAACATAAAACCATTAATAATTACTGTTCCCAATATTGGACTACTAAATATAAGTATCTTTTTACTTTCTTCCCATATTTTTTGTAAGGGAATTGTATATAAATTATTAGTATATATTTTTTTAAATTGTATGAACTTTATCAGAAAATCTATTGCAAAGTAAATTGTAATTCCTAATAGTGCACCAAAAAAATCAAATTGATAGATTAAGACTAACATAATTGGTAGTGAAATTAATGATGATATAAAACCGGAGTAAGCAAGTTTTTTATACTCTTCAAAACCTGTTAATATATTTTGCATCATTGTTGCCAACGTTGTTGTGAGAAGTAGTATAGAACCTATGTAGAAACCAACAATAAGCTTTGTTTCATTTATGAAAAAGTGTTCTACTAATAAGGGTGTCAATAAAATTAAAATAATAATTAAAATAATTGCCATACTTATATTTACAATAAAAATACTTGAGATTACAGTTGATAATTTTTTTTTATTACTATATGCAACTTCAGCTACTCCTTTAATCATAGGAGAACCTAGTGAACCACTGATAATACCTTCAATCATAGATATAGTACTTCTAATCATCATGAACTGACCAAAGGTCTCTTGACTTAGAACCCTTGCAGCAACAATATTTGTTATAAAGATAGCAAGCCTACCTATAGAGCTTCCAATTAAGAGCCATAAACTACTAGTTAAAATCTTCTTTAACAAATTAAATTACTTTTAAAATAATTTCCATATAAAACATAACCTACAAATCCTGCTGTTTCTGTTACTAATATTTTCAATTACTTATCTTCTTTAAAATTTTTAGTTTGTATGACTCTACTTACTTTCATAAAACCAAGGTTGAGTTCTATTTTAGTTTCAACTTCTGTTTCATCATCTTGTAGTTTTACTGTTGGTTCTATATCTATGATTTTTTCGAGTAAGGTATTTGACTCTTCTTTAGTTTGATGTTCATCTATAGAGTTTAAGTTTCTTGATAGCTTTCGAATGTTCGTAAAAGTTCCTATAATCTTTATCGTTGTTTGAGTTGCGACAGTTCCTTTAAGAACAGTAGCTAACAGATACAAGCCTTTTTCTATAAAAACTTTAGGATTAACAGTAGAGTACTTCAAATTTTTGAACCGGTCAAAATTTTTGACCAGTTTATTTTTATCTTTTTTTGACAGCTCTAGTATATATCTATTTGGAAATTTATCTGGGTTGTTTGATACTGCTTGATTGATTTCTTTTGTAGACACACCATACAATTCTGCCACATCTTTATCAACTAATACTAAATCGCTATCATATTGAATTAATTTATTTTCTAAACTTTCAAACTTAATTATTTCCACTTTTAAATCCTAACTATCACTATTAAAGATATCACGAGTATATACTTTATCTACTACATCTTCTATATCACTACTTAGTCTATTAGCTACTATTACATCACTTATGTTTTTAAACTCTTGTAAGTCTTTTATTACTT
>Ga0256826_1002570_pt1 | contig 11002 bp, 10 predicted proteins | sample CV79metaG_FD_185975 | JGI IMG/M metagenome (GOLD analysis project Ga0256826, IMG submission 185975) | Hydrothermal vent microbial communities from East Pacific Rise, Pacific Ocean - CV79 | ecosystem: Environmental > Aquatic > Marine > Hydrothermal vents | place: Pacific Ocean: East Pacific Rise... | reverse complement strand
TCTTTTCATGAACAAGTTGAAGAGCCATAGCTGAATGAAATCGAATATTTTGACTTTGATATATAACTTGAGAATATGAAATTCCAAAAAGAGCTAATAAATCAAGTATCTCTTGATCTTTAGCTTCTATATTTTTTTCTTTATCTGTATCTTCTATTCTGACTATAAGCTCTTCACCTCTTTGTGAGGCAACAATATAGTTAAATATAGCGATTTGAAGGTCACTAATATGCATCTCACCAATAGGACTAATTGCAAATCTTAACATGAAAATTCCTAAACAATAATTTTTGTAATTTTACCGTATTTTTGATTGTTTTGTAGGATAATTCTGCAATACAGGCTCTTAAATCAAAGCCATTTCTTGTTAAAAAAACATTAATTATGCATTCATTAAGAAATAATATAGTTACATATAAGTATAATTTTACTTAACAGTAAGTAAGTTACAAAGGTTTGATTAAGATGTCTAAAGTTTCTAAGAAAAATATTATAATACAAAAATCTCTAAAGTACTTTTCTCTCTATGGTTATGAAAATACAAATCTTGAACTAATAGCAAAAGATTGTAACATTACTAAACCCGCTATTTACTATCATTTTAAAGATAAAGAAGCTTTATATAAAGAAACAATATATGGACTTTTTTCAGATATAGCTATAAATATAGAGAATAATTGTTCAGATGGTGATAGTATTACTAGATTGCAAAACTATATTAAAACCTTTGGAGATTTTCTTATTAGTCATCCTGATTTTAATGCTATTTTTTCAAGGGAGATAGCAAACGGTGCAAAAACATTACCAAAAGAGTGCACAAAATCATTATCAAAAACACTTTTCAAACTTAAAGAAATTTTAGAAGATGGTTTTAAAGAAGGAGTGTTTGAGATGGAAAATCCCTTTATGATTCAAATGATGATAGTATCTACACTAACTTCATATAATACTTCTCGACCACTAAGAGAAAATGTAGTAAAAGAGTTAGAAGGTACAACAATCGCACCTGATCCTAATTTTAAAAATGTTGTTGAATCACTTTCAAAAAAGATTATAAAAGGATTAAGATGTTAAAGAATTTAATAATTTTATTATATATACCTTTAGTATTAAATGCCTATACGATGAGTGAACTTTTTGATGCACTAAAAGAAAATCCAAATACTAAGCTTGATGAACTGGAAGTTGAAAGAACACAAATAAATAATGAAAAAGTATATGCAAATCTTTATCCTAAGGTAGATTTATATGCTGTGTATAATCACTATAGTGAGCCTACAGGAATGTTACCTGTAGCTCCAAATGAACTTATAGTTATGGTAAAAGATTCAAATATTGCACAGCCTTTTGGAACTGATATTTATAGAGGAAGTGCATCCTTTAATATGCCATTATTTGTAAAATCTATATATACTTTAGTAGATAAGACTAAGATGCTTAGCAAGTCATCAAGAGAAAATAAAAAGATAAACAAAATCCAAAATGAAGCCTTGCTAGTAGGTACAAATGCAAATTTGCAATATCTTGAAGCTTTAGAAAAGTCATTAATAAGTAAGCAATATTCATTAAATGAAACATATAAGTTTGTAAAAATAAAAGTAAACAATGGACGTGGGGCAGAATCAGAACTTTACAAAATACAAGATGCTTTAAATAATGTAAAAATCAGTTTAAATAATATAAATATAACAAAACAAAAAGCTTATGCTACAGTAGAAGCTTTAACATCAATAAGAATAAATAAAGCTATAAATATGAAACAGATAGCTACATATAAAATAGGAAGCTTTAAGGTTTTAGAACCACTTAAGTTAAAGTCATTAGCTTTAGAATATGGACTAAAAGCTCAAAAAGAGAAACTATATTGGCCAAGTTTAAGTGCTAATGGAAGTTATACTAGAAGTAATACAAATGCTTATAACAATACTAAAAACATTACTGAAGATTATTCACATGTAGGTGTTATATTATCTATCCCTCTTTTTAATATGCAAAACTATTCAGCTGTAGATGAAGCTAAAATAGAAGCTATGAAAGTTAAAACTCAACTTGAAAAAGAAAGTGTTAGTTTAAAAGCTCAAACAAGTTCATTACAAAATAGCTTAAAATTAATTGAGAACTCTGTTCTTCTTTATAAAAAAAGTGTAAAAAATAAACAAAAACTTCTCAATATTGCAAAAGTAAGTTTTAAAAATACTCGAATGAATATGGAGGAGTACCTGCGGTATGAAGATGAAGTAGTTGCCCAAGAAGCAAAACTATATGAGAGTTACATGCTGAAATGGCAAATATTAATGAAACTGGCAGTTATATATGCAAATAATATTGAGGAGATAGTAAGATGAGTGTTATTTCAAAGGGATTAGTAGCAGTAGCAATAGTTGGTTTAGTTGTAGCTAGTGTTACTCTTATCAAAGAAAAGAAAGAAAAATTATCTCAAGCTAAATCTATGAAGAGATATACAGTGCTTGTATCAACAATGGATGTAAAAAAACAAGATATAGAACTTACTCTTCCTTATCTGGCAACTATACAAAGCGATAAGAATGTTTTTATATCTTCTAGAATGTCTGCAAGAATAAACACTATAATCCCATGCGGAAAAAGAGTTAAAAAAGGTGAACTGCTTGTTACTCTTGATACTAAAGAACTTTTAGCAAAAAAATATGCTTTAAAATTACAAATAAATACAACAATATCAGATATATCAGCTAAACAAAATAATTTAAGCACTTTAGAGTCTAGTCATAGAAGAACCAAAGAACTTCTTGAAGTAAAGGGTGCTTCACAAGAGAGTTATGATAAAGAAGCATCATCTATAGTCTCTATCAAAGCAGCTATTACAGCATTAAAAAATAAGATAGAAATATTAAAAACAAATTTAGTAGAGATAGATTCTGCTATCAGTTACGCCATAATAAAAAGCCCAATATCAGCTATTGTATCAAAATGTTATATGAACCAAGGTGATATTGCAACTCTATTAAAACCGATACTTCGTCTTGAAAGTGAAAAAGGCAAATATCTGTTAGTTCGTAGTGGGATAAAAGTAAAAGAATTAATTTATAAAGGTAAAAAATATCCACTTATGAAAATGAATAATACATCTAATGGTTTAGAAGAGTATCGTGCCAATATTATCTCAGATTTGAGTACTAATCAAAGAGTGGATATAAACCTATTAGTTTATCATAACCAAGGAATTAAAGTGCCTCTTGGTGCAATATTAGAAAAAGAAAATCATACCTATTGTTTTGTAGTAAATGGTGATACAGCCAAGGTGATTGAGATTAAGATACTGGCACGAGGAGTTGAGGGCATAGCTATTGATGGACTTAAAAATAATTCTAAAATAGTTATTGCTAAGCCAGATATTTTACTTAAATTGTTAGCTGGTGTAGGTATATCTACAAAGGGGAATTAGATGTTTGAATTTTTTCATCGACGCCCATATTTTATATATAGTGTTATGGTTGCTGTTTTATTTATGGGGGTTTATGGTCTTATATCAATGCCTAAAAATCTTTTTCCAGATGTTGAGCGACCAACTGTAATTGTTATAACAAAGATACCAGGGGCAACAGCAGAGGTTGTGACAAATACTGTATCTAAACCGATAGAAGAAGAGATTGCAAGATTAGCCCTCATTCGTAATATCAGCTCAACTAATGTAGCAAATTTTTCAATTGTAAAAGCAGAATTTGAATATGATAAAGGTCTTAATGCTGCCGCAGTTGATGTAAATAATGCACTCTCAATTGTTAGATCAAAACTACCTACATCAGCATCTCCTGCAATCTATACAACAGGTTCATTTACTTTACCCGTAGAAGTAATAACTCTTAGTTCAAAAACAGATTCCTTATCTTTAGCAGATATTAGAAAAATAGCAGATAGTTTTATCAAACCAGAACTTTTAAGTAATCCAAGTATTGGAAATGTGGAAGTTTTTGGTGGATATAAAAGTGCTATTAATATCCACATAAACAGCATAAAAGCGAAAAAATACGGTGTTGATTTAAATATATTAGCAAAAACAATAACATCTATAAATAAAGATATACCCTTAGGATTTACAAAAGGAAGTGATGGATTTTTTACACTTACTTTTTATGGTGCAAAATCTCAAGTACAGACACTTAAAATGCTTTTTATAAAACCAAATCTTCATTTAAGTGAGATAGCAGATGTTGAGTGGGGCTATGAAAAAAGGTTATCTGCTTATATTGGAAATGGCAAAGATGCTATAGCTCTGTCAATTCAAAGAGCACCAGGAGGCAGTGTACTTGGTGTGAGCAAAATTGCGCGTGAACAGATGAAACTACTTCAAAACAAGTATAAGAATATTAATTTTGAGATAAGTGATACTCAACGAGATTTGGTCGAAACTTCAAATACAAATATGCTAGAAGCACTTCGTGATGCGGTTATTTATACGCTTATAGTTATGATGTTTTTCTTAGGAAATATTCGTGCTGTTATTGCTGTTGGTCTTTCTATTCCAATGGTATTTTTTGGAACAATGGCAGTGCTATGGCTATTTGGAAGTGAATTAAACATTGTAGTATATACTGGAATTATTCTTTCACTTGGTTTACTTATTGATGATGCAGTTGTTATTATAGAAAATATAGAAAGACATATATCTAAGCTAAAAAAGAAACCTGAAGATGCGGTAATAGATGGAACAAAAGAAGTTTTACTACCTGATTTTGCAGGAACACTATCAACAAGTGTAATTCTTTTTCCACTTATGTTCGTAGGTGGTTTTCCAGAGCATATTTTTCGCCCACTTATTAGTACTTTAATCATTGCTTTAATAATTTCATATCTTTTATCTGTAACATTTCTACCACATATTGCAAAATATTTATATAGAGATGGTATTATACAAAAAAACCGTTTTGAGAGATTTTTCGACTTACTATATCTTAATACAATAGCTAAACTTATAACACCATATACAGGAATTTTAGCATTCTCACATGGTAAGTTTTCATTTTTAAGAAAATTATTTTTAACACTTGGAATCTTAGCTATATTAGCTTTAAGTGTAAAAAATGTTATGCCTATAATTGGTAGAGATGTTATGCCTCCCATGGATACAGGGATTGTTAAAGTACATGTAAAATTTAGCTCAAATGATACAGTAGAAGATGCCTCTAAAAAACTACATCCATTTTTAAAATGGTTACATACTCAAAAAGAAGTAAAAATGAGTTCTGTCGCTTTTGGTAGTGAAGCTGGTGTTCTATCATTAGGTAGTGGCAGTTTACCGAGTGAAGCAGTAATCACAATAAATTATGTTAATCGTTTTGAGCGAAAATCAACTATTTGGGAAATAGAGGAAAAATTAAGAGATGAACTACATAAGCTAAATGGTTTAAAAGAGGCAGATGTATTTGATTTTGGAGCTACGGCTCTCTCAAGTATAAAAGCACCTTTAGATATACGGATAAAATCTAGTGACTTTATAAATCTTCCTGATGTTGCTGATAAGGTAATGAAACAGATAGGTGATATAAAAGGTCTAACAAGTATATCAAAAAGTTGGGATAATGATTTTAGCGAGGTTAATGTACAAATAGATATAAATCGTGCATTACATTATGGTCTTACCCCAATATCTATAATCTCTCAAATACCGATTAAAGGTCAAATAGTATCACTTAATGGCAATTTAGCATCAATGAGTACTCAGAATGTACGATTATATTTAAACGGAAGTTTTGGTAGCAATATTCAGAGTTTAAAGATGATACCAATACAAACAAATAAAGGGATAATTCCATTAAACAGTGTAGCTAAAATTACCAATAATTTAACTCAGGCAAAAATTGAAAGAGATAAAATGTTGTACAGTATTGATGTTAGTGCTTATCGTTCAAGTAGACCTATATCAATTATAACTACTGATGCTGATAGTAGAGTATCAAAGTTAAACTTCAGTAGTTTTATACTCTCTGAGGAAGGTGATATTGCAGAAATACACGATAGTACAAAACGAATTTTAAAAGCTATTCTAATTGGTATAGTTCTTGATACTCTTTTAATGATTATAATTTTTAAGTCTGTTCGTTTGGCTTTAACTATGATATTTATTTTACCTCTTTCTATGATTGGGGCTTCATGGGGAATGTTACTCTTTGGTAAGCCAAGTTCCATGCCAAGTATGGTTGGAATCTTACTGCTTTTTGGAATTGTTATAAATAATACAATTATAATTACAGATTTTTATAAAAAATACAGATTAAAAGAGGGTGCATATGAAAGTGCAATGGAAAGTATCAAAGTTAGGTTTCGTCCTGTTATGATGACAACCTTTGGTACTATCGCTGGAATGATACCTATTGCACTAGAACAAGCAGTTGGATTAGAACGTTTATCGCCTCTTGCTGATGTTGCTATTGGTGGTGTGATAGTTGGATCATTTTTAACTTTAGTATTTTTACCAATGTTTGCATATTCTTTAGATAATGAAAAATAATTCATGTCAATAATAAAAACGATATATTTGTATTTAGATATTGTTTTTTGTCACCTAAATTGATACCTAAGTGTTATATGGTGGTGTGTAAGTTGCTAGATAGCTTTAATAAGTTGGTGACCCCGAGGAGAATTGAACTCCTGTAACATGGATGAAAACCATGGATCCTAACCGCTAGACGACGGGGCCACTTAAGTGTCAACTATTTGTTGAGCCGAAATTATATAGACTTTATCCTTAATAAAAGATAAAATCTATATTGGAACTAGTCGTAAAAACTACGAAGAGCTCTAATAATAACTGCATTTTTAGAAATACTTTCTGCTTTTGCATTATCATTTACTGTTTCATAAAGGTCTAAAGGAAGAGAAATAGAAAATGTTTTTGTTTCTATTTTTTTCTTTTTAGCTATCATGGAGACAACACTACCTAAAAGTTCAATAATTTTCTTGGTATCTATTGGTTTTTGAATAAAACTGTTTACTCCAACCTCTATAGATTCAGAGATTTTTTCAATATCATTACTTGCCGAGATTACTATAATAATTTGAGCAGGATTGATTTCACGAATTTTACGAGAAAGTTCTATTCCATCCATGCCTGACATTATAATATCTACAAATACTACATCAGGAGTATTGCTTTTGTATGTTTCTAGTGCAGAAGCACCATCAAAACAAGAGTCAACATTTGAAAAAAAGTTTTTAAATGTTGAACTCAACAGCTCATTCGTAACTTTTTCATCTTCAACTACCATTGCTGTTAGTTTTTTCGTTTGTTCTGTTAATTGTATTAAATCTACATTACCCATGTTATATCCTATATTATTTATATATGTGAAATTATACACTAATATTAGTTAACATCCTAACAATTTGAAACAACTTTATGATGTTATATAATATTAGTATTAATATATGTTACTCTTAAACTGTTCAAGCCATTCAATATCTGCTTCTTTAGAAGCCTCTTTTTGATCTAAAAGAGACATTATTATACTCTTAAGAGTCTCTTCATCCATAAACTCAAGAAGATCTGGATTTATTGAAGTAGTAGGCATTCCCTCATAGTTATTAAGTAGATTTTGTATATCATCAATCAACTGTTGTTTCTTACTCATTTGCTCTCCCATGCTTCGTTAAAGCTCATTTTTTCATTTACTATACTATTTACTAATTGAACTAAGCCTACTTTTTTCATAATAAGCTCCACTTTTTTTGGCCAAGTTTTTCTATAATTAAAAGAGTTTTTTATACCACCAATTTTATTTATAAATACTATATTAAGGCCCATACTATTTAATATTGAAACACCATTATCTTTTATTTCTTTATTTAACCAAACTCTAGACTCCCTAAATGCTTTAATATTTGAATCTATTTTAATCCATCTTGTAGCAAAATCATTTAAACAAGCTTTTTGTGCTTTAAAACGCAGCTCTTTATTGTATTTAAGTAGTTCAAGTTTATTTGCTGTTCCTGCATATGGAGCAGGTCTATAGTCTCTTTTATAACTTTTTGGTCGTTTTTTATATACGAGATCTTGTTTTGAATGCTTTTTTATCTCGTTTGGATCAAATAAAACTTTTTTTAAAGATTTAGAGTAGGGTATATACAGAGCAGGTAATTCATTATCACCCTTAAATGCACCAAGACTTAATATATTACCAGTGATTTGAGATACATATCCTGAGCCATAACCTGATTCCAGCCCAGCAATAGCTAAAATAGCTGCTGCTGGTAATTTATTTTTTTTTGAAACTTTAATCGCTGATAGAGTTAGCTCAGAATAAAAAGATTTAACATGCTCATACTTCCTAAAACTATACTCATTTGCAATCAGAGATATGGATAAGCTTATTAATGCAACAAATACTATTGGTTTACTCACTAAAGCTCCTTAAATACTGTAGCATTATTCTATATTGGTTAACATAATGTAAATTCTCTTGAAAATTATCTGCCAACTTTTACTCTTCCACCCATCTTAGTGATTATAGCATCTAATATGATGTTTTTACTATTCCATCTACTTTTAATGTATTTACTTTTATCTTCATTTATAGTTATTTGGTAAGTAGTATGCGAAAAATTGCTATCTATATCTACTTCTTTTTCACTTACCAATGTATCAAAAAGTTCTTCAAAAACTTTTTGACTTAAACCATAAATCATTTTTATTCTTTTTTTATTCATATTTTCTAATATCATATATATTTTAGTCTCTTTATCTGACAATATAAAAAAGTGAATATTACCCTTGGTATCAACTAAATTGTAGTTATAATCAGGGAATAAAATTCCTATCGTTCTATTCATTCCATAGTTATAAACATATCCCGAACTAACAGAAGCATCTTCGTATGTAAGCACTGTAGCATTTTTCATAAGATAAACTTTTTGTTCTACATTTATATCACCAAGATTAACTCTATTTTTATATAAAAGGTGCCCTTTTTCTTTAATTAGACTCTTATCATTCATGGTTATCTCTAATATATTATTATTATTTTGTATATGTGGTGTTGCACAAGCACTTAAAAGTACTATAAACAGAGTTGTTATAATTATTTTCATTATTGTAGTTACCTGTATGGATATAGGTATAAGATAAGCCGAGTTTTGTAGTGATAGTAATTAATCTACTTTACTAATTACTTAGTATCTCTAGCGAAACAGTAGCAATGTAAGACGCTGACCATCTGTTTCTTGCTGCCATGTTGGGTTTTCAAGCTCCTTATGTTGCCATAAAGACTGGTGGTCTCTTACACACACCTTTTCACCTTTTACTAACGTTAAACGCAGTAGTCTAATCTCTGTTGCACTTTCCCTCGTATTACTACGGCCATTCGTTAAATGGAACACTGTCTTACAGCAGCTCGGACTTTCCTCTTGAGTTTTTCAAGTTACTATCTCTTATACCTGCTGACATTTTACTCAATCTATGCTTTAAATAGCTTTTTTTGACATAAGAACAGTTGTTCACAATCTATCTTATACATATGAACAACTGTTCTTTATGTATAAGCTTAAATTAACAGTTGTTCATATATACTACTTATTCAATTAACAGTTGTTCATAAAACAACATAGGAGCTTTAAATGCCTGAAATAGCGAATACACATACAAGAACAGGAACTAAAGAAAAAATATTAAAAGTAGCAACTGCCCTATTCTCTGAACTAGGATACAAGGGTGCTAGTGTAAGAAAAATAGCATCTGGAGTTGGAATAAGAGAGAGTGCTATATATAATCATTATAAAAATAAGGAAGAAATATTTTTAGAAGTTGCTAAGGGTATTTTTTCTTCACCCTTCTCTATTTCTAATGAAGAAATGAAAGAATTAGCTAATCGAGGAAAGCCATTTTTACAAAAATTTACAATGCAATATAAAATGCTAACTTTTGATAAGAAGAATGAAAACATGTTTCGATTACTTATGATTGAATTAATGCAAAATCAAGATCTTAGAAAACAGTTTATGAGTGAGTTTCATGATAAAAATATAAAGATTCTTTCAGAAGCTTTTTTTATAATGATGCAAAATAACTTAATAAAGTCTAGTGATCCAATGATGATATCTTACGAGTTTTTAAGCACCCTATTCTATCTTAGACTTCAAGTAACACTTATGCGTTTTGATTCACTCTCAACTAATAATCTTTCAACACAGTTTGAAAAACATATAGAATTTTTTTGGGATAGCATCAGAGTATAAATATAAGTCATTTAAATGGCTTATAAGTGATTTAATGTATTTTAAGAGTATTTGATCGAAGAAAGTTATTTAAGTGAGTGACAGCAAACTATAGATGGGTTTATTTTTCTAGAATTAGATACTATTTAATATTAAAATAGTATCTAAAAAAAGACAACTCAAAAAAGAGTTGTCTTTAAAAAATATTAATTAAGCCATAGCTTCTTTAGCATATTTTTCACCAAGTGCATAAGCAGTTTTATTTACTTCATGTACTTTCGCTGGTACTTTTGAAAGCATAGTATCAATAAGAACTTGTTTATCAATAGCATTCATCATAGTATTTGCAATTGCAAGAGCAACAACAGATTGAGTAATAACATTACCAACCTCTTCTTTTGCAATTGTAATAATTGGAATCTCATGTATATTCCAAGTTTTTCTGTCTTCATCAGTTGGATGAACAAGATTTGGATCAACAACTATTGTCCCACCAGGTTTTACAGCATCTTTAAAAAGTACATAACTCATCTGTGCAACTGAAAGCATGAAGTCAATTTCACCATCATTTGCATATGGGTAATAAATTTCTTCATCATCAAGCTGAATATCAACAACAGTTGGTCCACCGCGTACTTGTGATGTGTATGTTGCTGTTTTGAGCCCATGTCCACCAGTTTTAATTTTTGCGGCTGCAAAAATCTCACCAGCAAGAAGAACACCTTGACCACCAACACCAGTAAATCTCATTAAAGTTTTAGTATTGCTCATTCTTAATATCCTTATATTTTCTTAACAAAGTCATCTTGAGTGATTT
>Ga0256826_1002569_pt1 | contig 11003 bp, 7 predicted proteins | sample CV79metaG_FD_185975 | JGI IMG/M metagenome (GOLD analysis project Ga0256826, IMG submission 185975) | Hydrothermal vent microbial communities from East Pacific Rise, Pacific Ocean - CV79 | ecosystem: Environmental > Aquatic > Marine > Hydrothermal vents | place: Pacific Ocean: East Pacific Rise... | reverse complement strand
AAGAGAGTCACTAAGGTTTATGCTTGTTTGTTCACCATAACGCCCAGCACTCTGTTGAATCTCTCCAACATGGATGATACCTTTTAAAAATGTTCCTGTGGTGATGATGACTTTTTTCGCCATATAGTCGTTAAGTAGGTCAGTTTTTACACCCTTTACAACACCATCTTCTATGATGAGTGACTGCACCATCTCTTGAGCGAGGTCTAGGTTAGGTGTGTTTAAAACAACATTTCTAGCGATGACACGGTACTTGTCCATGTCAATCTGTGCACGACTCCCACGAACAGCAGGTCCTTTTGTTTGGTTTAAGATGCGAAACTGTATTCCTGCTTCATCAGTGATGAGCCCCATTTGTCCACCAAGTGCATCAAGTTCACGAACTAAGTGACCTTTGGCAAGTCCACCCACAGCAGGATTACAAGAAGTAGCACCTACATTTTCAGCGAGCATGGAAATCATTAGTGTTTTATGTCCCATACGAGCAGCTGCTAGAGAAGCTTCAACTCCAGCATGTCCACCACCTACTACTATTATGTCATAATTCATTTTTTACACCTGCTTGTTATTTCAATTCTTTTAGCGGAATTTTAGCATTTTTGAGTATCATTTGCCTAATATTATAAGGTTTTTACTATGAATGAAGAATTATTTAAAGATTATGTTCCCGAGATTATGATTTATAACCCTGAAGTTGATGGGAGTTATGAGCATAAAATTCGTGAAGAACATTTGGATGTAAAAGCATTATTACTCGAAAAAATAAAAAAAGCAAAAGCAAGAGCAAAAGCCAAAGTAAACGGCACTGCTTCTATGTTTAGACAACCTATACGAACGGAGAATGAAGACTAATGCTACAAACAGCAAATATCGCTTACAAAAATGGCGAGTACGAAACCGCACACAAACTTTTTAGTGTTTTAGCCGAACAAGGGAATGCCGATGCACAAACATCTTTGGGTTATATGTATCAAAATGCGCAAGGGTGTGAAGTAAATGAAGCAAAAACTTTAGAACTTTACACAAAAGCAGCAGAGCAAAAACAGCCTTTTGCACTTTTTAATCTTGCGATTTTGTATGAAAATGGTATGGGTGGTGTGGCACATGATATGTTTAAAGCCTATGACCTGCATATGGCAGCTGCTGAACGCGAAGTTCCCCCTGCTCAGTATGAAGTAGGACTTATGCTTGAGCGTGGTCTAGGCTGTGTTCAAAGTTACAGTGAGGCAGCTTTTTGGTATGAAGAAGCTGCAAAACGTGGGCATTTAGAAGCCTTTAACAATCTTGGTGTTTTATATAAAGATGGTTTAGGTGTTGTGCAAGATGATGACAAATGTTTTATCTGTTTTAATCGTGCCGCTGAGGGTGATCTTGCACAAGGACTCTATAACTTAGGTCTTTTGTATGACCAAGGGGTAGGCTGTGAAACAGACAATGACAAAGCCTTAGACCTTTGTCGTAAAGCAGCTTACAAAGGGCATGAAAAAGCTAAAGAGATTATAAAAGGGCTTCAAGAAGATGGAAAGATAGTCTTTTAGACTATCTAAAGATTACTTTATTTCGTCCTGTGCCTTTGGCTTCATAGAGTGCTTCATCTGCTAGTTTTAAAAGTGCATCAATACTTTTAGTGTCGTTTGTAGCTTTAACAACACCTTCACTAATGGTACATTTGACAACTTCATGATCATCTGTCAGGATTTCTAGGGCTTCGATTTCTTGACGAATTTTTTCCATGGTCTCGTTGATTTTATTGGCTGAATCAGGGTGACATAAGATAGCAAACTCTTCCCCTCCAACTCTTCCTAAAACAGACTCATTACAGATGTTTTTAGCGATAGTATTGGCAACAGCGATAATCACTTTATCCCCAACTGGATGCCCATAAGTATCATTTACATTTTTAAACTTATCTATATCCATCATGATTGCATAAAGGTTCTCTTTTGAGTTTTTAAACATAGAAACTGCGATCTCGAAAAATTTCCTTCTATTGTAAATCCCTGTCATTTCATCATAAGCAGCGATGCGTTCAAGGTTTTCAATGAGCTCTTTTAATCGTAATTGTGTGTTAATTCTAGCAAGTAGTTCAAGTGTTTTAAATGGTTTTGTTACATAGTCATTGCCACCTATCTTATATGCTTTTTCAATAGACTCTTCATCAGAACGAGCCGTAATGAAAATGATAGGTAAATCTTGTGTATGCTGCTGTCCTCGTATGCATTCACATACTTCATAGCCATCCATTTCTGGCATCATAATATCTAAGAGTATTAAGTCTATAGGCTCTTCTTCTAGTATCTCTAAGGCTGTTGCACCATCTGTAGCAACGACTATCTCATATTTGTCCCCTAGTAATTCTAAAAGGATATCTATATTTGTTTCTGTGTCATCTACTATGAGTATATTTTTACTATGCATTGAGTACCTCTATTGCCTCTTTATATTTATACTTTTGAGCTAGCATTATAACTCGTAGTATCTTTTCTTTTTCTTGTGGGGGAAAATCATGTTCTTTGAGCTTTTGGACGATAGGAAGATATTGTTTTGGTTTTTTTGTTAGTAGGACGGTTTGCAGTTCTTGCAATATTTGCTCTTTTTGTGCCAGTGTAAATGAATTAGTTTTAGTACTTTTTTCTGTTATGATAGCTTGTAGTTCCTCTTGAGAAACACTGTGAAAGGTATATTCTTGCTTGAGTTCTTCGAGTTGTATTTCAAAAGAGAGTGTTGTTCCTTTGTCTTTTTCACTCTCAATCCAGATATTACCATGCATAAGCTCTACGAGTTGTTTGGAGATGCTGAGTCCTAAGCCTGTACCTCCATAATGTCGCGTTGTACCACCATCTGCTTGTTCAAATGACTTAAAGAGTTGCTTTTGAACTTCTTTTGTTATACCTATGCCTGTATCGCTAATAGAAAATTTCATTCTTTGGGCTGAAATTTTTTCTATTGTTAGGGCGATGCCTCCCTCATGTGTAAACTTGACTGCATTAGAAAGTAGGTTAATAAAAATCTGAGAGAGTCTAAGACTATCTCCTTTAAAGAGTTTTCCTGTCTTGTTTTTGTAGTTATATTTTATAGAGAGATTCTTTTCTTGGGCGGCTATCTCTACCATGTCAAGAGAATTTTTAATAACAGTAGAGAGTTCAAAGGGTGCATGTTCAAGAGTGAGCTTTTTGGCTTCCATTTTTGAATAATCTAAAATATCATTAATAATACAGAGTAAGGAATTTGCACTTGTGTTTATCTTTTGAAGATACTCTTTTTGTTTTGTATCAAGAGAGCTTTCTAGTGTAAGATGACTTAAACCAATGATGGCATTCATAGGGGTTCGAATCTCATGTGACATAATCGCTAAAAATTCTGCTTTGGCAGTCGTCCCCTCTTTTGCCATCTGTTCTGCTTTAAGTCGTATCTTAATCTCATGTTCGAGTTCTTTTTTCTGTTCCTCTAACAGTTCTTCTGCTCGATTTTTTGAGTCTTGTACTAAAATAATAGCCCATGAAAGGAGACTCATCAAAATACCAATTATTAGAGAGTAATCTCTCAGCATTGTTTTGACAAAAAGTCTATGCTCTTGAGGAATTGAGGCTATGTTTATAGAGTAGGTCATCCACCCTAAAATCCAGACAATAAAAAGCAAAATAGAAGTAATAATAAAAAAATCAAAAAGTTTTAATGCAAGTTGCTGTGAGATTCTTCCTCTAAATAAGGTGCTGATTTTGTTGCCTATGATAACACGAAATCCTTTTTCATGTTCTATCTTACAATGGTCATGACAAAGAGAATCAAGGGAGCAACATAGGGAACAGATAGGAGCAGACTGAAGAGGACAGAAAGACATATCTTCTTTTTCATAAGTGTGATTACATGTTTGACATATATAGTGTGTTTCTTCTTTGTTTTGAAGAGTGTTTTCCCTTGCGATATAGTACTTTCCATCTGTTATATAAGCAATAAGGGGAGCACTTATAACGGCTATGAGTAATGCCAAAATAGAGGAGTAACTCTGTGCATAATCACCAAAGAGACCTGTAAATGCCATAATAGAAATCAGAGAAGCAATACCCATGCTTCCAACGCCTACAGGGTTGATGTTATATAGATAAGCTCGTTTAAACTCAGTTATATTAGGTGAGAGTCCTAAGGGCTTGTTTATAACCAAGTCGGCAAAGATAGCGCCAATCCATGCGATAGCAATGTTTGAGTAAAGTCCCAAAACCTTTTCTAAGACATCAAACAATCCAAGCTCCATAAGTAAAAGAGCAATACTTATGTTAAATATCATCCATATAACACGACCAGGATGTGAATGTGTAACGCGAGAAAAGAAGTTAGACCATGCAAGACTCCCTGCATAAGCATTTGTAACATTGATTTTAATTTGAGAAACAATAACAAAAAAAGTTGCTGCGACAAGGGCATACTCAGGATTTGTAAATATATAGGTATAGGCTATATTGTACATTTCAATGGGTGTTTTAGCCTCACTAAGAGAATATCCTGCAAAAAGAACGATAGAGGCTAAAAATATACCACCAATTTGTTTTAAAAAACCTAAGATAATCCATCCTGGACCGGCTATAAGCATTGAAAACCACCACCTAATACGATTTTTCTTAGTAAGGGGTGGCATAAAGCGAAGATAGTCTACTTGTTCTCCGATTTGTGCGATTAAAGAGAGTGAGATGCCTAAGGCAAAACCAAAATAATAAATATCAAAACCACTACCATGTGAGATAGTCCCTTTCATAGAACTAACGATGTTGAAAGCTTCAGGTTCTTTTATTATAACAGCTATAAAAGGGGCTATCATCATTATAAGCCAAATAGGTTGTGTATAAAGTTGCAGTTTGTTTATAAGCGTAATACCGTAGAAGACAAGAGGAATGATAATTAAAGAACTGAGAAGATACCCGAGTGAAAGAGGTAAACCAAAGTAAGCCTCTAAAGCCTGCGCCATAATGGCGGCTTCAAGAGCAAAAAAGATAAAACTAAAGGAGGCATAAATCAAAGAAGTAAAGGTTGAACCTACATACCCAAAACCTGCACTTCTAGTGATGAGGTCAATGTCTATGTTATGTCGTGCCGCATAGTAACTAATGGGAATAGCTGTAATGAAAATAATAATAGAAGCTGTTAAAATAGCCCAAAAAGCAGTTGTAAAACCATAGTGTATGGCAATCCCTGCTCCAATGGCCTCAAGTGCTAAAAAGGAGATACTTCCTATGGCTGTGTTTGCTATGAGGAGTTCAGAAAATGTTCTAAAAGACTTTGGTGCATACCGTAAAGAGTAATCTTCAATAGTCTCATCAGCTATAAGCTTGTTATATTTACGAAGAAATGTTTTCATAACTTGCATTATATCAGTAAAAGGTCTCAATTATATTTTCATATTTGAGACTTTACTTGGATATAATTGTTCAAAAACAAGAGAAACAATGAAAACTATATTTATTTTACTACTATTATCTTTATCTGTTGAGGCATCACAAAAGATATCTTTACAGCTTGAGTGGAAGCATCAGTTTGAATTTGCAGGTTTTTATGCAGCTAAGGAACAGGGATATTATAGAGATATTGGTTTAGAAGTGTCTATCACAGAGTATCACGATGATTTAGATATAGTTGAGGATATTTTAGCGGGTAAGATTGACTTTGGTATCTCCTCTTCATCCCTTATCTTAGACAAACTCAAGGGAAAAGATGTGATTTTGATGGCATCTTATTTTAAACAAAATGTTCTCGCACTTGTAACACAAAAGGGTATAAAAACAGTTGCCGCTTTAAAAGGGAAAAAGATTATGGCTCTTCCTTATGAGATGGCACATACAAGTTTAGGTGTTATGTTGAATCAAAATGGAATAAGACATGATGATTTTACTTTAGTAAATCAAGATTTTGGTGTCAAGAAATTTCTAAATAATGAAGTGGACGCGATGAGTGTCTTTTTAACAAATCAGCCTTATCTTATAAGTCAAGCAGACAAAGAATTTAACATCTTAAACCCAGCAGATCAAGGACTTTTCTCTTATGATTTAGAACTCTTTACAAGTGAAAAGTTTATAAAAAAGTATCCTAAATTGACACAAGACTTTGTAGATGCAACGAAAAAAGGATGGGAGTATGCATTTGATCATAAAGAAGAAATTGTAAATCTTATTTATGACAAATACTCGAAGAGAAAATCTAAAGAAACACTTTATTATGAAGCCATTGCAACACAAAAACTTTTTAAGACAGATACTTTTTCTATTGGTGCAGTGGTTCCTGAGCTTATTGTCCTCAATGCACAATTATATAATCAGACACATAAAAATATAAAAAAAAGAGAACTCTTAGCACTTATAGACTCGTATATTGGCAAAAAATTTCATAATCCTACACAGAAGTATGTAGTTTCACTTACACAAGAAGAACGAGAGTACTTAAAAAAGAAAAAGATAAAAATGTGTATAGATCCGAGTTGGATGCCCTATGAAAAACTTGAGTATGATAAACACATAGGAATGAGTGCAGATTTTTTTAAAATCATAGAAAACAATCTAAAGAGTGACATTGAGGTTATTCCTTCAAAAACATGGAGCGAATCACTTACCTTTGCAAAAGAGCATAAGTGTGACATCATGTCCCTAGTTATGAAAACACCAGAAAGAGAAAAGTTTTTAAATTTTACAACTCCCTACATGAAGGTTCCATTAGTTCTTGTTAGCCAAGCAGAAACACCGATACTTATAAATCTACAAGCACTTACTCGCAAACAAAAGATAGGTATGCCTAAGGGGTATGCCTATACAGAAATCTTACGGAACAAATATCCAAATATGGCAATAGTAGATGTGAAAAATGCGGCAGATGGATTAAGACAAGTAAAAAATCTAAAACTATTTGCATACATTGGTTCTTTAGCAACAGTTGCATATCTTTTTCAAAAAGAGTACACAGGAGAACTACGAATAGTAAAAAAGTTTGATGAGAACTGGGAACTTGGTATTGGTGTGCGAAATGATGACCCTATGCTTTTAAATATTATGCAAAAAGGTATAAATAGTATCACTCCTAATCAACATCAAGAGATTTATACTCGATGGATTGCTATTAACTACGAACAAAGTACTGACTATACAATGGTTTTACTTGTTGTTGGAGGGGGCTTACTGATTTTACTTTTTGTGGTTTTTTCAAATAGGAAATTGACAAAACTCAACAAAGAACTAAGAAAAGCAAAAGAAAAATCAGAAGAAACACAAAAAGCAAAAGCAAATTTTTTAGCCAATGTCTCACATGAAATACGAACTCCTATGAATTCTATTTTGGGAACAACCTATCTTATGAGAGAAACAACACTCAGTACTATTCAAAATGATTACGTTGTAAAAATTGAGAATGCTACGAACAATCTTTTAAAACTCATCAATGACATACTAGATTTTTCTAAGCTAGAGGCTCGAAAATTGCAACTCTCTAAAGTTGATTTTAATCTTTTAGAACTTCTCGATGGTTTGCATGCAACATTTAACCAAAGTATTTATGAAAAATCTTTAGAATTTAGTATAGAGTATGATGAAAAGATACCTAAAAAACTCTATGGTGACAATCTAAAACTTTTACAAATATTAACAAATTTACTCTCAAATGCTATTAAATTTACACAAAAAGGAAAAGTCGCATTACACATAGAACAACCGCATCAGAATCTCTTTCGTTTTAGTGTAAAAGACACAGGGATAGGGCTTACACAGGCACAAATCGCAGATGTATTTTCTTCCTTTACTCAAGCAGATAGTGCTACAACTCGTAAATATGGAGGCACAGGTTTAGGTCTTGCAATAACGAAAGAACTTGTAGAACTTATGGGTGGCAAAATATGGGTAAGTTCGATTTACGGTGAAGGGAGTAAGTTTATCTTTGAAATTGAGCTTGAAGAGGGTGATTTTGAGAAAGACATTGTAAGTATAAAAAGGAAAGATTCGACAATCAAGAGTATAGAAAAAGAGTGTTTAGCAGATGAAAAAGCAGTTGAAAAACTATTTGTGCAACTCAAGGTAGCTACAACGAAAAGAAGACCACAGCTATGCAAACCTATTATCGAAGAGTTAGAAAAACATTCTATGTACCAGTCAGAGCAAGAACTTTTTGAAAAAGTCAAAAAACTAATAAAAAAATATAAATTTGCACAAGCAGGAGAACTCTTATGAAAAAACAAACGATTTTAATCGTAGATGATATGAGTGAGAATGTAGATATTTTAGTTGATTTACTTCATATGTATGATCTTGTAACGGCTTTAGATGCAAAAAGTGCATTAGAAGTCTTAGAAGAAGAAGTTGATACTGTTGATCTTATCTTGCTAGATATAATGATGCCTGATATGGATGGTTTTGAACTCTGTGAGATACTCAAAAACAAAGAGAAGATAGCAAAAATACCGATTATATTTTTAAGTGCTAAAGATACAAGTGTAGACATCCAACATGGTTTTGAACTTGGTGGTGTTGACTATATTACTAAACCTTTTAATCCAAACGAATTACTTGCTCGAGTAGCAACACACCTTAAACTAAGAGCTTACGATAAAGCCTTAGAAGCACAAGTGGCTCAAGAAATAAAAAAGAACAAACTTCAAGAGCAGATAATCTACCAAAGTTCCAAACAAGCAGCCTTAGGAGAGTTGTTGATGCATATAGCACATCAGTGGAAGCAACCTCTTTCTGCCTTGAGTTCCATACAAGTTTTACATAGGATAAAGTTAGAAAATAATCAAACAGTTTCATCAGAAGAACAGCTTTCATTTTTAACAAAGGAAGATGATTTAGTGATTTTTATGGCGGCGACCATAGATACATTTAGCGATTTTTATAAGCCTACTTTTGAAGTAGAAGATTTTCTTCTCACAAATGCAATTGCAAAAGTACTCAATATTTCCAAGGCAACACTTGATTATAATCATATATCTGTGTCTCTGTCATCAAGGGAAGAGAAACTTACACACGCGAGTGAAAATGAAGTGAATCAAGTTGTTTTATCTGTTTTAAATAATGCACAAAATATTTTTAAGTTAAGAAAGAGAGCAGATAGAAAACTTAATATTTTTGTATCTGATGGAAAAATAATTATCGAAGATAATGCTGGAGGCATAGATGAAAGTCTAATGGATAAAATATTTTTGGCAAATGAAGGAAACTCAAATAGTAGTGGCATAGGACTCTACATAGCAAAAGAGATAATGGAGAAAAATGCTGGTATAATCTCTGCACAAAATACAGATGAAGGTGCAAGGTTTACAATAGAATTTTTGACATGGGAAAATTAAACCAACACACTATTTGCAAAAAAATTTATGCGATATTTTACAGATGCAGTTTCAAGAGGTCTTTTATGCTAAAAATATTAGAGAAGCACTTACTCTTTATGAGGCTCACACCATCAGTATCATTCTTTCAGATATCAAGCTTAACAAAGAAAATGGTCTTGATTTTATCCAAAAGGTACGCATTATATAGGTATAGTTTATCGTTCTTGGAACATCTGTAAAAAGTTGTAGAGTTTACATACTTCTTCTTCTGAGAGTTCGCGTTCATCTAAGTCTATACTTACTTTATAGGTATTTTTTTTGATTTTAACTCCTGCTTCTTTAAGCACAAACTTTAGACCGAGTTCTTCTTCTTTAACTCGTTTGAGATAGTTTTTTATCTCATCTCGCGTTAGAAGTTTCTGTACAACATGATCAAGAGTCTCATCTCTTAAACCTTCATTTGAAATATTTGCTATCTCTTTGATGTCTTTGTATTGAATGAGTTGACTGTTTTGTAGGACTTGAAAAAGGTTATATTCAAAACCATAGGTCGTAAACTTGTCAGTATCAAGGGCGAGTTTTTTTGCTATCTTTTTCTTAGTGTAACCTGTTCTTTGTAATCGTTCAAGATAGTAAGAGAGTTCAAAATCATCTAAAGTTTCCCTGTTACAAAGTAGGGGGTAGAAGTCGGCTTCCTCTTTTGTAACATTTACTTGCAGACATAAAAGGCTCTCTCCTCCTATGCTTTTTGTTGCACTAACACGAGAATGACCATCGAGTACTTCATAGCCTGTTTCAGTTTTTCGCACTACTATAGGTTCTATCTGCCCCCACTTTTCTATGGATTCACCTAGTTCTTCAAGGTGAGAGTTGTCGAGTTTGGCTCGAAGTGGATGAGAGTGTAAAAGGTCTAACTCTAAGGTTATGAGTTTTGAAGAGAGTTCAGAAAAAAGCCCTTGTGTTGATTTTTCTTGGATGATTTTGTCCGCATTTTCTTTAAATTTGTCTAGGTTTAGTTTTGCCATGGTTATCCTTCTAGTGCTTTTTCTACTGCATATTCTATGATGCTAGTGCTCATCGCTAAGTTCTTGTCAAGTTCACTTTTGTACTCTAACATTGGGAGGTGTAAGTTTTGTGCCTCTTTGATACGAGTGCTATCAGCTATAGTGTAAACATTTTCTATTTTTTGTTCTATGGCAAGTTTGGCGATAGCTTCTATGTAAACTTCGTGAATCTTAGAGTTTCTTACTTTGTTTATAAAGATAGAGTCAACGCGAATCGCTCTGTCTGTTTCTTCTTCTATCTCTTCTATCTCTGAGGCTAACTCTTTGAGTCCGTTGACTGAGAAGTCTTCTGCATCTGTGACTATGCTCATCATATCACTCGCATAGATTGCCATGTGGAGTGAAAGTCCTGTTGATGGCGGAGTGTCGATTATGATGAAGTCGTAGTCATCTTTAACATGCTTTAAAATATCGCTGAGTTTTTTGTGAGGCATAGTAAAAACTGCACGACTAAACTCTACAACGCGACCAAGTGCTAACTCACTTGGTAAGAGGTCTAGGGAGGCGTTGTCAAACTCTACTTTTTGGATGTATTTATGTACAAACTCACTGTTTATCTTCTCTTTTCGCATCAAGGTATCGAAGATATTTTTGATGCTTTCTCCTGTGAAGTAACGGTTAGCGAAGTAACGCGAAGTGTTGGCTTG